>JAEAMF010002290.1_pt1 | contig 11210 bp, 9 predicted proteins | sample 8958721 | NCBI WGS metagenome assembly JAEAMF01 (sample SAMN16933255, study PRJNA681124) | bioreactor sludge metagenome | isolation source: anaerobic bioreactor treating anionic surfactant - SDBS | place: India: Bengaluru | collected 2019-02-28
CTGAGAGTCTGCACATTTTCATCAGTTCCGGTCTTGAATTTTACGCAGGTCAGAGGGATAAAATCTCTCTCTTCGAAATGGGCTTTGGCACCGGATTGAATGCCTACCTCACACTTCTCTTCGCCAAGCTACACCCTTGGTTAACAATTAATTACATAACTGTTGAGAAGTTCCCACTCAAAGAGTTTGAATACAGGAAGCTGAATTACCCGGATATGGTTGCCTCTATCCCGGAATACAGAAGTTCTGCAGAAAATGCCACAGAAGATTTTGTCAGACTTTTCAATGACCTTCATGAACTCCCGTGGGGTTCAGAACAAAATCTGCTTCCCAACTTTTCGTTTACAAAATTTCAGACAGATCTTCTTGACACAGAGATGAGCAGCGGGAGTGTTGACCTGATTTATTATGATGCCTTCTCCCCAAATACCCAACCCGAACTTTGGAGTACGGATCTATTTAAAAAATTATTCGGATGGCTTGTCCCGGGTGGAATTCTGGTAACATACTCATCCAAAGGGACTGTCAAACAAGCATTGAGAGATTCCGGATTTCTGGTAAAAAGATTGCCCGGACCTGCCGGTAAAAAGCATATAGTCCGGGCAACTCATCCCTGATATTTTTATATTGAACTATCTCACTTTGTCAACGATATCCTGAATAATTTAGGCCAGTATTTACCTGTAACATATATCTGGTCATTCTGAGGATTATACGCTATCCCGTTAAGGACATCAGTTCTTGTAGTCCGCATGCTCCCGGGCAAAAGATTCTTACAATCTGCCATGGCACGCACTACTCCCGTTTTTGGATTTATAATTACAATATAGTCTTCCTGATACACATTTGCCCAAATCTCTCCCTTAATATACTCCAGCTCGTTAAGCTGATTTAGCTCCTTGCCGTTGAGTTTTACCTTAATCCTACCTTTTTCGGCGAAAGTCTGAGGATCCATAAAGTATAGATTTGAAGACCCGTCACTCATAATCAGCTGTTTGCCGTCAGTTGTAAGTCCCCACCCTTCGGCAAAGGGGTTGAAGAACTGTTTGACAGGTTTAAGAGTGTTGATATCATAGACAAATACAACACGCTCCATCCATGTCAGAATATAGAGGTTGTTGTCCAGAACAACCGAACCCTCGGCAAAAAATTTGTCCGGGAAGCTGAAACTCTGTAACGCTGTCCCTTTTTTGATATCCACTTTCCTGAATGAGGATTTACCATATTGTCCGGCACTCTCATATAGCTGGCCGTTATGAAAAAAGAGTCCTTGTGTATACGAGTTTACATCGTGTGGAAAAGATTCAACTACCCTGCATACATACCTTTGAGCCTTGACAGACTGTGCAAATGTCGGATTCTGACAATTGATGCCTATAGCTAGTACAACTGCCAGGATTTTTATGAGAGAGAGAGTATTGATGCTTTTTACAGTCACTTTTTATCTGTTTTATATTTCAACGCAGCCTTGACAAAAGATACAAATATTGGTTGCGGTCTTTCCGGGGTACTCTTCAACTCCGGATGGAACTGAACTCCTATGAAGAAGGGATGTCCGGGAAGTTCAACTATCTCAACCAGACCAGTGTCTGGGTTCTTGCCACTCGCATGCATGCCGCCCTTCTCAAGCGCCTCTATGTAATTGTTGTTAACTTCGTATCTATGTCTGTGTCTTTCGTATATCTCCTTACATCCATATATTGAAGCTGCAAGCGTACCCTCCTCAAGTGTGCATTTGTATGCACCGAGACGCATGGTTCCTCCCTTGATGGTGAGGCTTTTCTGGTCTTCCATAAGATCAATAACAGGATCCTTGGCGTGTTGTTTTATCTCAGTGGTCATTGCATCTTCAAGTCCGAGTATATTTCTTGCATACTCTATAACTGCCATTTGCATGCCAAGGCATATTCCGAAAAAAGGAACTTTATTCTCTCTGGCATATTTCACAGCTACAATCTTTCCTTCGATACCTCTTTCCCCAAAACCGGGAGCTACAAGTATACCGTGCATTCCGCTGAGCTTTTCAGCAACATTAGCCTCATTCACATATTCACTGTGAACATAGTGAACTTTGACTTTACACTCATTCTCGGCACCGGCGTGAATAAATGACTCCAATATAGACTTATAGGCATCCTGAAGCTCAACATATTTACCGACCAACGCAATATCCACATTGTTTTTCGGGTTGTGAAGCTTTTCAAGAAACTCTTTCCACTTAACCAGTTCGAGACTCCGTGAAAGATATGATTCCAGCTTGAATTTTCTGAGTACCAGCTCATCAAGTTTCTCCTTGTACATATTCAGCGGAACCTCATATATGCTGGATGCATCTATTGACTCTATAACAGCATTTGGCCTGACATTGCAGAAAAGTGCCACCTTCCTCCTGATCTCAGCCGGTAATGGGTGTTCAGTCCTGCATATAATAATATCAGGATGAACTCCGTTCTGCTGGAGCATCCTTACAGAGTGCTGTGTAGGTTTTGTTTTCAGCTCCTTTGCGGCACTCAGATAAGGCACAAGGGTGAGGTGAACGACAAGACAATCCTCATCAGGCAGTTCCCACTGAAGCTGACGTACAGCCTCTATGAAAGGGAGTGACTCGATATCACCCACAGTACCTCCCAACTCTGTGATTATCACATCAAAATTTCCTGATTTCCCAAGCAGGAGCATTCTTCGTTTAATCTCATCAGTTATGTGAGGAATGATTTGTACAGTCTTACCCAGATAGGCTCCCTGCCTCTCTTTGTCGATCACTGTACGATAGATTTTCCCTGTAGTTACATTGTTGGCCTTTGAAGTGAAGGTATTAAGGAACCTCTCATAGTGCCCCAGATCCAAATCTGTCTCAGCACCATCTTCGGTTACGTAACACTCACCATGTTCATAGGGATTTAAAGTTCCCGGGTCCACGTTGATATAGGGGTCGAACTTCTGGATAGTAACAGCTAATCCTCTTGATTGCAATAGTTTAGCCAATGAAGATGCTATAATACCTTTTCCTAAGGAAGAGGTAACCCCTCCCATAACAAATACATACTTGGTGCTCATAAAATATAAATACGGATTGTAATACAGGGATACAAAGTTAATCTAAATTTATTCTTTAGCCAATTTATCTCTATTTTTGCCGCACTTTCAATATTATTCAATTTCGCCTGACTATGAAGACATACAGTGAAGATTTTTACGTAAAAAGCTACGAGACAGATATTAATGCAAACCTAAAGCTTTTTGCATTTATGAATTATGCGCAGGAACTGGCAGGCCGCCATGCTGACCTTCTTGGTTTTGGTTATGACAACCTTATCGGGGATAAAGTTGCCTGGGTTCTGTCAAGGTTTCATGTAAAATTTAACAACACACCAAAATGGCGTGAGAATCTTACACTGAAAACGTGGCACAAGGGTGGTGACAGACTTTTCTGGTACAGGGACTTTGAAGCAACGGACAACTCCGGAGAGGTGATTATTAAGGCAACCTCATCATGGGTTGTGATCAATATTGAGACAAGAAAGATGCAGAAAATTGACTCTTTGGGCTATTCAGACTCCATCAATATTCAGGACTCTCTTCCTGAACATGCAGAAAAAATAGTTCCTCCGCATGACATGGAGTATATCTACACCAAAAAAGTATCTTTCAGCGATATAGACATCAACAGGCACACCAACAACGCAAAATATGTGGAGTGGGCCATGGATGCAATTGATCCTGAGTTTGCATCCGAGATGTGTGTTACAGATATGTTTCTTAATTTCAATATGGAGAGCAGACTCGGTGACTCAATAGAAATTTTCCGTTCTGTTACAGGAAATACAGTGGTTGTCGAGGGCAAGAAAGAGGGCAGCCCGGTATTCACATTTAAGTTGCTTATCAAATAAAAAAGCTCAATATTATAAATTGAGCTTTCTTGAAGTATAATCTTTGTAGCTTATCAACTTCGGTTTGTAATCTGTGTCAAACAGCGGTGATGAGATAAGGAAATCCGCAGTTGAACGGTTTGTTGCAGTCGGGACATTGTAAAGACTTGAAATCCTCAATAGTGCTTTTACATCAACATCGTGGGGTTGTGGCTGCATCGGATCCCACAGGAAAAACAGCATGTCAATCTCCCCCTCTGCAATTAAAGCTCCCAGCTGTTGATCTCCGCCAAGCGGACCTGATTTCAACAATTTTATATCTAATTTCTGATCCCCTTTTTTTGACCCTTTACTTAAAGTCTCCTCAACCATTCTCCCGGTTGTTCCTGTACAAACCAACTTGTGCTTTTTCAGGGTCTCCTTGTTATACTCGACCCACTCCATCAAATCTTTCTTTCTGTTGTCGTGTGCAACTAATGCAATTGTTTTCATTTGTCAATATTTAGTTAGTCTGAATGTTACCCATTCATCTAAAGGTTCGGCACCCAGACTCTTATAAAACTTAATAGAGGGTTCATTCCATTTCAAAACTGACCAGTCAAACCTCTCACAACCTCTCTCTTTGGCAATCTCTGTCAATTTCATGAGAATGCTCTTTCCATATCCTTTTCCTCTGTGTTCAGGAAGGACAAACAAATCCTCAAGATACAGACACGCCTTTCCCTTAAAAGTTGAAAAATTGTGAAAGTAGACTGCAAAACCTACAGGTATGCCATCTTCTTCTGCAATCAAAGCTTCTGCCTGTTTCTTAACAAAGAGTGAATCGTAAAGTATCTCCTCCGTAGCAGTCACTTCTTCAAGCATCTTTTCATACTCGGCGAGCGCACATATAAATTTGAGGATTATCCCTGTATCATCGGGTTTTGCCTGTCTGATCTGAAAAACCATTGTATTATTATAATTCTTCAAAGATAGTAATCTTTTTTGTACTTCATAAATGAGCCGCTGTGACAACATTGTTGATTACTAAGACAATAATTGGTTTTCCAAAAAAATCACTAATCTTTCAAAAATGAGTCGATATAATCGTCAATCCCCATAACCTGCTTGTTCAGTGTGCCATCTGCGTTGATGTAGAGGAGCGACGGAGTGCCTTGTGTATCATATAAAATTTCCAAAGGTGTGCTGAATTCAAGACCGTCTGCCACATTGATGAATTCCTCCACTCCAAACTCTGCTATCCCTTTCTTCATTTCTTGCAAGTCAGTATTGTTCCAATATATGATTAAGACAAAATTATCTGCACCATATTTCTCTTTAATCTCTTTGAAATATCGTGCAGGCGCAGAATTATCCATACCGTGGGTCATACACCCCAAGCCATCTCCGATTATTATTGTTTTTTTACCACTAATTATATTCCAATTGAATTTCTTTCCGTTTACATCAAAGCAAGTAAAAGGCTTGAATTTGTCGCCGGGGAGTACCTTCTTTGTAGTAAGGAATGCTTTTGTTGCTTTTCCTGCCGGGGAGCGCCTGACCTCCTTTGTAGCAGAGTTAAGCATACTCCACAACTCCTCTGTTGTTAGCGAATGCCTTCTATAAAATACACTCTTGAATGCCTCTCCTGAAACCAACTTATACTTGTCGTAGGCCTCACTTTTCTTCTCTGTTATTAAAGCATATCTTTTTTTTGACTCTTGTCCGGCTGCATCCAATAACACAGTTAAGCTGTCAATATATGGACGCAACTCTTTCTCTTTTTCAGGATGTGACTTCAATTCATTCATAGCCTTAACTCTTGGTTTTCCATATTTAGTATAGACCTCGGAGTTGTGCCACTGAAAATATATAGTCGTTTGTATATTGAGACTGTCCATGATTTTGGTGAATTCTTTGTCATAGCCTGCTTTCTGCCCATAACCGGCCATAGGAAATAGCAAAAGAATGCTTGCTATAATTAAAAATCCGGTAGAGAAATTTTTCATAGCGTTGATTTTTATTAACTATCTAATTGTGATTTATTTGATAAAGATAAATACAAAAAAGCATATAATCAATTAGAAACCCACTATCTCAAAAAGAAAAAAACGCCGACTAATGTCGGCGTTTTTTAGTAGCGGAGGAAGGACTCGAACCTCCGACCTTCGGGTTATGAGCCCGACGAGCTACCAACTGCTCCACTCCGCGGTATTGGATCGCAAAGGTAACACAAAATCCGCAAAGTGCAAATCTATTTTCCTGTTATTCCTTTATTTGTTTGATAAAAGCCTGTCAACAAGCTCCTCCGATCCAAAAGAAATTTGTTCTCCTGTAATAAGATCCTTGAGGTTGTACTGGTTCTTCGTAATCTCTTCCCGGCCGGCAATCAGCATATATCGTATACCTCGCTTCACAGCATAGTCAAACTGCTTTTTCAGCTTCTGAGATTCGGCATAGACCTCTGCCACAACGCCGTTAGACCGCAACTGTTTCAATAAAGGCAACAAGAGTTCTACCTCCTCTTCTCCAAAATTTGCAATCAGAACTTTTGTACCTTCAATCACCTCTTTCGGAAATTTATCAAGGGTCAGCAATACATCGTAAATCCTGTCGGCTCCGAAAGATATTCCCACTCCGGAAACACCGGGCAGTCCGAAAATACCTGTAAGATCATCGTATCTGCCTCCCCCGCAAATGCTTCCCATCTCCACATTATTTGCCTTTACCTCAAATATTGCACCGGTATAGTAATTCAAACCTCTTGCCAGAGAGAGATCCAGTTCAACTGTCTGTTTCACTCCGGTTAAACGGACAAGTTCAAAGACTTTGGCTATCTCATCAACACCCTTGAGCCCGGTCTCAGAACCCTTCAAAAGATCTCTCATCACATCCAGCTTATGCTGGGTGGTTCCCTTTAATAGTAAAACAGGTTCAATGGTCTCAATAGCCCTTTCATCTATTCCTCTCTCTCTAAGCTCGTTCTTCACCTCATCGAGCCCTATCTTGTCTATCTTATCAATCGCAACTGTGATATCAGTGAGCTTATCAGGATAACCTACTATTTCAGAGATACCGGTCAGGATCTTTCGGTTGTTAATCTTAATTGTAACATCAATACCGAGTTTTTCAAAAACATCATCGACAATCTGCACCAGCTCCAGTTCGTTGAGCAGAGACTTGCTTCCGATAACATCTACATCACACTGGTAAAACTCCCTGTAACGGCCCTTCTGCGGGCGGTCTGCCCTCCATACCGGTTGTATCTGATAGCGCTTAAATGGGAATGCCAGTTCATTCTGATGCTGAACTACAAATCTGGCAAAGGGAACTGTAAGATCATATCTTAGCCCTTTTTCGCAAACTTTGAGAGAGAGCGAATTACTGCTTTCCAGCATCTTTGAATCGACTCCGGCAAATGCCTCACCGGAGTTGAGTATTTTGAAGAGCAACTTATCTCCCTCATCGCCATACTTCCCTAAAAGAGTGGACAGATTCTCCATGGCAGGAGTCTCTATCGGAGAGTAGCCATAGAGTTTGAAGACACTCTTTATATTGTTGAATATGTAGTCCCTGCGGGACATCTCCACAGGAGAGAAATCTCTCGTTCCTTTCGGAATTGAAGGTTTTTGTGCCATTTAAAGCTAGTTTAAAATATCAGGCAAAGATATACAAAAAGTACTACTTCGACTTTATATAACTATCAATAGCCTCTGCCGCCTTTCTCCCTGCTCCCATGGCCAGAATGACTGTTGCTGCACCGGTAACTACATCACCTCCGGCAAATACTCCGGCCTTTGAGGTGGCTCCATTATCATCCGCAACCACACATTTCCATCTGTTTGTCTCCAGACCGGGTGTTGTTGATGCAATCAGCGGATTTGGAGAGGTTCCCAAAGACATAACAACAACATCTGTTTCTATATCAAACTCAGAATCCGGGACAGGCACAGGAGAACGTCGGCCGCTCTCATCCGGCTCACCCAGCTCCATTTTGATACATTTCAGACCGGTAACCCAACCCTTCTCATTTCCTAAAACCTCCACAGGATTTGTAAGCATCTTAAAATCTATTCCCTCCTGCTTGGCATGATGAACCTCCTCAACCCTTGCCGGAAGCTCCTTCTCAGTCCTTCTGTATACGATTGTCACCTCCGCTCCCAGTCTGAGAGCTGTTCTCGCAGCATCCATGGCAACATTTCCGCCGCCAACTACCGCAACTCTTTTACCTACATAAATCGGAGTATCATAATCAGGATCATATGCTCTCATCAGGTTGTTCCTTGTAAGGAATTCATTGGCAGAAACAACTCCGTTGAGATTTTCTCCCGGGATACCCATAAACTTAGGAAGACCAGCCCCGGAACCAATAAATACAGCTGAAAAACCTTCATCCTCAATCAGTGAGTCGACAGTAACGGTACGGCCTACGACAACATTTGTCTCAATCTTGACTCCGAGTGAACGGACATTCTCAACCTCTGTCCTGACAACAAGCTCTTTAGGAAGTCTGAATTCAGGTATTCCGTATTGAAGGACTCCACCCGGTTCGTGGAGCGCCTCAAAAATTGTAACATCATATCCGTTTTTTGCAAGGTCTGCTGCGCAAGCTAAGCCGGCAGGGCCACTTCCAATGATTGCAACTTTATGGCCGTTAGCCTCTTTCTTGTCAGAGAAACGTACACCGTTTTCACGAGCCCAGTCAGCTACAAACCTCTCGAGTTTTCCAATTGCCACAGGCTCACCCTTAACTCCGAGTATACATGAACCCTCGCATTGTGACTCCTGTGGGCAGACGCGGCCGCATACTGCAGGGAGTGAACTATCTTTTGCAATGATAGCAGCAGCTTCAGCAAAATTACCCTGCTCAACTTCATAAATAAATTGAGGAATCTGGATTGAGACCGGACATTGTGCTATACATGAAGGCTTTTTACACCCCAGACAACGCGAAGCCTCCATTTGGGCCTCCTCTGCATTATAACCGTAACAAACCTCTTCAAAGTTTTTTGCTCTAACAGCCGGGTCCTGCTCTCTGACAGGAACTCTTGGTATTTTATTTCTCATATCAGTGTAATCCGATTTTACATTTATGGTCCGCTTCAACCTCAATATTCTTGTACATCATCTGTCTTCTCATAGCTTCGTCAAAATCTACCTGATAAGCATCAAACTCAGGTCCGTCAACACAGGCAAATTTGGTTTTTCCTCCGACAGAGACCCTGCATGCTCCGCACATACCGGTACCGTCCACCATCAATGTGTTAAGGCTGACAATAAGCGGAAGGCTATATGGTTTTGCAGTCAGGGTGACAAATTTCATCATTATCATCGGGCCGATAGCAATTGCCTGGTCATACTTTTTACCGGAATCCATAAGCTCTTTCAGCATCTCGGTAACAAGCCCCTTCTTGCCGTAGCTTCCATCATCCGTACAAATGTAAAGATTATCACATATAGACCTCATCTCGTTCTCAAAAATGAGTAAATCCTTGTTTTTTGCCCCAATTATAACATCAACCTTTGCACCCATCGAGTGAAGGAATTTCACCTGAGGATAGACCGGAGCTGTACCAAGTCCCCCGGCAATAAAGAGAAACTTCATCTCCGACAGCTCCTTACTGCTTTTGTGAATAAATTCGGAAGGCTGGCCAAGAGGTCCTGCAAAATCGGTAAATGAATCCCCTTCATTAAGATGGCAGATCTGTCTGCTCGAAGCACCCACTACCTGAGTTACGATTGTAACACTACCCCTCTCTCTGTCAAAGTCGCATATTGTAAGAGGGATTCTCTCACCTCTATCATGCGCCCTGACAATCAGGAATTGCCCCGGTTGTGCCGAATGAGCCATTCTGGGTGCATCAACCTCCATCAGAGTTATAATTGGAGTAAGATCCACTTTCTTGATTATCTTGTACATATAATATAGTTTTATTTAAGTCTTTCGAATGAATAGCCTAACCTCTTCAATCTCTTTATAATTACTCCAAGCTGGTCATAAAGCTTGTCAATCCTGGTATCCTGAACACCGGGATGAATAAGGATAATTGCCCCGTTCAGCCCTTTCTCTTTTTCAAAGTTAAAAAGTTTATCAATAAGCTCTTTGCTGCTTTTGTAACTTTTCATGTCAGGTGTGGTGTAATCTGCAGGAGTGGCAGTTCCCGGAGTGTAGTTGATTGTCCTAAGACCTGCCCTGGATGCGGTTTCGACAGATTCCACATTATAATGCTCATATGGAGGAAGATACCACAATGCATCGGATGGCTTGATTCCGAATTTTGACAACTCCTGATAGTTTCTTCGAAGATCTGCTGTAAGACTGTCAGGGGTCACAAGTGTCTGACGCTTAGCTCCCCATTCTGCGTAAAGCAGATGTCCGTCAGAGTGACCTCCCACAAAATGGCCTCTCTTCACAATTTTTGAGATAATGCCCTTCATACTCTCCAATCTCAGAAAGTTGCCGGTAAAAAAGAAAGATCCTTTAATTTTGTTTGCATCGAGGGTCTTGAGAATTGTCTCCCCTCCCTGGAACATTGAATCTGCTGAAAAAACAAGATATATTGTTTTCTTGTCAGGGTTAATCCTAACTATTGCACCATAGGCATCTTTTTCAACATTTGTCTCCTGATTGTCAGACTTTGCATAATCTTTCCCCTCTGTCTCCATGGCTGCAAAGTAGTATGTAAGACCGGCGGTTCCGTCCATTGTAGGTTCATTTGAGGAGTAATCTCCTATATCATCGTGGTAAACTGCCTTGCCATTGTTAAAAGGTGCATATTTATCCGGATTTCTCAAAGCCCCTCCTGCCCTTTCGTGAAACAAACCATAGTAGATAGGTCCATCCACCAATCCGCCTATTGTAAGATCTCCATTCACCTGTGTATATGAAGAGTGAGGCGAATCAGGATAGTCCCCTCCCTCAGGAAAACCGACTATCATGGAGGTTCCCCATGGATTGCAACCGAATAACCAGTCTCTCAATGCCATCTCCATCTCGAGATAGGTGCTGTCGTTTGTAACTTTCCTGTACAGATGTGCCTGTGTTATGGCTGCAGAAACCAGATTGTTTGAGCACCATAGGAACGGCACGCCGTAAATGAAAGGATCATCTGCAGCTCTGTTTTTCAGGCTTTCAAGACCCGCTTTCATAAATGCGACATATTTATCACTAATCCTCTTTTCAGATGATTGAGCAAGGTAATAATGGCCAAGATTTATAAAGGGATAGTATTGATAATGTCTCCCTCTGCCAAGTTCCATCCACGGTGTGACAGGCTCCAGTTCACCCCAGTAATCAGCCTTTTTAACCCATTCTGCCTCATTGCTTAAATTGTAGAATGTGGCAGCAGCAAGCTCTATATC
>JAEAMF010002292.1_pt1 | contig 11189 bp, 10 predicted proteins | sample 8958721 | NCBI WGS metagenome assembly JAEAMF01 (sample SAMN16933255, study PRJNA681124) | bioreactor sludge metagenome | isolation source: anaerobic bioreactor treating anionic surfactant - SDBS | place: India: Bengaluru | collected 2019-02-28
TGGTCAAGAACTCAGGCTACTCCATTGACGACCTGGAAGCACTTATTGAGATTCAAACAAACTACTTATACATCGCGGATTATAATGGAACGAATCTCCAACTGATTTTGAACTTCCAGAAGACTCTCGACGAAATGAAGCGAGATGGAAGCTTCGAAGAAACAATCAGAGAATTCGTACCAAACATGCTCGTGACATCGCTGCTCTGGAATTCCTCCCAGCTCGATGTCAAAGGTCTTCGAACCTCCATGAACACTCTCTCTGTAGGAGAGATAGCGACCATGGAACTCCAGGAAAACGGATCCACAGGCTATATCTGGGACGTAAAGATAACCAATCCAAACGTCGTTTCGCTGATCTACGAGGGCTCGATCTTCGAAGGGAAGTTCCTTGACGATTCCGCACTCGTAGGAGCTCCCTATGACGTCCAGTGGGTATTCGAAGCCCAACAACCCGGCGAAACAGTTGTCATATTCTCCCTCAGGCGCCCCTGGGAAAGCGTCCATCCAATACAGACCTTTGCGATAAATATAGCAGTGGAGTAAGAATTACTGTGTCATATGGGAGGCCAAAGGGCGGAGCTCAAGCGATTAGAGAACATACTGCCCCTAGCCTCCCGTATCGGCACTTCAAATCAAGTGAAATTCCATTTGCTCTTTTCATGGTCGAGCACTTACATTCTTCCCCACGGAAAGGCTATCTGTATGTCACAAACAGCCTCAATCAAACGCCTTCACTTCATCGCAATAATTGATGATGATAAGCCTCACTTCACTCGATCGCACAAGATATTTGCCATTCTTCCAGATCCTTCTAAATAGAGGATTTCAAGGTTTGATTCATGATTCTTTCTGTCGGATCGTATTACATACAGTCTGGCTTGGCAACCACTATATTTCGGATTACCTTTATCCGCTTTTCTGAATCGAGTTGTATTATGCTCCCATAAAGGATCATCGAACTTAATAATTTCGTTACCGGTTCACTCAGAGCGTTCTAATTATCTTCTGTCACTTGGAGTATGCAGAAAACAGAAGAGGCCAAGCCCGTTTCACTTTGATAAATATTTCATTCAAGATCTTTTGATTTCAGTCAGTCAAACCATTTTCCTCTCGCAACTACTCGAAGAAGAAAGAGAAAGTCAAGCAGATGATAAAGGACGCGATACCGGATGAACAATTGAAGATCGATCCGGAATTCTTCGACTTCATCCTGGATGTCCTGATAGACCTCGTCGTCATGTTCCTTAACAGGGGACTGTGGAAAACGGCGATGAAGGTGATAGTGAAATGAGTACTATGACATGACTAAAAAAGCGTGAGACAGCCCAGATGCACAACAAGAAGAAGCAAGACATGGGTATTTGACAGTGGATACCCGCGCTGCCTCGGCAACTTAATACAGACACAAAACAATGCCCCGGTTCGCCGGGGCTTGGTTTTATGATTGCTCAGAGGAATGTATGGTTTTGTCCTCCAAGAGCGAGGGGTCTTGACAGACTCTTCAAATATACAATAATTCATTATGTTGTAATATAAATAGTAGTACATACTTTCATTCTTTTGTGATAGTATATGTTTGAAAGGCCACCGGGAGGTGATGCATGATGAGAGAACTGGCTTCAACGGGTTTGTACTTGTCTGATCATGTTTTGAGGCGCATGAATCAAAGAGGTATCAATAAAGACGATCTGGTCTATGCTCTAATGAACGGGGCAAAGAAGCATCTTAGTAACGCAGTGCACGTATTTGTCGGTAAGAGACATGTCGATAGAGAACATGATTCTCTAAACGGATTAAGACTTGTGGTCGTAGGGAATTTGGTAATAACCGCTTATAAGAACAAGACTGCCAGATGGAACTGGTCGTAGGAGTGTCAGCATGCTGGACATTAAAGAATTCGAGAAGAACCTTTGGAGTCTCATTTCTCTACTAAGAGACAGAACGGGCAGCGAGAGAGCAGTGAGAAGTGTATTTGGCTTCATTTGGCTGAAAATGCTGGCAAGAAAAACGCGGCTCAAAGATGGCCCGATTCCAGTAACCGCCAGTCCTTCGTCAAGAAGACACTGTCTGCTTCGAGAAGAAACAGAGTATCTTTCGGAAAAATACCCGCACATTCCTTTCAATGAGATTCTGGGTTCTGCAGAATCGATTTGCCAGAACGAAAGCATATTCGTAGATACTGCCCTGGAATATCTTGAGGGCGTTATTAACTCGGTCGAGAAGGCGGAAATTAGAAAGACAGCTTACTCCATATACGATCTCATGACGAAGACATTTGAAGAGACTAACAGACATGGGCTTGCCTTGCTGCCTCAATTGTTCATAGACATAATGGTTGGCGTTCTTGAATATGATCCGGAAATGGTCGTATACGATCCCGCTTTTGGCTACGGCAGACCCTTCAAATATCTTGCTGAAAGGTCTGGCAACGGGCCGGTGAGAATTGCCGGGCAGGAGATAGATAGGGAAATATGTGTCCTCACTAGAGTCATTATGGAAGTACTGGATGTTTGTTCAGAAGGTCTGGCTTGCGGAGACACTCTTGGAAGTCCTATACATACTAAAGGTTATTCAGTCAAACAGTTTGACAGGGTTGTTTGCGAGCCGCCAATAGGAATGAGGCTGGGAAGGGAAGACCTTGAAAGCGATAGTTATATGAGATTCATCTACGGTATCCCCAGGACAGGCGAATGGGCTTTCATTCAGCATGGAATCAGCTCATTGAAGAAGAACGGAAAACTTGTCGCCTCTATACAAAACGGCGCCCTCATAAGGGAACTCCCCGACGGAATAATCAGGCAGAACCTTGTCAAACATGACCTCGTCGAAGCAGTCATCCAACTTCCATCGTTGCCGTCAAACCTATATGCTCCTACAAGCAGCATTCTGATAGTGAACAGGGACAAACCGGAGTCGCGAAAAGGATGCGTTCTCATGATCTCTATTTCGGATACGACTCTTGACAAAGAACTTCCTGGATCATCTCTGGTAGAACTCGCACTTGATAAATATGTCAAGTGGGAGGACATAGACGGATTATCGCGAATAGTGTCGTTCTCCGAGATGGAAACGCAGGGGTTTTCCCTCCTGCCATCAGCCTATATTATGCAGATACCCTCATCCAAAGAAGAAGCGAAACTTGTCAAAGCTATCTCAAAGCTTCCGGGCGTAAGAGTTGGGGAAATCGCCGGGGTTTCCTCGGGCACTGATAAGAGGAGACTGAAGACCACAACTGATAAAGGAAGTGCCCTTAAGGTTCATCTGCTCAAGATTTCCGATATTGAGGGAAACGGGGAGTTGAATCTTGAAAAGGCGGAGACAATATTCATCGAAGATAGGGACGAGGTCGAAAGAATTCGGCTTTATCCGGGCGACATAGTTCTCTCGGCGAAAGGGACTGTAGATAAAGTGGCATTGGTCAGGGAGTATGGCGAAGGGATAATCGTGGCTATAGGGGCGAATCTAATCCGCATAAGAGTTGATCCGGGGAGATACCCAGCCCAGGCGCTTTATGAACTGCTAAAGAGCGACTACGGCAGGTCACTGCTAACTCAGATATCTACGGGAACGGTTGTAAGGGGTCTGAGCGTACGAAATGTTGAGAACATCAAAATCCCGATAGTAGATGAAAAGAGGTTCCTGGAGTACAGAAAGGCGGCGGAAAAACTCAGAAAGAAGATCAGCGATCTTGAGGCAGAGATAGCTAAACTTACGGAAGCCGAAAGGGAACAGTTCAGCAATTTGTTTCTGCCTGAAAAGGAAGTGCATCAAAATTCATGAAAGATGGGGAGTAAATTTCCCGAACCGGTTCGACGCGATTTGCTGGGTGCATAATACAGACCATCACACTGTCCGCTGATTCCTCTTCGAATTTCTCATCTTCCTTAAGCAGAAGAAACCCGGCACGATTCGGGCATGATCACTCAAAGGTTTCCGGCAGACAACACGCTTTCTGACTAGAAGCAGACTTAGTTAAGAATACTGGAATCCACACTTGTAAGCATCATCGGAAAAGACGACGAGACATTAACACGGATAACGACTATCCGGACATCTAGAATGTCAGCAGCCGTCTTGAAGCGGCAGAGGATAAAAGGAGATGATAACATGAGCTGGAACTGGCATGAAGAACTGAAAGAAATAGTTGGATCGGCGGTTGAGAGAAAGTTAAATCACCTTGCACTCGAAAGACAGTGGGAGAACTCGGCCAGCATGCATGGACTGGTCTATACAGAGTCTGCAACGCGTAGTGAGATACTTCTTTGCAGAAAGAAACTCGAAGAATTCAAGAAATCGGGGATGTCTTTCGAACAGGCTAAAGAGAAACTGGTCGCTGAATTCTCTGAAAAACTTCTGAAAGTTCTTCTGGAAATGAAGCGGATGGAAACAGAGAGATTGCTCCCCTACACTATAGTCTCTATCTCGGACCTTACAGACGATCTTAGCACTGCTCATTATGTCTACCTCTCGAAAGAGACCTCCAACACAGAGCCTCTCACATCATCCACGAGGGAAGAACTGAGAAAACTGGCAGTGAAGTTCCCCGAACTGTTCTCCATGGGACAAGACGTAGTGTTTCCCAGAGAATACGACATGACATTCATTGTAGGGTTCATTAACCACTTCTACGGAAGGGCAAGCTAATAGTCAGAAAAATCGTGCAATTCTTTTCCCAAAGATAACTGAAACAGACTTCTCTGATCAATTTCATATCAATTTATGTGTTCAGACTCCTATTGGCACCTGCTATCAGGGGAAATCACCAATAATGCAACGGAATAAGTATTATAACTGCATTGGTATCTGGAGTTGTTCGAGAAGTTGGTTGATCCTTTCTTCTTCGGAAGCTTCTGTGAAAAGCAGTACTGGAGGAACCATATCACTATGAATAAGAGTTCCCCTTCTTTGTTCTTCCAACTTGTCCAACCATTTACGGTTTTCCGGTCGCTACCGGCATCTTGTATTTCTAGAAGGGCCACATAAGAGGGGCTTTTGAACTTTTTGTCCAAGACGTTCATGCTTCCATCCTCTATAATGATCGCTTTGTATTCTTTTGATTTGCGCCTCTTGGTCAATATGTCATCACTAAATCGTCACCAACAGTTAGTAGACCGGCATCAAGAAGGTCAGCAAGTGAAACGTCATAGTAGGCTATACGAGAATTTGGTTTCTCCTTTTCCTCTGTGGTATCAAGGATTGGTCGATATTCCTCAGGGATTTCATACGCTATATTCTCGGGGGCACCAAATTCTATGAATTTTCTAACAAGCCAAAGTCTCACATCATTACGCAATGTCCCAGCCCATTCCTTCAAATCTTGCGAAATTCTATCAATCGGCATCCCAATTATGGGCGATTCACTTAGAATTTCGCTTAGCACCCTTCTAATATCGATTTCTCTGATTTTCCCTTCTTTGAATTTCTCTTTCACATCCTCAGATTCGTTATAAATCAGTATCTGCCGGCTTTCGGGTGTAGCCACTGCTATCATCTGTTTTGCTACCTGGGGTGCTATATGATTCCATACGCTGTGATGAACAAGCTCTACTTCTACTACATACCAAGAATCATGAAGCCAGGTTTATTGATAACCCGTCAGGTATAGTGCCAAACCAATCTCTTTTTTGATCATTCTTTTGGGAAGAGTATTGAGGAAGAACCGAAAAAAACTCCGCATTCTCTGTAATAACGTCTTCCATTTCTTGTTCATCTTTAAATTCAGCCTCGATTAACTTTTCTTCATTCAGTATTATCTCTTTTTCTTCAGAACGACCAAATTCACCTGCAGCTAAGGAACACCAGCAGAAAATCGCTCAGTTATAGCGCCTTGTTAGGCAAGATTTGGGATTCAGTAGTTCATTTCTTTATAAGAAACAAAAACTCTTGATGTGGTTTTTCAGCCTCTCGAATCCATTCATTCGTCCATTTCATTCCAGCCATAACATTCTTCTTATAATCTACTTCCACAAACTTTAACAATTCGCCAGTTCTTCTTATCGTTTCTTGTAAATCGTTAGCCGTTGCTCTTCCACCCGAGCTGTACGACAGAATGACATATTTGGCTTTCACTTTGCGTAACATTTGCTCGATTGCTTCTACGACAATGAATCTACCCGTCTCTGGATTTTTCCTGAATTCTTCAAACACTGAGGTTGCCACTAAATCAGAAGTATCACATCTCCTTCGAACTTTCCCGAAAAGTTCCGGCTGGTCATTAAGGATGACTGTAGTCCAAATATGATAATATGATGCATATCTTACTCTCGAAGGCGGCATCTTCTCATTGTTTGATCCATAAGGTGGATCAAAATAGGCTAAGTCAACTTCTACATCATCGAGTAGATTAAGGACATCCTCCTGAAATACTAGATGTTCTTTGTCTTGCTCAATTAGTTTAGGAATCTTCAGGACCACATCATTGTATGACCTCGGTGACCAACGGCTTAAATATGAGGAATAATGCCCTATCGTACTATCCACTGAGTCAAGAGCTAATATAAGACTTGTTAATAAGACTGCTTTTTCAATTTCACCTACATCTAACCTGTCTATTTCCTCTCGAATTGCGTCCAGCTTCATTGTATTATGTATTTGCCACGGCCTTTTAAGCCCGTCTTTCTGTATGGCAGAACCATTATTGGGCTCACCCCCATAATACTCTGTAAACCATCCATGCTTCGGAGGCAACGAATTCAAATACTTAATGATTTTCTCGTAATAATTCTTAGGGCGCCGATTCAACAAGTAACACATGCCAAAAATTCTAGACCATATTGCAATATCGTTCGCAATCACTTTATATCCCAACTGCGAAATGGCCTGCGACAATCTCGTGGTTCCAGAAAACCCATCCAAGACGGTCTCTGCATTAGTTTCTCGAACGAGATCAATAATATATGGCAAGAGCTTTAGCTTAGATCCCGCGTATTTAATTCCTTCCGTTTCTGGAATGCTAACTACTTCCTCACCGAAAAGATTACTTTGAACTGATTGAGGTCTCATTTTCCGGGCTCTAGCTTCATACGTTCAATGTCTTCCTTTATCTTATCAAGGGCGATTTCATGACCTTTCTGTGAAGAAACTAATGCATGCGAAAATAAACTAACAAGAATGAAATTATGGGAATAGTCGACCCATCCATCTGTGATACTATCAAAATATTTCAGGGCGTTCCTTGTGTGGGTCCAGAGACCTCGTTGTAGTGCATTTGCTGAAGCACCACCATACCTAACCTCACATATGTAGCCACCAGACTGATCGTAAAAACGGAATACCGGATGCTTTCTCCCTTTCCCTTCGTCTTCGCGCTTAATCAACGCAGTATTATTTTTGGCTTGATCGTAATCGAACACCAAGATATTACAACGTTTGTTTCTTTCATCATATATCAAGGGTAATACATTTATCTCATCGAAATCTGAAAACACGGAATCTCCAAAAAGGGCTTCTATTTTCGCTTTACTTGATATTTCAATTTCTTCTCCCTCTTCTAATCGAGGGAACATTCTAAAATTCTTATCAGTGGAGAGTTGCAAAGGTCCGTCTCCATATGCTTTTAGACTAACCGGGAATTCCACTTTTGTCACTTCATTAATGATTTTTATGTCCTCTTCTTTAGACTTCGCCCTATAAAGATCCTTGCCTACGTGTATCGAACGAAAATCGTACATATACTGATTGATAAACTCCGCAATGGCAATCTCAGCTAGATCACCGTGGGTCTTATTACCAATGAGGCGCATAGTGAATATGTTGCTCAATGTCATGGTTATCAAATCAGACCTCTTACCAACTAGCAATTTAAGCCGTGTTGTGAAATCTTTATAGTGCGTATTCAACGTTCTTCCCTTCCTTTCGTCCAACAATTATTATATTGACCCGCATAAGATGTGAAATTTCTCTTTCCTCCCCATATAAAACGACTTTTATTTAGCCTCCAAAAGGCTAATGATAGTACCATTGATTATTCAACAGTGATAAAGGGACCCGAATAAATTCTATCACGGATTTTTTCCGTGACTTTACTTTTCGCGTTGGGTTTAGAACGACTGTTAAAAAGCGATCTTTGAGAGAAATTGCTGAAGCATAGAAAAAGAGGTTTGGCACATTTCAAGAGATCAACAACTACAAATAGTCGATTAAATGGGGTCAGACTACTTCTATGCTTTGGCGAAGAGGATTGTTGAATTCCGTTTTCGCCTGGATGCAGAATGATTGTATCAATCTTTCTATGAGGCTTTTCTCTTCCCAAGATCATTTGGCGTCGTGATTCCTTCTCTTCAAGATCTTGCTGAACCAACTGGTGCTTTTTTGTCAATTATGGTTTCGCTATATCCAAATATCGAGAGAGATTATCCTTCTTCAAGCTCGGCTTCTACTATCTTGTAGAACTCTTCTCTGGCATGTATTTCCATCCAGGGCATGTGGCCGCATCTTTCCAGAAGCCTGTACTTGAAATCCTTGAGTATCCTTGAAAGCGGGATCTCAACACCCTCTGCAGGATGGGGGTCGAAATCGCCATGGACTGCAAGGACGGGACAGCGAATTTTCTTGCCACTCTCGAGAAGCTCTCCGCTGCTTCTCATCTCTGAGGCCTCTTTCCAAACGCTCTTGTATATCTCTGCATCAATATTGACTTCTACTCTTTCTGCATCTTCGAGAAGATCAAAGTGGTCTGTCTTTGCCAGGAGTTCTCTGAATTCAGATAGCATTTCTCTATCTTTGAGTTCTGCATTGCTCAAGAGGCTCATGAGCTCTTCAACTCTAGCCTTTTCTTTTGCGCCAAGACGGTTCAATCGAGTATTCATAATACCAGAAGCGTAGTGCTGTTCGAAAGGACCGCTGCTTATGAGTATTATCCTATTCACAGGATCGCTATACTTTGCCGCAAACAAGTAAACGAGCCATGCACCACAAGAATGTCCCAAAAGAATAACCGGAGGAGAGCAATTCTTCTCGACAGTCTCCCTCAATTCCTCTATTTGTCCTGATACTGTCTTCTTTGTCTGATAGGGCTCTACAACTCCCCGCTTCTTTCCAAGCTCTCTCGCAAGAGGCGCGACTCCTCCGGCCGCTCCTGGCCCTCCGTGAGCGACGACAACTCTAAATAGTGGGACTCAACAGGCTCAAATTCCTCTTCATACTTCTCTCTACGTGTTATTGATATGTATGACACTGCGTGCCAACGAATTGCTCAGTTTAATTGGCAATTCAACCGACCTCACAACGATCTCTTACGGCTCGTACCGATCTCTTCCAGATCCTGAAGTACTTTGCACCTATGTTGAATTTCTTGACAAACTCGGAGTATTCCGGCCAGATGGGCGCTCTGTAGAATTCGCTGCGGCCTATGCCTCCGTTTATGACATATTCGGGCAGAGGGTTGGTCCCGTAGAAGACCGACCGGGCCATTATCTGCCATCTGCTGGTGAAGTCGGTCCAGTTGCAGCCGAAGGCTTCGCCCGGCTGGATTATGGCCAGAATTTTAGGAGCCATCCTGTTCTCTAGATAAAGCGCCTGATAAGCCGCGGCGCCGTCCGCACATATGAAAAGCAGCGAGAACCTGGACGGATTATGGTCTTCGCCGTACTCTTCGGTCCTCTCGAATATGAACCATTCGGCGAAGGGCTTCTCGAACACATCCGAGTAATGGTCGGGGTGGTGGTGTTCGGCACGGTCCGGGGTGACCCTGATCCTCCAGCCGTTCGGCGCTAGTTGGCTCTCACTTATTGGAAGCTGGTGGATAACTCTGTATCCCCTGAATCCCTTGTTGGCGATCTCTTCGAGCAAGTTCTCCCTGCTTATGGAGTAGTCGACATATACGAAGCTATAGACATTTCCCATAAAGTACTCGATCGGATGGCCGTCGCGGCCGCTGGCCGGGTAATACAGAGAGTCTTTCAACAAGTCATGAATGTCGAATTCCGCGGGATTCTTTATCCATTCCGGCATTTCGGTCTTCGTCACTTCTTCAAAAATCGGAATCACTCCCTTCGTCTGTCGAAATTCTTTTGTCCTGCGATCCGCTCTGTTGAGGTCTGTCGGCCTTGATTGCCTCGACCGGAAGCCTCATGGCCTGAATTGCGTGCAAGGGCAGAAACTCCATGAAAAGGTGCTTTGTGGCTTCTCTAATGAGAAACTGGCCGTAGTCGCTCCTTAGAATGCTGAAGACCTTTACAGGATCGTATTCGCCGGAGACTCTAAAGACTATGTGATTGCCTGAGGGCAGTATCGACGCGTCTAAAGGGATGTCGGTTATCAGCCCTATGGTCGTTATGTCGTCTCTTCTGTTGAAGATGATGTCGTTCTTTCGTAGAAGGGATTCTTCGGCCGCTTTTGTGAGTTCTCCGGCATGCTCCTTTAGAGAGACCAGCTGAACGATGCCCTTCTCATCGACCTCCAGGCGAGGGTACTTGTAGACCTTGCCTTTGTACGCTTTTACATCTGGCTCATGACCTTCGGGAAGTTCGGCATTCTTCGACGCCCGCAAGTATCTGTGTGATTCGAGGAACTCACCGATGGAATCCAGCTCAACGGTCGGGGAAGTCAGGAAGATTTCGTAATCCTCGGGCAGCTGATCTTTCTTCACGGGGATTATCGAGTAGTCGCCAGGCACCAGGGAATAGCCACTATTCTTTATCGTATCGATCGGGACAAGCGCGCATACTTCGCTTTCGCCTTTCCAGTCCCTGAAGTTTCTCATGACTGAACTAAGCAGAAGATTCTCCTCCCTCACTTCGAAGCAGAAAGGCTCTCTGCCGTCGCTCTTGGATACCGACATGAAGACCTGACCTTTCCGGCCGACGGGCTTCGCCTTGTTAAGGACCATCAAACAGCAGTCGGCGTTTCCGCCGTGAACGGCTCCAAGGGGGAGTTGTATTACTGCTTCAAGCCAGTCGTTGTCTATTATTTCCTTATTTCCTTCTCTCAGCTCTCCTCTCGTAATCAGCGTCACGAGCTTGCCGTCATCCTTCATCGAGCGCATTCCATGGTTAATGAAGTCCCATTGGCTTATGAGACTGGACGAGATATTTAGAATGTTTCGGAGAAAGAAATCAGTCTTCAGCTCCTGCAATACCATGCGCTCGCCTGTTGGTGGCTCGATAATCACCCTGTCGTACTGTTCTTCCACATAGAGAGTCTCTTTCGTCGGCTTCACGAGGGAATCGCCCCTTACGAGCTTCGAGA
>JAEAMF010002298.1_pt1 | contig 11184 bp, 12 predicted proteins | sample 8958721 | NCBI WGS metagenome assembly JAEAMF01 (sample SAMN16933255, study PRJNA681124) | bioreactor sludge metagenome | isolation source: anaerobic bioreactor treating anionic surfactant - SDBS | place: India: Bengaluru | collected 2019-02-28
TTCTTTGAGACTCAAATAGTTCTTCTTAATTTCTCTAAAAAAATAAGGGAATATTTTCCCTTATTTTTTCAGCATGTTTGTTATTCAGTCATAGCGTGAAATTTGATTACGCTGAGTGATTACCATACACAAACTTTAAAATCACTGCCGACCCAACATGCTTTTTGTTTTTGAGAGCGTACAGCTTCACCCCATATAGAACCACCACCGCCTAATTTAGTTGCTTGGACAACAGCCTGATCTTTACTTTCGATCATGACCATAAGCCCTTCAACTTTTACTTTTTTAGTGATATTTGGATGGCTGATATAAAAGCTTCCACCCCCTTGCGGTTCAAAATTACATTTCCCTTTGTAACGTGTTTGACCGCCCTCATCAATTTGACAGGTTGCTTCCTTTACTTTTGCTTGAGCAAGCATGGGAAAGGTAGATAACAATCCGAATGATAGGATGAGGCATAGATTTAATTTTTTCATATTAAGTTCCATGGTAATTCATCATTTATTGTTTTAGAGACAATTTAAGCTAATCGGCTTTAATGGTTCTGATCACACAATTACCGATCTTCAAGCATTAATACACTGACGCAATCATAACTAAAAAGTGAAGAAGGACTTTATCCTTTATTTGCAAGCTACTTTTTTCGCACTCTGGAATGCCATAATCGATATAGTGCCCTCAGATTTTTCTAATTTTCTGTCACCAGCAGTAATAAGGATACAATCCCCCTTTTTAATGGAATTTAGGCTTTGGAATTGCTTGGTTGAGATGCCTACCGTGTAGATAGCAATATCTCCCTTACTTGAAGATAAGTAAGCGCCTTCTTCACTCCATTCCAATTTACTTGTGACTTTAGTGGTAATTGTGGCTGCATAAATGCTAGATGTAGAAAAGATTGCTGCAATAGCCAATAGTTTGAATGCTTTCATTTTTAACCCCCTGATAAGTAATAATAAAGAACGATTATAAAACTAATTTTTTAAAATTTAGTTAAATTAACCTGAGTGCGATATAAAAAAAGAGTAGAAAAAACCTGTATTTGCAAAATATTGATTTTAAAGATAAAATATCATAAAAAGGCTTTCAATGAATTATATTACCGAATTGTTTTGTATTTTGGATGATTTCTGCAAAAAATTAATGAATCTTTTATGTGCTTATCAGCTTTGTCATCAAAATAGGCCAACTATTCAAATTTGCGAAGCATTCGCTTAAGCAGAATTCGGATTAATAGAGAGTGCATCTAAAGCTCCCTTTCAAGATTCTCATAATATAAAAGGTTAGTTATATTGCTAAAAGGCTAGTTTATTTAGCCTTAGTACTTTTAATTTTTAGCCCAGTCATTCTTGGCTTCGATATACATTATTACAGCTATATTACAACATCAAGTAGAATTGCTAGACAAGTTGCTTGAGTACGTCAAGGCTAATGAAGCATGGTTAAAGCAACTCCTATACCAGAAGTTAATTGAGCATAAAAGTTCTGAGAAAAAAATTTTACTTTCTAAAATTTTTAGATAGCAAATAAAACTTTATAAATATAAAATATTTAGGAATAATATGTCTTCTTAAATTATGAGAAAATTATGAAAAAATTACCTTTAATATTTTTGTATTTATCTTTTAGCTTATCCAATTTTGCACATGCAAATAATGAACAAGTTCGAAAAGTAGATTTAATAAAAAATATTTATAAAATTGAATTGAGTTCACTAAGCCGAACCGATACGTTAAAAGCTAATGCAACCCCCGAGTTTAGAAAAATACTTAATACAAGAGATTCGATCCATTCTAAATTTAGTGGAGAGTATTGTGACTGGGTACGTTATGTTTATATCCCAGGTAATGATAGTGATACAAAATATAGTGGGATGAAATTTACAGTTCTTAGTAATGGTCTTGTAAGAGCACAAGGTAAAAATTTTGGTGAAAAATTTCATCGTGATTTTAAAGTAAAGTGTGATGTTAAATCATGTAAAGTTGATGATGTTTACGACCCAGAGAGTTATAAGATTGAAATGCAACAGCTAGCTAAAAAACCATATTGTTAATTTCATATTTGCATGAAATTTTGACACAAATATTTCATACATGAAAAAGCCCGTATTTCCAAGCTTTCCAAATGGCACTGTTGCAAATAACCACTAATGGTAAGCTGAATGCTCTTTTAGCTAAAGGTGCAGCATATGAATCTCTTCCATGATTGGCATTTTCAGGGTGAGATCATCCTTTGGGTTGTGCGTTGGTATTGTAAATATGGCAGAAGAAGTGGCAAATTCCAAAAGTGATCAATACGGATAAAGCACCCACATATGGACGTGCTTTATCACCGTTAAAATGGGAAGGAAAATGTCCATCAGACCTTGAGCACAGGCAGATTAAGTACAAAAATAACGTGATTGAATGTGATCATGGCAAGCTAAAGCGGATCATCAGGGTCACCTTAGGATTCAAATCTATGAAGACAGCTTATGCCACAATTAAAAGGTATTGAAGTCATGCGTGCACTACGTAAAGGACAAGCTTCGTCATTTTATTATGGTCAGCCTCAGGGTGAAGTGTATCTAGTGGATAGGTTTTTCGGTCTCTAAGCACTTTTTAAAGGGAACACCATCGACTCAAGTTTCTATTTGCAACAGTGCCTTAAAAGGAAATATTCACACGTATTTCAATATATTGTGAAGCAAAAATAAATTTATTTTGAACGTGAATTTTAAATAGTTTTCAAATACATTATGTATCATAAGTTGTTATTTTTAATTAAAAAATAATTTGGGTTTAAAGAGGGAATATGAAGTTTATCATTCAAATCGGGCTAGCGCTGACTTTTTTATTTGGCTCCATGCAGATCAATGCAGAAGTTTCAATCAATAAATTTATGAATGCTTCTCTGGCTTCGGCATCATTCAATTGTGCTTATAAAGGTAAAGCTGCCAGTAAAAAGTGTGTAGTCACACGTTCAATGGTGAAAGCATCAATTGATTCAGTAACAAAGCAAATTTACGGGGCGAATGAATCCTTACCATTATTGACTATTAGATGGCCAGATGGGGATGTGAGTCGTTATCTAGGTATGGATAGTTGGGAGCTTAAAAACTTGGGTGATCAAAAAACCTATCGGCTAAAAACATTGAACACAGATGAAAGTCAGCTTGATCTTAGAAGAGGGGTGATTATTCAGAGTGATGTATCTACTGAACATGTACGTTTTTGGTAAAAAACCAATGGTCGGGAAAAAATGAAAAATTTAATCAGAAGTTTCTTTGCAGTTATCGGTCTTTCGATTGTGACTATATCAGCACATGCACAATCCTGCTCCGCACTGAATTCACAATCTAGTCAGCGCTCAGCCATGTATCAGCCTAGACTTTCATTTGAAGTGACAGGTCAAAAGGGTTTTCGGACTTATTTTTATACGGCACCCACTGAACAGTGTAAACAAAAAAGTCTTTTTTTGATTCCTAAAGATTCCATCATTGCTTATGAAGAAATTCGTATCAGTAATCAGACATGGATCAGCGTCATGTATGTTCGCAACGATGGATCTACAGTTGAGGGGTGGATGAAAAAGAAAGACTTTAAACAAACGGGAAAAATAGGTTTCTAAGTATGTTGTATCCATCCCTAGAAGAACAAACCAAAATTGCCAATTTCTTATCGATTATCGACTAAAAATTTAAGTTTTAGCATAGTAAATTGAACTAGCTAAAATGGGGAAAAAGGCTTTTTATAGTAGAAGTTTGTTTAAGGGAAAACATCCCATTTAAAATTTTATGAAACGTTACATCGAGTTAAAAAAAAGATGAAAAATGCATGGTTAGGTAGTGTTACTGGGATTGTATTAGGTGGTGCAGCAGTATGGGGTTATTTAGGGTATAGCGGGCAGTCGACTGCAACAGCTACAGTTCAACAACCCAAAACCACACAGCAATCACCTGAATCAAAAAAATCTGGTTTCCTTAGTCAAGACTTGGTGGATGCACGTTTAAATGAATTAAGTTTTAAAGAAGTTATGCGCCTATTTTACAAAGATAATATGCGTAATGTTTTTGTAAATGAAGGTGAACTTGAAACACAAAATTTTGTAGCAATTGGTTCGCCAGATGAAGCTGGTGAAAATACCGTTGCGATCATGCATCCAATTATTAACTATCGAAATATGGAAGGTGAAGCACGCTTTTTAGTCATGATTGAAAAAGTGCAAGTGATGGAAAATGGGAGTGTGGTGAGTTGTCATGCTTGTGTCGGTAGTTTGGACTTATATAGCTTTAAAAAACTCACTAATGGACAATTTCAAATAGTCAGTAAGAGCCAACCCGAACAAGAATATGGCGGCAGCTATGGACGTGTACATTTAGATCGAGAACAAATTCTAAATAATATGCAGCCGATTGGTAAGAAACTTATTGGCAGCTTTTATCAAAGTAGTTATACCAGCACAGGTGAAACGAGTAGTTCTTGGAACGTGATTCACTTACCTGAAGATGATTTTATTGGTGCTTATGGTGTCGCTGACGCAGCTGGTGACAATGCAGGAAACCATGAACCCGAATCTCCTTTGCATTTTAGCTTCGACAGTACGATTCAAGTCCTTGACAATGGGAAAAAATATTTTCCAATCCAAGTCAATTATAGTGGGGAAAAACCCAATGCAGACTTCAGCAGTATTGAACCGGCCAATCAATCGTTGGTTGTGAATTACAATGCAGAGAAAAAAGAATATCAGTAATCAAACTCAACCAGTGCTGAAATGGGTGCCATCATCTTTTCTAAAGAGATGAGAAACCATAGCCACATTTGACAGCTATTTAGAATAGGGTGACATATGTGCAGCTTAAAAATTCTACAGTGCTGTATCAAGTGGATAACAGCACAATAAACTTAGGGGTAAAAATGAAACAACTCTTTATTTGTATTACAGTGTTATGTCCAATGTTAGTGGGTGCACATGCTTTTCAATATCAAAAAACCCAGGGAGAGCTAAAATATTACACAGGACAAACCAATTTAACCGGTACATATTCACGGAATCTTGATCCTGAGTATGTGGACTATATGGGGGATGATGTGTGCTTTTATCCAGACAAAAAATCATCATCGTTAATTCCTCGACCTAAAGGCGACACACGTATTGCATGGTTCTGTTTTTCTAACTTTGAAACAGCAAAGAAAACCTTTAAATTGCCAAACAGCATTAAGAAAGGCTATTGTACGTATGAAGGTAAAGCTACAGTAACCATCAAAAACTATAGATTACTCATTGCAGAAACTGAAGGATATGATTCTAGTCACTTAGTGAGTGCGAAAAATATAACACCAGCCAAAGCTATGAAATGTGAATCTTATAGTTGATCTCTTTTTATAAATTTAATTAGTAATTTATAAAGCAAATTGGACAGCATACAGCGAATAACCGTTGGTATAGCGATGAGAGTAATTGCTGATGTTTGTCCATGAATATGACATATGTATGAGAATTATTTTTAGTGGATAGTTGAAAAATCAATAATTACTTAGACACCCATTCTTATTAAAGATGGACACTTTGACAAATATTCTTATAAACCAAAGTGGCTATTACATGCATTCAAAATGATCCTCTTATTATTATAAAAAGCTTCACGCCACGCTGTTATACAAATATGCAAATTTTTCTTGTGCTTAATATTAATAAACATTAATATTTATTTTAAATATCAAATACTTTAGTAAAATATGAAATTAAAAATTTTTCTAACTGCATTATGCATTTTATCTTCGGGTACAGGCTATGCCAACTCCTCTCAGCAGGAAAAAATAAATTTTGTTAAAAAAGTATATGAAGATCACTTAAATGAAGACTTGATGGGGATTGATGTATTAAAGCTACATGCATCCAAAGAATTGCGCTTACTAATTCAGAAGCGAGATGCTATTGCAGATCGTCATGAAGGAGATATGTGTGAATGGGTGCGTCAAGTGCTTATTCCGGGCAATGATTATGATGTTCGTGCTAATAAAATAAAGTACTCGGTACTACCAAATGGACGTGTACGCGCACAGGCTAAAAATTTCGGAGAAAGTTTTCATGTTGATTTTGATGTGAAATGTGATGCTCAAGGATGTAAAATTACTGACGTTTATGATCCAGGAAGTTATAGAAAAGAACTAATATCTATTGTGAAAAATGGTACATGTTAATATATCTAAATTTCCCTCAATTTAGAATTCTTAATAAGAATATTTGATAAAATTAACTTAGTTAAGAAAAGAAATTTCTTGTAAGCATAATGGAGATTAGTTGATGTACTAATCTCCAATTACAACATTAAAAATCATGACATTCCGATGGGATTTCCCAATCAATCAGACCTGCCGAGTCATCATATGTAGCAATTACAGTACAAGAAGATGTGATATGCCCACCTCTAATTACTCCAACTTTTACTTTATAGGTGGCCGAATTACTTGTTCCTTTAACAAACTTCAAGTCTTCAATTTCAGTGACTTGAAAAAGACTATCTACTTCGGCAGCACTATTTATTTCATAATCTAAACTTTGATTTTCATCAATTGCATAGATAATTGCATCTGCATATTTTTTATACTTTCTATCTTCCTTATCTTTTTTGTATTCACTTAAAGCTTGATTAGCAGCTTCTTCATTCTTTGATTTTTCAGAAATAGGCTCAGACACAGGAATTTCTACAGCTTCAGGAACAGTATTAGAAACGGGTACAGATTCAACAGTTTTTTCATTAGGTTTAGAACATGCTGTCAAAGCGGTGATGGCAAGGGCTAAAGCAGAAGTTTTAAAAATATTTATTTGCATGAAATTCTCTATTTTAAATTATTGATTGTAGTTAATTTTATTTAAAAAATATATCCTTGATACAAGTTGATAATCCAAAAATAAATAAACTAACTCCTATTTGAGCTGAAGTAGAATCAGCTTGAAATAAACCATATAAAGTGAGCCGAATTTTTTTGGAATTAGATAAAAGGAACTCTTAGGAAAATAATAGAATTCCAAAAGATTCTTTTTACTTATTTATTACATAATATGATTTCAGATTTAATTTATAGTTTTCCTAAATAGAAGTTAAAAATCTTATATTTATGGGCTAAAAAAATTATATAGTTCAGTGCCATTCATTATGTTATTTAATGAGTTTATCTTAAGTAATGTAATAAATTTATTAATAAATCTAATAAATATTTTTTTAAAAATAATGTTATATTTGGGTAATTTTTTGTAACTGAATAAAAAAATGTTTTCTTTTTTATCTATAGAATTCGCATTGTCGTTTATTCTATTTTTTGCAATTTATTGGGTATTTAGGAATAAGCCTCAGATTCAGAATCTGATTCTCGTTATTACAAGTTATTTGCTGGTTTTTTTGATGGCTGGTGGGTTAGCTATCATCATTTTACTTGTCTTTAGTCTGATAGTTTATTTAATATCTATATTAATGGATCGATATGTTTTAATTAAGAAAAAATTATTAATTTCTGGAATTGTAATAACATTAATTCAGCTAAGTATCTTTAAATATTATGATTTTTTTAAACCTATAGTTTCTGAATTTTTAGATAAATTTAATTTAGATAATTCCGGATTGGCAGCAAATTTAATTTTACCTTTAGGCATTTCCTATTACTCATTCCAAGCGATTAGTTATTTGGTTAGTCGTTATAGGAATGAAATAGATTGTCCTAGATTTAATTTAATTCAACTTTTAATGCATTTTTCATTCTTTGTAACTATAACTGCCGGCCCTATCGCTCGTGCTCAGAATGCAAAGGGGCTGACTGATATTAGTGGCCAGTCTTGTGGAATGAGTACACAGATAACGACGAATCAGCCCCGTAAAATTTTATTACCGAGCTTGGCTTTAATACTTCTGGTTTTAGCGTTAATAAAAAAATGGTGGATTGCGGGTTGGATTGCGGATCAATGGGTAAATCCCGTATTCGCTAATCCAATGCAATATCATAGTTTAGAAATATTAGCTGCGATTTATGGTTATACCTTGCAGCTATTTCTTGATTTCTCCGGCTACAGTGAAATGATGATCGCTTTTGGCCTGCTGTTGGGTTTTAGATTACCTGTAAACTTTAGAGCTCCATTACTTGCCCACAACATTCGTGATTTTTGGGATAAATGGCATATCAGTTTGTCTACCTGGATCCGAGACTATATTTATATCCCGCTAGGGGGAAGCCGGGGTGGTTTTACACTAACCCAATTAAATCTAGTGATTGCAATGGTGTTATCAGGTATCTGGCATGGTTCAGGATGGAATTTTTTTATCTGGGGATTGTTACACGGCTTAGCATTAGTACTGCTTAATATCTCAGATAAAGTCTATCAAAAGGTCTTTAAAGTAGACATAAAACATGCACGTGATGCTTTTGCAAAATCAAGTTGGATAGGTAAAACCACTAGCATATTTTTAACAATCACCTTTGTTAGTTTTTGCTTTGTTTTCTTTAGAGCCAAAACCTTCGAAGAGGCATTGCAAGTATTTAGAGCCTTATTAAGTAATTATATTAATGTCCAGTGGACTAGTAACCCATTATATTTGCTGACTTTGTTAACAATAGCTTGGATGATTTACCCATTTGTTTATCGGGCATTGAGTAATTTAAGTTCATATCAACGAAAGATCCCAAGATATGCATTGCTAGTACCGCTCTTCACTATTTTCATCACTATTATCATTTGTGCACCCTCGGGAATTCCTGGATTTATATATGCAAATTTCTAATGAATCAAAAATGCTAGAGCTTGAATATGAAATTAATACTCAGGAATTTGATCAAGCTGGTGATCATGTCCAGAGTTATATTTTTATTCTTGTTACTCTGATTTTTTTTGCATTTTTATCAATTTGGATTATGCAAAATTCAGTCAATGCCTATTTTCAGCAGACTTATCATAAAGAAAGCCCTTTATCTAAGTTAGAAAAATTTGAAGTATGGACATTAGGTGGGCAGATTGGTGATCTTTTATATACGAAACATGGCTTGAATAAAGTCATTGTTGGCCAATTGAATACCGACATCATAAGCCGATACAATGAGCATTATGCTTATACACCAGAATATCGCAAGTACTTGCTAGACCTTGAAAAACAAGAAAAGATCCGATTAGCAAAAGAAGAACAAGCAAGGGTACATCAAGCTTTACTTGACCAATTTACCTTGACTAAAACTGACCAAGTTTTCTTTGCAGGTGACTCATTAATGCAGGGGGTTGCGCCGCATGTGCAAAAGCATTTGCAAGAAAAATTTGATATTAAAACCATTAATTTGAGTAAACAAAGTACCGGCTTATCTTACCCAAGCTTCTTCGATTGGCCTAAAACAATTCAAGATACTATTTCTGCAAATAAGCAAATTAAAGTTTTAGTTGTGTTCTTAGGAGCGAACGATCCTTGGGATATGCCAAACCCTAAAGGTGGAAGTTACCTTAAATTTCAATCGCCTGAATGGGAGACTGTCTATCGTTCTCGCATTTCTCAAATCATTCAAACAGCTAAAGAAAATCGAATTAGTGTGATGTGGTTGAGTCCACCAAACATGAAAAAAGATTCGTTGAATCAGCAGATGGTATATTTAAATCGAGTCATTAGTGATGAAGTGAAAAAGCATCAGGCATTTTTTATTGATTCCAGACCATTACTCGGTGGAAAAAACGATATTTACAATGAATATGTTACTAAAAATGGAGATTCTATTAAAATGCGTAGTGCTGATGGAATCCATTTTTCAACAGACGGTCAGAAACTGATTGCACAAGTTATTTCAAGCCATCTAAAAATTATTCATTAAACTCAATAAAATACAGGTTAAGTCTATGTTGATTAAAAAGTCAGTTTATTTAGGTGTATTCTGCATTTTAACGATCGGATCTCAGGTTTATGCTAGTAATTTGACCAATTTTAATGATCCTAATACCGACCAATTAATGACTGCTTTTAAAAATAAATCTGTTCATATTGTTCAATTCGGTGATTCCCATACAGCAGCTGATGTAATGACAGGAACGTTAAGGACTCAATTACAAAACCGGTTAGGAAACGGTGGAATGGGGTGGGGAATGCCTATGTATTTTTCTGGGCAGCGTTTAGTCCGTTATGGGTACGATAACAATGGTTGGGAGCCAATCTCTAGCCGTCAGCAACGAGATCAAAATTATACTTTGGGGGGCTTAATCGCTACCCCTAAGTTTAATGGAGCAACCTTAACCATTAAATCAAAACAAAGTGAACTTTCGCAAAAAATCAAAGTAAATTTAAGGCAGGCTGCAACGGATGGTAAGTTTTTGGGCCGAGATGCACAAGGTCATCAATTTGAGATTGAAGCCCCAATCAAAAACAATACCTGGCAAACAGTCGAGTTTGTGGCACAATTACCATTTACCATCACTGCTTCAAATGCAGAACAATCAGCAATTGGGGGATGGTGGGCAAAAAATCAAAATGGTGGGGGTGCTGTTGTTTCAGCATTAGGAATTAATGGAGCAGAATTATCATATTGGAATCGCTGGAACGAGGGGTGGCAGCAAAATTTAAAGAGCATCTCGCCTGAATTGATTATTATTGCTTATGGAACAAACGAAGCATTTAACGACAATATTGATGTTGATAAGTATAAAAATTTATTAATTTCGAAAGTTAATCAGATCCGTGTAGCGAGTCCTGATACTGCCATTATGATTGTTTCAGCACCAGAAAGCTTAAAAAATATCGCGGGTCAATGTGGGATAAGACCAATTAAATTAACTGCGATTCAAAATGTGCAGTACCAAGTTGCACAGCAAAAGCATACTTTGTATTGGAATTGGCAACAAGCCATGGGGGGGGGATGTTCGATGAAATCTTGGATTACTCAAGGTTTAGGTCGAAAAGATGGGGTTCATTTTTCAGAAGCAGGTTATCAAAAAATAGGACAAGCATTGGCAGAAGATCTACTGTCTTTTGTAGGATTACAACAAAGTTATAACACTCCTACGAATACAGAAGTTAATGTAGAGAAATCTTCACAGCAGTATAAACCTTCAACAAATACAGGATATGCGAGTATTTGCTTGGAAGGAACTAAAGAGTGTAAAAGTATAAGCTTTTAACAATTGAATTATTATAGTCTTAGATTAGCATTTGAAGTGCAACACCATGTTGTTGCCATAATACCTGACTCG
>JAEAMF010002278.1_pt1 | contig 11172 bp, 10 predicted proteins | sample 8958721 | NCBI WGS metagenome assembly JAEAMF01 (sample SAMN16933255, study PRJNA681124) | bioreactor sludge metagenome | isolation source: anaerobic bioreactor treating anionic surfactant - SDBS | place: India: Bengaluru | collected 2019-02-28
TTACCCCTGCCACATGGGACAGGGAGAAGGCAGGGGTTGAGGTGAAGAGGTAAAAGCGCGGCAAGCCTTGCACGATTGGCCCGGATACCGCACGACGTAAGGATTTAAGGAGAACACTATGGTAGGAATTACATCTATTGGCACTTATATTCCCAAGTACAGGCTCAGCATGGAAGAAATAGGTAAGATGTGGCAGACAAGGGGTGGGCCAGGAGAAAGATCGGTAGCGGGGTACGATGAGGATGCTGTTACTATGGCAGTAGCAGCTTCGCTTGATTGCATAAAGCGCACCGGCAGCCAGCCGGACGGACTTTATCTGGCTACCACCACTGCTCCATACAAAGAGAAGCAGAGCGCTACTCTTGTAGCAGCCGCTGCCGACCTTGATAAAAAGACCCGAACAGCGGATTTTACCAATACACTGAGAGCTGGCACAACAGCGATGAAAGCTGCTATGGATTTGGTCAAAAGTGGGTCGGCGGAGAATGCATTGGTTGTTGCGGCAGACTGCCGCTTGGGTGCTCCCAGAGGTAGATTTGAGCAGCTCCTCGGTGACGGCTCAGCAGCTATGATGATTGGAAAGAATGATCCCGTGGCAGTGATTGAAGGGGCCCACTCCATCTTCAGCGATTTTACCGATCTCTGGAGAACTGAAAAGGACAGCTTTATTCAATCCGGAGAAGGGCGCTTCATTGAAGAGGCCGGTTATATGCCCGTCATGAAGGAAGCCATGAAAGACCTCATGGCAAAATATTCTTTTTTAGCAAAAGATTTTACAAAAGTAGTCTTTTATGCGGCTGATAACAGAAATCATGCGAGCCTTGCCAAGGCCCTTGGTTTTGATAAGAATCAAGTGCAGGATCCACTTTTTGCAAAGATTGGTAACGCCGGAACTGCTGCTGCAATGGTTATGCTGGTGGCTGCTTTTGAAGAAGCAAACCCGGGAGACCGAATACTTTTCGCTGGCTATGGAGATGGCGCAGACGCCTTTATCTTGCGTATTACGGAAAACATAACCAGGATCAAAAGTGCGCCTTTAATGAAGGACAGGTTGGCAGGGTCAGTACCCATAGATTACGGAAAATACCTCCTGTGGCGTGACCTGATTCCCGTTGAGGCATCGAGCCTGCCGGAACGGGCTGAGCCTTCCCTCGCGACGCGGTGGAGAGAACGGAAGACCGTAAGGGCTCTCTATGGGGCAAAGTGCAGGAAATGCGGAACCCCCCAGATCCATCCCATCGGACAGAGAGCACGGGTCTGCGTTGTCTGCCAGACAAAAGACGATTTTGAAGACTACAAGTTTTCCGACAAAAGGGGGAAACTATTTACCTATGCGATAGATCAGTTGCAGCCAACAAAAAATCCACCTGGTTTAAACGGTGTAATCGACTTTGACGGTGGAGGAAGGTTAATCTGTGAGCTGACAGATTATGATCTTACCAAGGTTGCAACAGGTATGGCAGTGGAGATGACTTTTAGGAAGCTTCACCAAGGCAAGGGTATTGTTAACTATTTTTGGAAAGCGAAACCAATCTGAGATTTTTAATAGGTCATATAAGTCCTATTAGACTTATTGAAAGCAGTTAAAAAGGAGCAGGAGCATGGAAAGCATCAAAGACAAGGTCGCAATCGTTGGCATGGGATGCACACGATTTGGTGAACGATGGGATATGGGAGTAGAAGATCTTCTTGTCGAAGCCGCCTACGAAGCATTTCAGGATGCAGGCATAGAACCAAAGGATATTCAGGCAGCGTGGCTTGGGACAGTATTTTCCGGCATCAGCGCCATGACTTTATCGCCCTTGGGGCTGCAGTACATACCGATCACGAGAGTGGAGAATATGTGCGCCACCGGTTCAGAGGCATTGCGCGGAGCGGCGTATGCCGTGGCCGCTGGTGTTTGCGACATCGCGCTGGCCATTGGTGTGGAAAAGCTCAAGGATTCAGGACAAACGGGGGTAAAAGGCCCCGCTATTGTAGGTGATAATCCCGACGGTAGCTCGGCCATTGGCTCCGGCTATAGCGCCCCGGCTTCATTTGCTTATCTCGGGACCAGATATTTCAGCCACTACAACATTGATCGTGACGAAGGGAAAAGGATGCTTGCGGAGATAGCAGTTAAGAACCATCAGCACGGGAGCCTCAACCCGAAGGCGCATTTCCACAATATCCTTACCGTGGAACAGGTTATGAAAGCGCCTATTGTTGCCTGGCCGCTGGGTTTGTTTGATTGCTGTGGCGTCAGCGACGGTGCAGCTGCTGCAATAGTGGTCCGTGCAGACATGGCAAAGAGTTTCAGGAGCGATCCTATTTATATAAAGGGAATGGCTATCAGTGCAGGGGCCCGTCAGGGATCAATGAGGCAGGATTATGATTATGTTCACATAGATGAGAATGTCCGTGCTTCTCAACAGGTTTATGCACAGGCAGGAGTCAAGAACCCAAGAAAGGAAATCAGTTGCGCCGAAGTACACGACTGTTTTACGGCCCATGAGCTGATAGTGTATGAAGACCTCGGATTCAGTCCCAGAGGAGGCGCCCGGGAAGATATCTTCGGGGGTACCTTTACACTAAAAGGGGAGCTACCCATCAATACCGACGGCGGGCTAAAATGTTTCGGTCATCCGTTGGGTGCGAGCGGTTTGAGGATGCTCTATGAAATGTATCTGCAGCTTCAGGGTAAGGCAGGTCCTCGACAGGTGAAAAACCCTCGTTTGGCAATGACGCACAACCTGGGAGGAAATGCCGGCGCCGGCATCGGGTGCTGTGTAATAGTAGGGAACGAAAAATAAAGATGATGAGGGAAGACAAAGAGTGAAGCGTCCACTCCATCTGGTCTTCGTGTGTATAGGAAACAGGAATAGAAGCCCTTTTGCTGAGTTCTTCTTTTCGAATCTGCTATGCGAAAGGGATAATAAGCTTATAGATAAAATAAACATTTCGTCTGCCGGGTTTGTGCCTCAAAGGATGAAAGACAAGATGGCTGCACTGAAGATCGGCGCGCCGAATCCTTTTTTTGGCAGAAGTCTGCCACAAACAACACGAGCATCCTTGCTCCGTCACGGCATAATTGTATCAGAAGAATGGAGATCTAAAGAGCTGACCAAGGAAATGGCAGAACAGGCTGATCTGATTATCACAGTGTTGCCAGATCAGAAGGAAGATATAAAAAGGATTTATCCGAATGTAGCTTCCAGAATATTTACGATTCGAGAGATATCTCAATGGGAGGATTATTTGCTTCAGGAAGATTATGATTTCAGGAAGATTCCTCGGGACAGCACTCTTTGGAACTATGTTGAGGAGGATTTTGATTACGTTGCCAATATACTGTTGGAAATGGAAAAGATGTTAATCAAGGCTTACCCCAGTATCATGGCAAAACTGGGGCTCAAGAGTAACGGGGGCGAAATCAAGTACACAGGGGTGGCAGGTTAATAAAAAGGCTTGCCCGATTCGACTAGCGAACGATTGGAGGAGGATGAAAAATTTGGGCCGCAGGGGGGGGGTATCCCGACGTATTGTCCTAGATGTACCTGATGAAATACTGAAACAAGACCTGAACCATTTGAAGCAGACGGCCATTGATTTTGGCGCCTCTTTGGCGGAAATCATACCTGCTGAGTGGGTCGATGTAGACGAAAGGGTTGTGCTTAAATGCAGTGTTCCCATGTGCCCGTATTTCGGCAAGAGCCCTCACTGCCCCCCTAACAGCCCTGATTCTGATTTCATGAGGCGGGCGTTTGGTCGATACAAGTGGGCGGTTCTCTTTGCTCTGGATGTAATCCCGGTATCGGAATTTTCAGACCGACCAATTCAGCAGAAGGCCGGCGTGGAGTGGACGAAGAAGAACTTAGAAATCACGGGCAAGCTGGAAACCACTGCTTTTGGTCTTGGCTATCACCTTGCTATGGGTTTTTCCCAGTACAATTGCCATGTGGCGCTTTGCGAATCCAGGCCATGTCAGGTTTTGCAGGGTAACAGGTGCGCCAATCCTCTCAAGGCAAGACCCTCCATGGAAGGAGTTGGAATAGATGTATTCCGTCTGGTGACAAAAGCAGGATGGGAGATTTATCCAATATACAGGAGCGTAGATCCTGGTGTTGTGCCTAAGGCATTATCTGTTGGAATTGTTTTTGTTTACTGAGTGTTCCTGGAATGTAATTGAGCGGTTAATTTAAACTATAGAAAAGGAGGTGTTCAGACAGGGGCGTATATCTGGTATCGGCTGGTTCTGTGTGATGTTGTTGACTGAATGGGGACACGGAACTTCAGATTGTGAAGGAGAGGAACAACGCAGCGTGTATGGCTAAAACAGAATCTTATATTACGAGATAAATGAAAGTGGAGGGACTATGAAGTATTATCAAAAGCTTGCAATTCTCTTGGCGTTGATTTGGGGTTTTATTGCGCTTCAACGGATCGTGATCGCAATTATTATGCCCGCTATTGCAGAAGATATGAAGTTTACATATACGCAGGTTGGTTTCGTCCTTGCCATTACAGGGCTTACCTGGGCCTTTGGTACAATTATATTTGCTGCCATTGGTGATAAAATCGGACGCCGTCCGGTAATTGTTGTTACGGCTATCCTGGCCTCTGTTTTTTCGTGGGTTACCGGCTTTGTAAATAGTCTTGGAAGTATGCTCACAGTTAGAGGAATTCTGGGATTTTTTGAAGGCGGACCATGGGCCCCATCGATCTCAACATTAGTGGAGGAAGCGCCTCCTGAAAAACGGGGGATTACCGTAGGCGCTCTTTCCGCGTCCTTTATGCTGATAGGTGTTGCCATAGGACCAATTATCGCAACACGGCTTCTTGAGGCCTATGGTTCATGGCGGCCGGTTTTCTATATTCTTTCCGTGCCTGCAGCGATTCTGGCACTGATCGTGCTCTTCTTTATGCACGAGGCGCCATCTATTGCTGAATCCCTCAGGATGCGCAAAAGCGGTCAAAAGAAGGTGATCTATCATCAAGGTCAGAAAATGAGATTGATTGATGTGCTTAAGTTCAAGAACGTCACTGTTTCGACTGCGAACAGCATCCCGGTTATGGCTGTGCTTTGGGTATATACCGGTTTTTCGGCGCTCTTTTTGTTTAAGGTCCATCAGTTTAGCATGGGGCAGGTAGGGATTGCCCTGGCCGCTTCAGGTGTGGGCGGTTGCCTCGGTGTATTAAGCATGGGTGGTTTGTCAGACCATATAGGGCGTAAGACAGCCATGATCATCGCGGGTCTTCTTTGCGCTGCCGCAGGAGCTGCCGTAGCATTATTGCCTGTGGGGACACCCCTTGGCGTTTTTCTCGCGCCTTTCTTCTTCTGGGGTTTTTTTGGAATCGGAACGTTTCCGTTGTACCTCGGGACTCTGCCGACGGAATGTGTACCTCCTGAATGCGCAGGAACTGCGGCGAGCATCCCGACAGGGGTTGGCGAGTTTCTCGGTGCATCAGCCATGCCTGCCCTCGCAGGATATCTTGCCGACAAGCTTGGTCTTGTGGCTCCTGTCTGGATGACAGTGATCGCTGGGGTGCTTATTGCTCTTATTTCTCTCTTCTATGTGGAAACGGCACCGCAAAAGGTAGCAAAAATGAAAATCAAACCTTGCGGAGACGATTACTTACTGCCGCCTTTCAGGGGAAAACAGCCGAATGCAATGCCGTAAGATTTATTTGTTATTTTAATGACTGAATGAGATAAACAATGGATAAGTCAAAGTAATTCTGTGGTTTCAGTAGATTTTTATGGGCTCCCCCTCCATGCTTGATAAAAGCTGGAGGGGACCTTGATTTTAAACCGAGGGAGGTTGCAGTGTTTCGGCTCGATGGAAAAGTGGCGATTGTCACAGGTGGAGCATCGGGCATTGGTCTTGCAGCCGGCAAACTTTTTGTCCGGCAGGGAGCCAAGGTTCTGCTCGTTGATCTCAGGGAGGACATCCTGCAAAAGGCAGTGGTATCGGTAGCCTCGAACTCAGTTAGTTACATAACGGCAGATGTGTCGCAGCCTGATCAGGCCTCACGATATGTCCATACTGCCGTTGATCGTTATGGCGGTGTCGACATACTGATCTCAAATGCAGGGGTTGTGGGAGACAAGAACACAATTGCCGACCATCCCGTTGAGATGTTTGATCATGTCGTGGCAGTCAATCTTAGAGGTGTATGGCTAAGCCTCAAGTATACAATCCCTGAGATTCAGAAACGGGGCGGAGGCAGCATCGTCATTACATCTTCCATAGCCGGTATAAAAGGTTCTGCCGGAAGCTCTGCCTATTGTGCAAGTAAACATGGAGTTGTCGGCATCATGCGGACCGCAGCCATTGAGTGTGCCCCTTTTAATATTCGAGTAAATACAGTTCATCCGGGTCCAATTGAAACGCCCATGGTTGAGGAACATGTTCGAGGCCGCCATCCTGAAGCACCGGAAGAAGGTAGGAAAGCCCTTGCAGAGACAACGCTCTTGAAGCGATATGGCTCCCCGGAAGAAGTCGCTGCTCTTATGCTCTATCTTGCCTCGGATGAGAGCAGGTACTGCACTGGAGGTACTTATATGATTGATGGTGGAAAAGCCCTTATGTAGATGGAAGGATAGGGCGAATACGTGCTTATGTTACTTACGTGCAAATGTACTGCTCGTGAAAAGTTATCAAGGAGGTAATGATGGATCTCGCAAATCTTAGGGCAAAGGTTGCTCCTGAAAAAACTGTACTAATAATCATAGATATGCAGAAAGATTACTGCGATGAGGGAGGGGCCTTTCACGGGATGGGCTATGACATAGAGCCTGCAAAGGCTCTCGCTGTCCGGCTGAACGCTTTCCTGGGCCATGCAAGAAAGGTTCTCAAAAATATAGTGCATTTTAAGATGACCAAGATTGACTTTCTTGGCTCGCCGGCAGCTCTTGAACAATACAAACGGCTTGGTATTAACCGGAAGTATGATCCGGCATATTCGGAATTTTATGAGGTTTCACCAAAGGAGGGAGAAGTCGTAATCCCGAAATACAGGCATTCGGCTTTTGTTTCAACATATTTTGACCAGTTTCTGAGAATAAGGCAGATACAGACATTAATCTTAACCGGTCTTGCAACGAACGTATGTGTTGAATCTACAGCCCGTGACGGATTCGCACGTGATTACCATGTTGTTATTCCGGCAGACTTGACGGAGGGGACCAGCCCCGAGGCGAAGAAATGGTCCTTGAGGAACATTAACTCCTTCTTCGGAGAGATTGTTCAATCTGAAGACCTTCTCCGATGCTGGGATATAGATAGCGACACACTGAATAAAACACAAAATAATGCAAAGAATATACATTGATAAACGCTATTTTGCGGACAAAAAAGCGAAATGGGTGAGCTTCGAAGACACCCGGGATCTTAAAGAAACGAAAAAAGACATCTACGGAAAATGCGTTCCTTGCATCATGAATCTCTATGAGCAGCTGAAAGATGGCAAAACAGAAGTCGATCTTGGCCCAGCCTTGAAGTGCTGGAAAGTGGTAGTCGTATTTGACAGCATGGAAGAATGCGTAGATCTTCTCTCTGAGCTTGAGAAGTCCTTGAATGACGACGTAAAAGTGAAGGGGCGTTTTGGATCAGTTGACGATACAAAGACAACGAAGGTGATTGTCTTTAATATATCCGGCGTGATTCAGAGAAAAAAGCTCTTTAAAATCGTTCAGGATTGTTCTCAACGCATAAATCCCCGCGCGGCTATCAGTTATCATCGTGGATGCGTCGAGCTTTACCACGAGCTTTTTGGAGATTGGAGAACTTGGAAGAAGGCTGCTGTCGTTCAGAGGCCTGAGGCAATCCAACCGATCATCCAGAGGATCCGTAAGGTTTTGTTTTGGGAAAAAGACTGACACCATAAAATTCTTCAAATTCTCATCAATCTCCACGTAATTTGTGAGTTTGTCCTTGACAATGTGCAGGTTCATTATCTAACTTAAAGAGCCCCAGCTGAAAAGCAGCAGAGGGCACAAGAGCAGAGAGCAGAGAGAAAAGATACACAGAGCAAAGATTTAGGGAACCAGCCCATTCTTGGGCGAGAAGGGAAGGCTCCGACAGCTTTGCTGATGGAGGGGGCGGCGTGAGCCCCAGTAAATGGAGGCTACATGAAATACCGATCTACAGCTCTATTAACGCTGGCCCATACAGCGACTGATGTAAATCAAGGCGCGATACCCGTGCTGCTTCCATTCTTTATTGCACAGCACAACCTCACGTACGCAGCTGCCGCCGTAATTGTTTTTACTACCACTTTCGTTTCGACGATTACCCAACCTGTTTTTGGTGTTGTTGCGGACCGACTTTCACGGCCATGGCTTATGCCATTCGGGGTTCTCCTTGCGGGGCTCGGGTTATCATGCGTTGGGCTGGCCCCCACATACGAGACTGGTCTCATAGCTGTCGCGCTGAGCGGTATCGGGGTTGCTGCCTTTCATCCGGAAGGGGCTCGTTTGGCAAACCGATTTGCAGGAGACAAGAAGGCTACAATAATGAGCATCTTTGCTACTGGTGGCCAGCTTGGATTTGCTATCGGTCCGCTTATCGCAACGTTCGCGCTTCTCAAATGGGGCATAAAGGGCACTGCTTTTATGGCGGTTCCTGCGATTGGCGTTACCTTGCTGATTGCTTTCATCCTCCCTGGGTTATGGAAGTCCTACGGTGGAGTAGGAATGAAAGCTAAACAGGCGGCTGACGGGGTAGACTTCTGGGGCGCATTTATTTTGCTTTCCGTGCTCGTTCTATTTCGATCGGTAATTTTTTATGGCATTAATACATTTCTCCCTCTTTTTTGGATAAATGTGCTGAGCCAGACAAAGGCTGCTGGAGCATCAGCGCTGACAGTCTTCTTCGCTTCGGGGGTAGTTGGGAATTTACTTGGCGGAAGAATAGCGGACCAGGTTGGGCTTCGAGGAGCTGTTCTGGTTGAGTTTGCAATCCTCTCTGTTTTGTTTCCAATATTTGCCTATCTATCAAATCCGCTATGGGCGATGCTGATGTTAGTCCCCATAGCGCTTATGAATTCTGCGTCGGTCGGGCCCCTGTTGGTCTTGGGGCAAAGTTATTTGCCGAATCGCATTGGCCTTGCTTCTGGGGTAACGCTTGGGCTTGCGTTTTCCTTCGGAGGAACAACAACGCCTTTTTTCGGATGGATCGCTGACAATTACGGGCTTCGCGCAGCAATTGTTGTGCTTTCTCTTTTACCTCTCGTATGCACAGGCTTGACTGCTTTTTTACCCAAGCCAAAAACAGCAGGAGCCTGAAATCAACACATGCCGGTATCCAGCTTGATAATACATTTATGGCGTAGCTATGATGTAAATAAAATACGAAAAATATGAGTCCGTCGATATTTAAATTTAGCAGTTTTTGGCGCTGGTTAATGAAAGATTTTTTCGGTATCATCCGGGAAATGCGCTGGACTTATGTCCCACCGCTGATGGTCTATTTGGCTGCCGGTATCTCCGGGTTTACGGGTATCATTGAAAGCTTTTTTGTAAAAGAAGAACTGGGGCTCTCGGCAGCTTTTCTCGCAGGGCTTGGGTTCTGGGCCGGACTTCCTTGGGCCTTGAAAATGCCATTTGGGCACCTGGTAGACCTACACTGGCACCGTAAATCGATGTTTGTATATTTAGGGGCAGCGCTGATGGCAGGGAGCATGGCCATCATGATAGGCCTTACCGGCCATAAGACGTTTATGGCAACTATCATGGCGCTGGATAAATGGTACGTCATTGCGACCCTTGTCTCTCCTGTCGGGTTTGTCTTGCAGGATGTGGTGGCAGATGCCATGACCGTTGAAGCGGTTCCCTCATACGATGAAAATGGTGTGAAAATCCCTCAACATGAGTTTGAACGGATGCACATAACCATGCAGACGCTGGGTAGAATTGCAATCATAGGGGGAAGCGCTATAGTTGCAGGAGTTGGTGGATGGCTTGCCATGTCAATTTCATACTATTCCATGTATAAGCTTTCGCTCATCATTCCTGTCATCTCAGTGCTGGGAGCAATAATCGGAGTGTGGAATGTACGAAGACTTCGCATCCATTATCGGAACTCAGGATGTTCTGAAGAAGAAATCTGTGAATTGCTGCGCCCTGAAGTGTGCAACATGAAACCAAACTGGTACATTCTCGGGGGAGGCATCGTCTTTGTTGTTATCAGCGTGACCCTTGGTATGTCTCAGCTTGCAGCAAAAAAAGAGGTTATCTTTTTTGCATCTCTCGCTATTGTCATATACCTGATGCGTCATCTCCTGAAAGATCTTGAGCCTCTCAAGCGTCGCGACATAGTTGGTATTGCCATAATTGTTTTTGTTTTCCGGGCCATGCCGGGTATAGGTGCAGGTGCGAGCTGGTGGCAGATTGATGTTCTGAAATTCGATGAAGCTTTTTTCGGTACCCTTCGCCAGATATCCTCAATTCTTGCCATTATAGGTATGTTTGCCCTCCGGGGCTGGATGAGCCGACGGCCTATTCCTTATCTCGTTATTTTCCTTTCTGTATACGCTACCTTGATGATGATGCCCTTTGTTGGTATGTATTATGGCCTGCACGAGTGGACTGAAAAGATATTTGGTTTTGGTGCGAGAACAATCGCAATAATTGACACAATGGCAGATTCCCCTATGGGTCAGGTTTCCATGATACCGATGCTGGCATGGATAGCGAGGGAGGCGCCCCTTGAACAGAAGGCCACTTATTTTGCCGTCATGGCAGCCTTCACCAACCTTGCGCTCTCAGCATCGAGCCTCGGAACAAATTATCTTAACGAGATCTTTGTTGTCGGGCGCGGTCAATACGGCGAGCTTGGTAAACTTATGATCACTGCTACTGTCATCGGGTTGGTTCTTCCTGTTGCCACCGTCATTATAGTGAACCGGCGTAATCGCTCAATACGGAAACAAGAGATTCTTACATGATAAGAGCTGTGCAAACATCAACAGGGTTGCCCATTTCAGAGCCACTGGACTATTAGTGAAAGTCTGCTAGAAATTTCAAAGGGTAATGGGTTAGATTTTAGAGATGGAACGATATTCTAATTTCCGGGGACAAGCGCTTCTCTTTCTTTTTTTCCTTTGGTTTATCTGGTTCATCAACTTCTCAGTGCGAATGGTGTTTTCGCCAATTCTACCAATCATAGAAGATGAGTTCCTCATTAATCA
>JAEAMF010002300.1_pt1 | contig 11161 bp, 12 predicted proteins | sample 8958721 | NCBI WGS metagenome assembly JAEAMF01 (sample SAMN16933255, study PRJNA681124) | bioreactor sludge metagenome | isolation source: anaerobic bioreactor treating anionic surfactant - SDBS | place: India: Bengaluru | collected 2019-02-28
AGAGCACGGGGTAGTAACCCCGCCTAGAGCACGGGGTAGTAACCCCGCCAAGAGCACGGGGTAGTAACAGAAGACACGAAAAGGAACTACCCCGGGCGCTGCAACACAACGATACCCCTCCTACGTTGACTTGCTCTCCAAAGGTTTGACAGGCTGCAGATAGGCTGGTATAATTAGCAGTTGTAACTTCTTGCATTAAGGAGGGCGCTACGTACACCAGCGTTGATCTGCCAGGGTCATTCAGCGGGCTAGCGGCCAAGGCGACTGCCGTTGCTCCGGCGCTGCAGCCGGCGGGGCCGAGGCCGATGCACGTCCCCGATGGTTTTCTTTCCACACCCGTGTCGATCGTCCTGTGGCTGGTGGCCATAGTGGGCGTGGGATACGCCCTGCGGCGCGTGAGCCGCGACCTGGACGAGCGCAAGGCGCCACTGATGGGCGTGATGGCGGCGGCGATTTTCGCCGGGCAAATGCTCAACTTTAGCGTGACGGGCGGCACGTCGGGGCATCTGATGGGGTCGGCGCTGGCGGCGATTGTCCTCGGGCCGTGGGCGGCGGTGCTGGTGATGGCCTGCGTCGTGGGCACGCAGGCCCTGCTGTTCCAGGATGGCGGCCTGCTGGCGCTGGGGGCCAACACGGTCAACATGGCCCTGGTGGGCGTAGCCGTTGGCTATGCCGTGTACCTGACCCTGCGCAAGATCACCGGGGAGAGGAAATGGGGTGTCTTTGCCGCCGGTCTGCTGTCCGGCTGGTCCTCGATTGTGATTGCGGCGCTGTTCGTGGGGCTGCAACTGGCCGTTTCGGGCACGTCGCCGGCCAATGTCGCGGTGCCAACGATGGGCGCCATCCACATGCTCATCGGCGTGGGCGAAGGGTTGATCACCGCCGGCGCGCTGGCGCTGCTGCAGGCGGCCCGGCCCGACCTGCTGGCGGCCAGGCCCGGACAAGTGGCCGGCGGGAGGGCGGTGTGGGCCGGCGGGCTGGTGCTGGCCGTCGCCCTGGCCATCCTTTCGCCGCTGGCCTCGACGCATCCGGACGGTCTGGAGTGGGTGGCGGAGCAGAGGGGCTTTCTGGAGACCGCTCAGGATGCCCCGTACAGCATCATTCCCGACTATGTCTTCCCGGGCATCGCCGACGAGGGGGTGGCGACGATCGTCGCCGGGGTCGTGGGACTGGGCGTCGTGCTGGCGGTGATGTGGCTGGTCGGCACGGCCCAGCACAAGAGCCGGCCCACTCCGACCTCGTAGAAGACGCTTCCTCGTACAGGCCGGGCCGCCGGATGCTATAATCCGGCCCGGTGCGTGGAGCCAAAACCATGATGCACATCAGCCCCTTTGACGCATACTGCGCCCGGGAGAGTCTCTGGCACCGGCTGGACCCGCGGGTGAAGCTCGCCCTGACGCTGGCCTTTGTGTTGTGCGTTTCGCTCACGCCGGCGGGAGCCTGGCCGGTCTATGTGCTGCTGCTAGCGCTGGTGCTGTCCGCGTCGATTCTGGCTGAACTGGGGCCGGCCTTTGTCCTGCGGCGGGCCTGGGTGGCCCTGCCCTTTGCGCTGGCCGCCCTGCCCCTGCTGGTGACGGTAGAGGGCACGCCGCTTTTCTCCATCCCCCTCGGCCCATGGCTGCTCTCCGTCAGCACTGCGGGTCTGGAGCGGTTCGTGAGCATCGCCCTCAAGTCGTGGCTCTCGGTGCAGATGGCCATCCTGCTGACGGCCAGCACCACGCTGCCCGACCTGCTGGTAGCCATGCGCGCGCTGCGGCTGCCCAGACTGCTGGTGGCCATACTCGGCCTGATGTGGCGCTACCTGGCCGTGCTGGGCGACGAGGCGATGCGCATGATCCGCGCCCGCGAGTCACGCAGTGGCTCCCGGGGCGAGCGCAGCGGGGGCACGCTGCGCTGGCGAGCGGGGGTCACCGGGGCCATGGCCGGGAGCCTGTTCCTGCGCGGATACGAGCGCAGCGAGCGCATCTACAGCGCCATGCTGGCCCGCGGCTATGATGGGATCATCCGCTCCTTCCCGCTGCAGCCGGTGCCGCCCAGGGACCGCGTCCTGCTGGTCGCGGCCGTGCTCCTCCTGTCGATGCTCCTTGTGCTGGGATACTTTTTGGGCTAGGTGAGAATGACCATGCAATCCTGTCTCGCGGTCCACGTCCGAGAATTGGGCTTTGCCTATCCTGACGGCCACGTCGCATTGCGCGACATCAACCTGTGTGTTGGGCCAGCCGAACGCGTGGCCCTGGTGGGGCCCAACGGAGCCGGTAAATCGACGCTCATGCTGCACCTGAACGGCATCCTGAGAGGCCAACAGGGCACGATCCAGGTGGGCGACCTGGAGGTCAACGAGGCGAACCTGAGGAAGGTGCGGGCGGCGGTCGGCATTGTCTTCCAGAACCCGGACGACCAGCTCTTTTCGCCGACCGTGTTCGATGACGTGGCCTACGGGCCGATCTACATGGGTCTGACGGAGGAACAGGTCCGGCAGAGGGTCACGCAGGCGCTGAAGCAGATGAATATGGAGACGTACGCCGGGCGAACATCACATCACCTGAGCCTGGGGGAGAAAAAGCGTATCAGCATCGCTACCGTCCTGGCGATGGAGCCCAATATCCTGGTCCTGGATGAGCCCTCCGCGGGCCTGGACCCTCGCGCGCGGCGGACGTTGATCCAGCTTCTGGACAGGCTGGGGACGACCATGCTGATCAGCACGCACGACCTGCGGCTGGTGCAAGAGCTCTGCCCGCGCACGGTGGTTCTGGATGAGGGGCGCATCGTGGCCGACGGGCCGACGGAGGAGTTGCTCCGCGATGAGACGCTGCTCCGGGCGCACGGGCTGGAACCCCTGTAGCGGTAAGGACACACCGATCATCGCTTCCGGTGCGCGAGGCGAGTCGCCCCGCTTCTCATCCGCCAGCCGCCTTGATGGCGCGCCCTACAGGATGAGCATGGCATCGCCAAAGCTGTAGAAGCGATAGCGCAGGGCAATGGCTTCACGATAGGCGTGATCCATCAGGTCCTTGCCAGCGAAGGCGGATACCAGCATCAGCAGGGTGGACCGCGGCAGGTGGAAATTGGTGATCATGGCGTCCACCACGCGGAAGTGAAAGCCGGGGTAGATAAAGAGATCGGTAGGCCCCGCAAACGGTGTCAGGGCATCCCCCTCGCCCTGCAGGCGTTTCCCCACTGTTTCGAGAACGCGCACGCTGGTGGTGCCCACGGCGATGACGCGCCGGTGCCCGGCGCGGGCGCGGTTGATGGCCTGCGCGGTCTGCGCGGGCAGCTCGCCGTACTCACTGTACATCCGATGGGAGGTAACGTCCTCTTCCTGCACCGGCCGGAAGGTGTCCATGCTGATGTGCAGGGTGACAAAGGCGAATTCGACCCCATCCTGCTGCAGGCTGCCTACGAGCCCGGGCGTAAAGTGCAACCCGGCCGTCGGCGCGGCCACCGAGCCTTTCACCCGCGAATAGACCGTCTGGTAGCGCTCCGGGTTATGGAGTGCGGTGTGGATATAGGGGGGTAAAGGAATCACACCAAGCTGTTCGAGGAGCCCCTCAATGGGCGCAGAGAAGGCCACGACCCGGCCGCCGGCGAAGGTAGTGGCCACCACCTCGGCGCTCACAGGCTCCCGGACATCGCTCTCGGCCTCGGGGCGGGCATGGAGCGCTACGCGCGTCCCGGGCTTGACGCGGCGCCCGGGCTTGAGCAAGACCTCCCAGGTGCCATCGGGGCGTTTGGAGATGAGCAGCATCTCGACCTTGCCGCCGGTCGGCACCTTGTGGCCGAAAAGGCGGGCGGGGATGACGCGGCTCTCATTGGCAACCAGCAAATCACCCGGGCGGAGGTAGGAGCGGATATCGCAGAAAAGGCGATGCTCGAGCTGGCCGGTAGCGCGGTGGAGCACGAGCAGCCGAGAAGCATCACGCGGCTCAACCGGAGTCTGCGCAATGAGCTCGGGGGGAAGGTCGTAATCAAAGTCGCTGCTTCTCAAGGTCTCCACTCGTGGCGTGAGGCCAGGGCGATAGCACCCACGATACACAACACAGCGACCGCAGAGATGAGGTTGAGCGCGAGGTTGGCAAAGGCCGAGACCACCGTGGCCCGGCTGAGGTCGAGCCCACGGCTATGCAGGCGCAGGGCATACGGCGTAATCAGCGGCAGGACCAGTTGCACGGCGGCCAGGAGGAAGAAGCCCAGAAAACCCAACACACTGCTGGCGTTCTTGCGCCGCGCCACAATAATGCCGGTCAGGACAGCACCCAGCACGTACGCCAGGAACAACGGAAGCGTCAGCAAGAAATCAACGGCCATGGTTCCTCCCCCCTTGACGGACCCTAGCGGCGCGGGCAAAGCTCCGGCCAGCACGCGGCGGCGGGACGCCCAGCCAATCCGCAATGGTCGCGCCCAGGTCAGCAAAGGTGCTCCGCGTCCCCAGATTGACGCCTGCTTGCACGTGGGCTCCGTAGACCCGCAAAGGCACAAACTCGCGCGAGTGATCGGTGCTGGCTGTCGTTGGATCACAGCCATGATCGGCGGTGAAAATGAGCACGTCGTCGGGGCGCAGTGCGCGCTGCAGCGCAGGGACCCGGGCGTCCACCGCCAGCAGGGCAGCAGCATAGCCCGGCGCATTGTTGCGGTGCCCGTAGACCATGTCGAAATCAACCAGGTTGGTAAAGATCAGTCCGGGCCCGGCCTGCTCCATGGCCTCCAGGGTTTTGTCCACGCCATCCATGTTGTCCTGCGTGTGCACCGCCGTGGTGATCCCCTGGCCGGCAAAGATATCCTCGATCTTGCCCACCGCCCAGACCATCTGTCCTGCTTTTACAACACGGTCAAGGAGCGTAGGTTCCGGCGGCAAGGCGGAAAAATCGCGCCGGCGGGGGGTGCGCTGGAATGCGCCGGGGGTGCCGACAAAGGGGCGGGCAATCACCCGTCCCACATTGTGCTCCCCGGCGAGCATCTCGCGGGCGATACGGCAGATGCGATACAGCTCGTCGACCGGGATGATTTCCTCGTGGGCGGCAACCTGAAAGACACTGTCCGCGCTGGTGTAGACAATGGGGAAGCCGGTGCGCATGTGCTCGGCGCCGAGCTCGTCCAGGATGACGGTCCCGGAAGCCGGATAGTTGCCGAGCGTGCGGCGCCCGATGCGGCGCTCATAGTCGGCGATGAGTGCGGGGGGAAAGCCTTGCGGGTAGGTCGGGAGCCGGTGGGGAGAGATGACTCCGGTGATTTCCCAGTGGCCGATGGTGGTGTCCTTGCCGGCGGACTGCTCGGCCATACGGCCGTAGGCAGCCAGGGGCTCGGATGCGGGTGGGAGGCCCTGGATGGGATGGATGTTGCCCAGGCCCAACTGCTGCAGGTGAGGCAGATGCAGCCCACCCAACGCGCGCGCCAGATTGCCCAGGGTGTCCGAACCTTCATCCCCGTACTGGGCCGCGTCCGGCAAGGCGCCGATACCCACGCTGTCGAGTATGATCAGGACGACTCGTTTGATCCTGTTCATGGCTACATCATAGCCGCAGGTCGGCGTTTGTGCAAATGGCCGCGGAAGGGATTCACACCAAGACAGTAAGGCACCAAGAACACCTATATTGTCCGGTGTCAGTGTTTCTTTGTATCCTTGTGTCCGGTGTCCTGGTGTTCGAGACGTGCGGCCACGTTGGCGCGGGGATGGGTGAGGCCGAGACTCCGGGCGGCGACGGAGCACTTGAGGCGCAGCAGGCAGAAGAAGGCCGCAGGGTATTCGCGCACCAGCTCGGAGCAGGCATAGTAATTGGCCTGGCCCTTGCTGATCACCAGCCCGGCACGCTGCAGCTCTGCGCGCAGGGCAGCGGACATCTCGTCCAGGGGCACGCCCAGGGTATCGGGCCCGCTCAGGATAAGCGGTGCCAGGGCATCCATGCCCACCGCATGCGCGTCGGCCAACACCGCATCGCTGGTGATTGGCCCGCCTTTGACCGCCACCGTGACCGCGCAGCCATAGCGCTGCAGCTCGCGCACCAGGAGGGTGTCCAGGGCAATCTCGCCGACATTGTCGGCCAGGTACAGCGTGCGGGGGCCCTGCCTGGCGTACGCCAGCAGCTCCGGGGTATCGTCTATTGCCAGCCCTTCACTGACGATAGCTGCCAGTTGAGTGGCGATATCATCGGTCGACAGGTCGTAGCCCGTGCCGACGGTACGGAAATCGAGGTGGTTGCCGGCGATGGCCCAGAGCACAAGCAGGCGCATGCGCTGCGCATCGTCGGCGACTGTGGCCAGTTGTCGCGCCACGCGCTCACGGATGGCCACGCCCGCCTCGTTGCAGCGTTCGCGCAGCTCGCGGAACGGCATCTCCAGGCCAGCACGCTCCTTGAGCAGGCGATGCACACGCGTGATGTAGTACGAAGGGATGCGGCATGTGTCGAACTCGTCACCAAGCCAGGCCATGGCCTCGCGCAGAATCGCCAGGCGCAGGGCCTCGTCGGGGACGCACGTATCCAATGCGCCACGCAGGTCGTCGATGATACAACTCGAACAGGTCAGTTGGGTTAGCATGGGGCAAGCGTACCACATCCTCGAGGTTCGGTCAAAACGAAGCACTGAGAGCAGGGTCTAGTTCAGTTTCGGGGCAGGGTGGGAATTGTGTCGCAGGCCGACCACGAATGCTGCCACGAATACACGAATCCGCGTTTTCCCATTCGTGTATTCGTGGTCCTATTCGGGGCCGGCACCCACTGGCACCACGCGGAGCCGTCCTTGCCCCAGAACTGAACCACACCCCTGAGAACACAGCCATTTGCAAAAGACTGGTCTGGATAGTACAATAGCTCTGAACGTGTCACTACCACCGAGCCCCTTGCGCCAACAGGGGCTCGCTTTGAGCACAGGGAGTTTGGATGAGCCAGGGATCCGTTGTAGATAAACTAGAACAGGTGGAGCAGCGCTACGAGGAGCTGGAGCGGCATATGGCCGACCCGGAGGTCGCTGCCGACTATAATCGTCTGCGCGAGTACACCCAGGAGCGGGCGGGCATCGCCGAGGTCGTGGAGGCCTATCGCCAGAGCAAGGCGGTGGCCAAGGAGCTGCAGGATACCCACGCGCTGCTGGAGGAAGAGACTGACGAAGAAATGCGCGCGCTGGCGCGCCAGGAAATCGCCGGGCTGGAGGCGCGGGAAAGCGAGCTAAAGGAAAAGCTGCGGCTGTTGCTCATCCCCAGGGATCCCAACGACGAGCGCAATGTGATTGTGGAGGTTCGCGCCGGCACAGGCGGTGAGGAGGCGGCGCTTTTTGCCGCTGACCTGTACCGGATGTATGCCCGCTACGCCGAAGCGCAGGGTTGGAAGACCGAGCTGCTCAGCTCGAACATCACCGGCATTGGCGGCTTCAAGGAGGTGATCTTTGAGGTCAAGGGCCATGGCGCCTATTCGCGGCTGAAACACGAGAGCGGCGTGCATCGCGTACAGCGCATCCCGGTCACCGAATCCAGTGGCCGCATCCACACCTCCACCGCCACAGTGGCGGTCCTGCCCGAGGTGGATGAGGTCGAGGTAGAAATCAAGCCCGAGGACCTAAAGATCGACGTCTACCGCTCCAGCGGGCGCGGCGGCCAGAGTGTGAACACTACGGACTCGGCAGTACGCATCACCCACCTGCCCACCGGCCTGTCCGTGGCCTGCCAGGACGAGCGGTCGCAACTGCAGAACAAGATGCGTGCTCTCTCTATCCTGCGCGCCCGGCTGTACGACATGGAGCAGGGAGCACAGGATGCACAGCTGGAAGCGGAGCGGCGCGCCCAGGTGGGCTCGGCCGAACGCAGCGAAAAAGTGCGCACGTACAATTTCCCTCAGAACCGGATTACCGACCACCGCATCAATTTCTCCAGCTATCGACTGGAGAACGTGCTGGCGGGCGAATTGGACGAGTTCGTCGAGCAGCTCAGCGCGGCGGAGCAGGCGGAAAAGCTGCGCGATGCCGGCCTGCAGTAGGCTCAGCAACGTCTTGAGCCGAGAAGGAGCGCACTGCCCCGAACCAGCCCTCTGCACAGTGGAGCATAGTGAGCGAGGCCTTGCTGTGGGGTGACTCGGTACTCGCCGCAATTGGCGTGCCCTCCCCGCGTCTCGACACAGAAGTCCTGCTGGCGCACGTTCTGGGATGGAACCGCGCCCGGCTGTACGCACGGCCGGAACATCCGCTGACACAGGCGGAGCAAGACGCGTTCCTCAGCGCGGTGCAGCGACGCGCGCAGCACGAACCAGTACCCTATATCGTGGGACACCGCGAATTCTACCGGCTTGACTTTGTGGTGGATCGCCGCGTGCTCATCCCCCGTCCAGAGACCGAGTTGTTGGTGGGGAAGGCGCTGGATATCGCCCTGCGGCAGGAGGCAGGGAGAGGACAACCCCTGCTGGCAGATGTGGGCACGGGGAGCGGCATCATAGCGGTCAGCCTGGCGGTGAACCTGCCCCGGGCGATTGTGTATGGCACGGACACTTCCCCTGACGCACTGGCGGTGGCTGCGGCGAACGCGGCGCGTCACAAGGTGGCCGACCGGGTCCACCTGCTGCCGGGGGACCTGATGCAGCCCGTGCCGGAGCGCGTGCACATCATCACGGCGAATCTCCCGTACATTCCGGCGGGACGCCTGCCTGGCCTTGCACCGGACGTGGTGGAGTACGAACCTCTGAGCGCTCTGGACGGCGGCCCGGATGGGCTGCAGCCTATCCGCCGCCTGCTGGCTCAAGCGGGAGAGTGGCTTTTGCCCGAAGGGGCGACTATCCTGGAGATTGGTGCCGAGCAGGGGGCAGACGTGTTGGCTCTGGCACACCAGCACTACCCGCAGGCACGGGTCGAACTGCTTCCGGATGACGCCGGCCTGGACCGTGTGGTTTGCATTCAAGCATAGAAAAGCTCGATCCTGATGGAGGGGATGTTGCCTTACCGTTTGCTGGCTCTGGACCTGGATGGCACGATTGTAGATGGTACTCTGCAGATTTCGCCCCGGGTGCGGCGCGCTTTGCGCGCTGCCGTTGACAGTGGGGTTCATGTTACCCTGGCCTCAGGCCGTCCGTTCGACGGGACCCGCCTTTTTGCCGATGATCTGGGCATTCAGGAGCCGCTCATCTGCCACCAGGGAGCCCTGGTACGCGACCCATGCAGTGGGGAAGTGTATTTGCGGCGCAGTATGCCGCGGCATCTCGCCCACGAATTCGTGGATATCTCGCGTGAGCATGGCTGGGACCTGTTACTGACCCTGGACGACGAACAGTATGTGGAGCGTCTCACGCCCGCACTGCGCGTTCTGACGGACCTGTCCCCGACACCTGCCAGGGCCCTGGTCGTGGACGATCTCAAGACCCTACCGCAGGACCCGTTGCGGCTGCTGCTGGTGGTCGATGCAGCCGAGGCGGACATGGTGGACAAACTGCTACGCAAGCGCTTTGCCGGGCGCCTGCTCATCGTCCGGTCTTTTGTCCGTTTCGTGGAGGCCACCGATCTGGCGGCGTCCAAGGGGCAGGCGTTGGCCTTTCTGGCACAAAAACTGGGGATCAGCCAGGCGGAGACGGTGGCGATTGGCGACCACGACAATGACGCCGACATGGTGGCCTGGGCCGGACTGGGCATTGCGATGGGCAATGCCAGCAACGCAGTCAAGGCCGCCGCCAATCACGTCACAGCGACCATCGACGAAGACGGCGCCGCGCTGGCGATTGAGCGGTTCATCCTGGAGCAGGACAATGGCTAGGACGGTGAGGATCCTGCACGCGGAGCGGGAGGCGATCGAGCAGGCCGTGGCCCTGCTGCGCGGCGGCGGAGTGGTGGCCCTGCCAACCGACACGGTTTACGGTCTGGGGGCGCACAGTGCCATGGCCATTGCCATCGACAAGCTATTCCGGGTCAAAGAGCGCGAGCGGCTCAAAGCCATTCCCCTGCTCATCGCACGGTCTGAGGATCTGGCCAGCGTCGCGGTACAGGTACCGGAGATCGCGTGGCGGCTGGCCGAGCGTTTTTGGCCCGGCCCGGTGACGCTGGTAGTGCCCAAAGCAGCAACAGTGCTGGATGTAGTGACCGGGGGGTCGCCTTCCGTAGCAGTGCGCGTTCCGGCGCATGAGGTAGCACTACAACTCATCACGGCGCTGGGCGCGCCGCTGGCCACGACGAGTGCCAACCTCTCCGGAAAGGCCGAAGCAGTGACGGCGGAAGAGGTGCACCGGGCGCTGGGAGAACGGGTACGGCTGATCCTGGATGGCGGACGCTGCCCGGGTGGGGTAGCCTCCACCGTAGTAGATGTTACCACGGATCCACCTGCCATCCGGCGCCGTGGGGCCATGATCGACCAGGTCGAGGCATTCCTGTCGAGGCTGGTGTAGATTAAACGTCAAGACGCCAGGGAAACCGGTCACATTTCTATGCGGTATCCCTGGCGTCCTGGATGCAGCGTGTGTTCCGCCTGGCTACTCCCGGGGCCTGGTCTCTTCGACCGTTTCGTCCTTCGGCTCCTGGGCCGGTTTTTCCTTGTCCGATTTGCCTACCTCGCGACGAAACGAGCTGATGCTCTTGCCCAGAGCTCCGCCCAACTCGGCAATGCGACCCACGCCAAAGATCATGGCGACGATGACCAGCAGAATGATCAGCTCCAACGGGCCAATATTCCTCAACATACTTCCTCCTGTTCTTACCGCAGAGAGCGCGGAGAAGAGAACCAACATACAGAAGGCTGGTGGTTCCGCCACCCTGCCCTACCGAGAATCTGTGGACTGGATACACAGGGAGTATAGCGCATTGCAGGCAAAGTAACAAGATGCGCCAGACGGCCGGCGAATCTCCCGGGGTGCATTTCAGTTTGGGGGCAGAGTGGCGATTTACCCGTAGCGTAGGGCCTTGCCGTTCGCCCCGCATCAGTTCGACGGGGTGCCCGTTTCCGCGTGGCCACAAGACGCCCACAAGGGGCTATGCTACAATTGCGCCTCCAAGGTGAAATACACCCAATCTCCCGGCCATGCTTGCATTTCTCCCCTATCAATGCTAAACTACCGTTACGGAGGGAGGGAGAGGATGGCAGCGCAGGCACTGTACCGCAAATGGCGCTCACGCACTTTTGAGCAGATCATCGGCCAGGATCATGTTACCCAAAACTTGCTCAATGCATTACGTGCTGGCCTTGTGGGCCATGCCTACCTGTTCACCG
>JAEAMF010002302.1_pt1 | contig 11158 bp, 10 predicted proteins | sample 8958721 | NCBI WGS metagenome assembly JAEAMF01 (sample SAMN16933255, study PRJNA681124) | bioreactor sludge metagenome | isolation source: anaerobic bioreactor treating anionic surfactant - SDBS | place: India: Bengaluru | collected 2019-02-28
CTACCGCGGCCTCTGCTACTCGGTCGCCAAGCAGGGAGTGAACAACCAGTTCTATCAAGGCACGAGCGCCTACATGAAGCCCCACGCGCTGGTCGCGCGGCGCTGTCCCAACCAGCTGGGCTTGACCGATGGCCGGCACGACATCGACGGCGATGCGAACCCCGCGTGCCTCGTCTACGAGCTTCTGACCGACGACCGCTGGGGGATCCGGCTCCCGCCTGAGCTGATCGATGTCGCTGCGTTCCAAGCCGTCGGAGATGCGCTGGCAACGGAGGGATTCGGGCTTAGCTTCCAGCAGACGGATCAGACCGATGCCGAGGAGATCATCCAGGAGGTCTGCCGGCACGTCGATGGCTTGGTCGACAAGGATCCCGCCACCGGCCTCATCACCATGGCCCTCATCCGCGGCGACTACGATCCCCAGAACCTGGTCGAGATCGACGACGACTCGATCCTCGAGCTTGAGGAGTTCGCCAGGCCGGGGCCGGAGACGCTCGCGAACAAGGTGCTCGTGAAATACATCGACCGCGACCAGCACTACGAGCGGAAGATCGCCATGGCGCTCGATCTGGCCGGCGTCCAGGCCCGAGGAGCCGTGATCCCCCAGGACGTGAGCTTTCTCGGGATCTCGAATGCGGAGCTTGCGCAGAAGGTCGCCGGCCGGGAGCTCAAGGGTGTCGCCTACCCCTTCGCCAGCGTGAGGCTAAAGGTCAGCCGCAAGGCCTGGGCGCTGCGGCCGGGGAGTCCGTTCCGGTTCAGCTTCGCTCCGCTCGGCATCGAAGGCATGGTCTGCCGGGTCGTCCGCATGTCGCTCGGCCCGATCACCGACGGGGCGATCCGGATCGAAGCCATCGAGGATGCCTTCGGGGTCGACTGGACCGCCTACTCGCCCCCCGCGCCGTCGGGCTGGGTGTGGCCGCTGGAAGCACCGTGACGCCCGGCCCCTCGCCAGCAGTGGTTGCCGGGACGGGGCGGACTTACAGTGTCGGGGGATTGCCTTCACTGCAGACGTCGAGCGGTGTATCTACCACCCAACCTCTATCCCCTCGCCTCGCAGAATCCGCTTGAGTTCGTAGGGCTGCAAGTCCCCGGCTGGGTACTCTCCCGGGTCCTCCCGAGCTCTTTGCAACTGATCCAAGATCCCGCGCACAACCTCAGGGCCGGTCGAAATCCTGAACCCTCCTCCATCGAGACGCAGGAAACATGGCCTTTCCATATCACCACTCAAGTGCTGATACAAGAAGGTCGCGAACGACTCGATCTCCTCACTACTCACTGGAATAACCGAGTCGCCCTCCGCAACCACCCTTGCGTAAGGAGGCTGAAACACTCTGATCATCCCCGGGTACCCCGACGGTGCAAAGACTATGTTGGTTCCGTCAGCCCTGATCCCGCGGTCCCCGAATACCTTCGCAGTGTCCGCCTCTACTCCCGCGGAGGCCGCCGCTACAGCTGCACCGTCGCCATCCAGCCCTGCGTCGATCGCGTCGGCAAAGGCCGCCTCGCAGACTCCCACAATCCTGTCATACTCCCTATTCCAACCCCTCGCTGCATCCTTCCATGTAGCTCCCTGTTCCACCAGCCGCACAATGGTCGCAACATTGCGATACAACCTTTCACATCGCTCCTCGGTAAGATCCTCGAAACCGTCCCTCCCCCGCGCGACTCTTCTCGGCCCAAAGACCACGCCCCCGTTGAGCAGCAGCTCATCTCCTTCACGGGCCAAGAACACCTCCTCCACCCGTTGTCCTTCAACGTACAGATAGCACTCCGCGGCCACCCTGAACGTCACCGGCAATTTCACTTTGGGTCGCTGGCCCGGCGTCAGACTCTCCGTCTCGTATGCCGTCCACCGACTCTCCGGCTCGTTGCCGCTCGCAGGCGAACCGCAGATAGCCACCCAAGCCCCCAGACACAGGAACAAGGACAGGAGGCGAGTCGTCGCGGAAGCCCCGACGCACCCACGCTCACGCGAATGTCCCCTCCGCTTCTGGAGATGACGCAGCCGACCTCTCTCCTCAGTCATCACTCAACCTCCCCCCCGGCAGCAACACATCGGGAGCCTTCCCCATCACTTGACGAGAACGAAGCGCGTGTCCCTCATCCCGGCGCTCGGCCCCTCTAGTCTGGCAAAATACACTCCCGACGCTGCCTGTCGTCCATTCGACTCGAATCCGAGCCATGTCTTCAGGTACACGCCCGGAGACATCACTCCGTCCTGCAACGTTGCAATCTGCCTACCCGACGCATCGTAGATTCGCAGCGTTACGTTCTCCCTCGCCGGAACCACCATCCGGAACGTAGCCATTGATCCCGGATTCCCAACGCACCTCAGCTCCCCAGATCCCGGTGGCTCTTCAGCACTTACTCCCGCATCAATGCTGCAGACCCCACCCGGGTGCGCCATGACGAACGCCCCCATCGTGCTGGCGGAGTAGAAGTACCGCTCCAGCCTCGCGTTGCCTTGAGCACGTGCCTCCTCCGCGGCATAGTGAACCACCCAGTCCAGCGGAAACTCTCCCGCCCCCTCACCCAGCTCGCACAGACTCAGCCACCCATCCAGATAGAGCCGCTGAGCATACGCATGCTCGCGATAAAACCACCCAGCCGCCATGTGCCCAATAGTCCCAACGATTTCTGTCCGCGAAGAATCATTGAACATCCACCCCTCCACAAAGGGAGGCACTGGGTCCCACTCCGCACTCACCGTCGTATGGCAACCCGCTTCGATCGCAATCATCCGCTGACACGGTGCCTCTGGGAATGAATCCGGGAACGATAGAAACCACCCCGCCCAGTGGTTCGGTGACGTCAACTGCCCCAAACCCCAATCCACCGCAGCTCCCTCGCTCAACAAGCCCCGATAGGCCGCATGCTTCTCCGGGTCATTACACCATGGAGAGTACTCCATCTCTTTCAAGAACGGTTGTGGCCTGTAGCCACGTGACGGAAGCCGGCTTGCAGCATAGAGCGCCGGCAGCACCACGTACCCAGCTTCCATCGGACCATAGTCGCCCAGCGTCATGATGACCTTCCTCTCTGGGTCGACGAACGCGGGGTCACCCCCGTTCCACTGGCAAGCCCCACTGCATGCCCGATCACACTCTTCCCAGGTGCTTGCAGGAATGCGGTGCACCAAGCCGACCCAATTCCCATCCTCGTTCAAATCCCACACCACACGATCCGAGGGACAGCACGCGACCCCGTTCTCGCACTGGCACAGGCTATCGACGTCATCGCACCATCCGTGATCGACAACAAGCGGATCTGAATCTCCAACGATCAGCAGCAACGGCTTCCGCAGAGTGAAGGCGGTCGGGAACCTCTCCGTCCCACTAACATCATTGTACATAACGTTCGCCGCATGCACAGCCGCACAGATAGCGCGTACAGTGTCATCCAGAGCCGTGCCACCAATGAAATAGCGAGTCTTCACGGAGGGATACTGGCTCATCATAGCCGCACAACGGTCCACAAATCCTAGCGCATCTCCAACGGTTGAGCTATACACGATCACATCTGCACAGTCTGCACTGTCCGGTTCCGCCTCCAGCGCATTCCCCCCCGCGAGACTACTCGTATCCATTATGGGAATTCGCAGGCCGTCGTTGTATTCCTGGAGTTCTGCCCCCACTTGTGCAGCGGGCGGGCCCATCCTCCCTGCCAGCTCTCCGCTCCGGCATGGCGTCTCTTCGGCATGACGGAGCGTGCTCCGAATCACACTTGAGACCTGGTAGTCCCCATCGCACTCGATTGCGACGATTCGGTAGAACGTGTAGACAGGCAACCTGTCGGTGCAGTACGCCCAGACGGCACGAGCTTGATTGTGAGGCGTCAGGTGGCTCAGCGTTTCCCAGTCGGACATGGCTGGATCGTCTGAGTTCGTGCCCTGAATGGCGAACACGAGGAGGTGCCGTTCCAAGTGCGTGACGAATCTGACGCTACCTTCTGCGGCGCCAAGACTTGAGAAGAGGACATCACTCAGAAGGCATTCCCGTTCGGTATCATACGTGCCGGCATGGGCGGTACCCTGGTCATCCTTGCACCAGAAGCTGTCCAGAGTCGGCGGATAGTGCTGCATACCTCCCGGGGTCCGCGACCCGTTGTTCCAGCAGCGGAAGGCGTCGGGTACTACCTGCTCGCCCGGCGGCATGTCACATCCAAGACAGGTGGTCATCGCGCAGATGTCGCCGCAGCCTTGCGCCGGAGTGGGATCGTGCTCATAGCAAAGATAGCTCGCGCAGCGATCAAGGTGCCATTCGTCGTAGGCGCCGCAAGACTTACACCCGAACGCGCCCACAATGCTGTTTCTGTCTCTGGCGGGGGAAGAAAGGAACGAGTCGATCGCCTTCTCCGAGTAGATGACAGCGTAATAGTCGATGCCAGGGGGTCCGAAGACGGCGCCATATATATAGGTTGTATCGCAGGACAGGGTTGTCCGCAGGGTGTCGGCACGGATGCTGGTCGCCTCCTGAGTGTCGTGCCATTCCACTCCTATCCATGATTGGCCTTCGAAGTCGACGCCATGGGTTATGAAAGAGACATACTGAGAGGTGTACGTCAAGCCCATCCACATTTCAGCCGTCATCTCCCGGTTGGCCGGGAATTCACCGCTCGGTGGGTAATACTGGTTTGCAAACGTCACGTTCTCATCAGGGAGCCAGTGGCAGGCGAGCCAGTACAAGGTATTGTCCGGGCAGCCGAGCCCCTGGTATTGCAGGCAATCGAAGACCATGGCGAACCTGCCATCCTCGAGGGTTGGCAGCTCGTCCGACTGCTCAGTCTCCCCTTCCTGCTCAGAAGTCCCTCCTTCTTCCCCGTCCAGGCCACCTTCCGGGCAGCACCCCGTCCCCTCCGCTCTCAACCCCAGCGCCCCCAGGCACTCGGCATCGTAGGCCGTCCGCGACTCCCCCGACACCCACCCCGCGTGCTCCGTCGCCGGGTTCTCCGTAATCGCGATCGTGTCCGCCACGGCGTAGTTGATCCCGGCAAACCAGAAGATGGGCACGAGCTGCCCTGTCCAGGAGTCCTCATTCGAGGCAATCGCGACGCCCGTGTTCGGCCCGGGCCAATCGCCGTGGTAGAGGGCCATGGCATGGTCGAGACACAGACCGCTTTCGCTAAAGAGAAAGGACTCGGGGTCAAAGTCGCCCAGGCCAAACTCGACCGCCGTGAAGCTCTTCTCCTCGCTCCAGGCGCTCAAGATGAACCAGACGACGGTCTTTGAGGAATCAGTGGGGATGGAGGTGACTTGGTCCTCGCAATCATCGAGGTGCGTGGAGTCGCACCAAGAGGCACTAGCGGTGTAGGTGAGCGACGGAGGCGCGTGAACGAGGAGAACGCCACCGGAGAGGTCGTCCGAGTCGGCGTGGGCCAGGGGCGCAATCAGCAGGAGAGCCAAGAGGGGAAGAAACGGCGTTCTCATGGGGCCTCCGTCATGGGATTGCATGATGGCCTGTGGGCGGGCGACGGTCTTGGATAGTGCGCGGGGAGCGGCCCAGGCGAAGCTTTCGAGCACCGATTGCATCATCGACCTCCCGGCTTGAGAAGCAGAACGGTCGCTGGGAGGAACGCCACTAGCATCCCGCCCGCCATCGCAGAGATCAAGTGCAATCCCTTGTCCCCGCCGGCCTCTGGACAAGCTTCACGGCCCCGGACCTCCTATATCCCTGCCTGTCCCCATCCTCGCCTCTCGCCCCCCTTTGTGTTTAGGGGAGGAGGTGCCCCCGACGCTTCCCCTGGCCGCCGGGTATGTATGCACCAGAGACCGGACGCCCCCTGGAGGTCGATGGCATTTCGGGAGAGCCGACAGATCGCGCCAGCCCGTTGACGTTGGGCCGCTTCCGCCGCGCCCCTTCGCGCTGGCAGACCGACTTCGGCCGATGGGTCGGTGATACAGGCGTGACGCACATCGTCGCAGCGCTCGCTCGCGACCCCGACCTGCGCATCACCAACCAGGCGGTCTACGAGTGGCTTCAGGGGCACGCACCCAGACCGACTCGCGCAATGGCGCTCGTCGAGATGTCGAGGGGAAAACTCACGCTCGAGGCGATCTACCGGCACGGGCTGGAAGTGCGCACGCACCGACAGGAGCACCGATGAGGATCGACCTCAAGATCGACTCAGCCCCGCTCGTCCTGCGTTTGCAGAACGGCCAGCGCCGCCTTGCCTACGCCGTCGTGAACGCGATCAACTCGACAGCCAAGCGCATCCAGGAGACCGAACGCCGGCGGGTCGAGCAAGAATTCACCGTTCGGAGACACGAGTTCATCCGGCGCGAGGCAGCGATCATCAAGCCGTTCGCCAACGTCCGGCAAGGCCGTCCGTATGCCGAGATCGCCGTAGGCCAGAAGCCTCGCCTACTCTTATCCGCCTTCGAGCGCGGCGCCGAGCGCAAGCCCTTCACCCCTACTGCCACCCGCGTGGCAGAGCCCGTCGTCGGCGGGCCAGCGCGTCCGCAGTTCAGCGCCCAGGTGACACCCGAGCTCCGCGTCCAGCGCCTGCGCTTCGATCGCACCAAGACCGGACGGTGTCGTGCTGGCGTGACCAAGACCAACACCTACCTCGTCCCCAAGGTCGGGATCTTTCAGCGGATCGGCAAGGAAGCCACCCGCGCCGTCCACTTCTTCACCCGCGGCAAGAAGCTCGCCCCACGCCTCCACTTCGTCGAGACCGCCGAGAAGGAAGCCGACCGCTGGTTCGCCGAGGAGATGGAGCGCGAGGTCGTCAACGCGATCGCCAGAGCCCAAGGGAAAGGTCTGTAACCAGGGAGGAACTCGCATGGCCCGAAGACTCAGCCGCGCCGAGCAGGAGACCATCATCACCCGAGCCGCCGACGAGAAGGAGTGGCATGTCTACTCGTGTGACCCGGCGGTGAAACGGAGGCTTGTCAAACTGACGACCGCGCTCGGCATTTCTCTATCGATCGTGGATGAGTGGGGGGTCGAGGCCAGGCTCCCCATTTCGTGCGTCAGATTCATGACGCCGGTCTTCGTTTCTGCACAAGAACGCGCGAATCAGGTGGCACGTGGGAGGCGACTGGCTGCCGCAACGAAGGCGCAGCGGTCCGAGGCCAGCCAAGAGGCTTGCGAGCAGGCAGCGGGATGAGGCCCGAAAAGTCCGGGAAATCGAGCGATTCCGTTATGGTGGACAGGGAGAACGGTGTAATTTCGGTTCCTTTCAGCACTTGCGATCGGGTGGCCGGCGACCCTGGCTTTCATCACGTGGGAGAGCTATGAAGCAACCGAACGAACGAACAGTTAGCGACCCTTCTCGCATCGTCCTGCCCGGAAAACTGGAGCATTGGCCGATCGATCGCCTGCGCCCGTACACGCGCAACCCGAGGACGCACAGCACAGAACAAGTCGCGAAGATTGCAGCGAGCCTGCTCCAGTACGGCTGGACAAACCCGATCTTGGTCGATGCCGACGATGGGATCATCGCTGGCCACGGCCGGATCCTCGCTGCGCGCGAGCTCGGGATGACGACGGTCCCCGTGATCGTTCTCTCCCACCTCACGGAGGCGCAACGGCGCGCGTACATCATCGCCGACAACAAACTGGCGCTCGACGCGGGCTGGGACGAGGAGCTGCTCACCGCGGAACTGCGGGCCCTCGAAGGCCTCGACTTCGACTTGGCTTTGACCGGCTTCGACTTCGACGAGATCCACGACATGCTCGTGGACGACGAGGCGCCCGAGGTTGCAGCACCCGAGCCGCCTGAGGATCCGGTGTCGCGCCTGGGCGACCTCTGGGTTCTTGGCGACCATCGCCTTCTCTGTGGCGACTCCGCATCGGCCGAGGATGTAGACCGCCTGCTCGCCGGCGCGCCGGTTCATCTCGCGAACTGCGATCCGCCCTACAACACGCGAACGGAGCCGAGGTCGAACAACGCCATCGCTGCCGGCCTCTCGAGCTTCCCTGCCGCAAAGAGCGCGATCGAGGCCTCCGACGCCCGGGGCATGCACCATCAGGGGTTCGATCTCGCCCGGCACAAGACGAAGTCGAAAGCGACCGGAAGGATGCGCCCGAAGGACCGACCGCTCGTCAACGACTTCGTCTCGGACGAGGCCTTCGGGGAGATGCTCCTGGCCTGGTTCGGCAACATCGCGCGAGTACTTTTGCCCGGGCGCTCATTCTACATCTGGGGCGGCTACAGCAACCTCGGCAACTACCCGCCTGCGCTGCGCGCCGCGGGCCTCTACTTCTCGCAGGCGATCGTGTGGGACAAAATGCACCCGGTTCTCACGCGCAAGGATTTTCTCGGGTGCTTCGAGATTGCATACTACGGTTGGAAAGAAGGCGCCGCGCATCAGTTCTTCGGCCCGCCGAATATCCCCGACCTCTGGCATGTGAAGAAAGTGAATCCGCAGCAAATGCAGCATTTGACCGAGAAGGCCGTCGAGCTCGCAGTGCGTGCCATCCAGTACTCGTCGAAGCCGCACGAGAATGTGGCCGATTTCTTCGGGGGCAGCGGCAGCACGCTCATCGCGGCTGAAGAGCTGGGCCGGCGCGCGTTCCTCATGGAGATCGATCCGAGCTATTGCGACGTGATTGTGGAGCGCTGGCAGACCGCAACCGGGGAGAAGGCCGTGATGGAGGCGACCGGAGCGACGTTTGAGGCCGTTGCCGCGGAGCGCGGCGCACGGGAGTAGGGGTACATGGCCCGTTCTCGATCGAAGCGATTGATGAGTCAACGCGCCTACGCGAGACACGCAGGGGTCTCTGTATCCACGGTTAACTCGGCGCTGAAGTCGGGGCGCATCACGCTCGTGGACGGGAAGATCGACCCCGCCCGGGCGGACAGAGAATGGAGCCAGAACACCGACCCATCGACACCACGGAACCGGATCACCGGCCGCCCGAAGCTGGCACGCGTGCCAGGCCAGCCGTCGGAGCCGATGGATCTCGGCGGGGAGTCCGGAAGCAGCACCGCAAGCGGCTACGCGCGTGCCCGGGCGGCGCGCGAGTTATACAGCGCCAGGCTCGCACAGCTCGCGTTCGAAGAGAAGCGCGGGAGCCTCGTCGAGGCCGCTCAGGTGCGGCTTGCCGCATTCAACTGCGCGAGGAAGGCGCGCGACATGCTCGTCGCATTACCTGAGAAGCTCTCAGCCGCGCTTGCGGCGACGGTAGATCCGGGTGAGGTCACAAGACTTCTTGAAGAAGAAGTCGAACGCATTTGCGAGGAGCTTTCTCGATAGGGACTGGAATGGAGCGGACTGGACCGGAGAGCACGGCACTGGAGCGGAACGGAGTTGACTGGAGCGAAGCGGAGAGGAACGGCAGGAGAGGATTGGAAAGGACTGGAGAGCATTGGAACGGAGGGCATTGGAGAGCACTGGAGAGGAACGGCAGGAGAGGACCGGACCGCATAGGAAAGGAGTGCAAAGGAGTGGAGAGGACCGGAACGGCAGGAAAGGAGTGAAGGCACCCATGAGTGAAGCGACCAAGACGTCCGAAGTGGCCGCAGCGGCCGAACGTGTAGTGATCGCCCCGCCCAACATGAGGACGGTGACCCTGCCCTGCAGGGGCACCTCCCCGTTGGTGATGAACAAGTTCTCCCACAAGACGCGGATGCAGCTCGAGGAGAAGCGGACGACCAAGCAGTCCTCCGGCAAGCTCGAGGGGCGACCGGTGAGGAACTTCGACGAGGAGTACCAAGCGTGCCAGCATCGCATGGCCGACGGCTCCCACGGGGTTCCCGCGAACTCGTTCCGGGCCGCGATGATCGATGCGTGCAGGACCGCCGGCTACAAGATGACGCACGCGAAGCAGGCGTTCTTCGTCATCGCGGATGGGTACGACACGGAGGACGGCACACCGCTGGTCAGGATCCTCGGCGAACCCCGGAAGATCGTGAACTACATCCGGGTCAAGGGTCGGAGCGGCAAGGCCCCCGACATCCGCGTGCGCGCGATCTTCGAGAGCTGGCGCTTTGATCTGCGGGTGCGGTTCGACGAGGACGCGATCTCGCTTCAGGATCTCACCAACCTCGTCGTCCGCGCCGGAGAAACCTGTGGAGTCGGAGATGGTCGGGCAACGAGCCCCGGGCAGACCGGTGGAATGGGATGGGGTTTCTTCGAGGTTCTGACCGACAAGGAGGTGAAGCAATGAACGCGTCCGCGACCTTCGGTGCACTCGAAGCGGTAAGAAGCGCGAATCCCGATGGCCTTCTCGTCCCCGAGGAGGTCGTGCTCGCCGCAGGCGAACCCGGCAGTCCTCTTCACGACGAGTTCGAGTGGGACGATACGGCCGCCTCCCACAAGTACCGGCTCTGGCAAGCCAGGAAGCTCATCGCCCGCGTGATGATCGAGCGCCCGGATCGCGCGAGCATGCCCGCCTACGTCTCTGTGTCCATCGATCGGGTGGATCGGGGAGGCTATCGGCGGACGGACCTCGTCATGAGTGACGACGATTTGCGGGACGCAATGCTGAAGACGGCGATGCAGGAGCTGCGAGCGTTCCGCCTTCGTTACTCTCGCTTCCTCGAGCTGTCCAAGATCTTCGTCGCGATCGCGGAGGTCGAAGATCAAATCGGGGCGTCGCAGGCGGACTCCGACTCCCAGGCGGTGTCCGTGCGGTACGCATGAGCGAAACCAGTGCGCCAGCCGGTGGCCGCGAGCTTTACGAGTTGAGCTACCGCGCCGGCTGGCGGCCCGAACCTCGCCTCAACGTGAGCGAGTGGGCTGATGCCAACGTGGTTCTTGGGAATCGCGCTGGTCACGCAGCGATCCGGTTCCGAACGTCCACGACCCCCTACCTGCGCGAAATCATGAACGCCTTGGGGCCTCGATCTCCTGCGCGGCGTGTTGTGGTAATGGCTGGAAGTCAATTGGGGAAGACCACCTGTGGCTTGAACTGGCTCGGCTTCATCATCCACCACTCCCCCGGCCCGATCCTGGTCGTGCGCCCGACCGTCGATGAAGCGCGCCGATTCAGCCGGCAACGGCTGGATCCGATGATCGCGACCACGCCGGTGCTGCGCGAGCTCGTGCAGGAGTCTCGTTCGCGCGAGGGCGGCAACAGCCTTCTCATCAAGGAATTCCCCGGTGGAGTGCTGTTCCTCACGGGCTCCAACTCCGCGACAGGCGTGAAGTCCATGCCCATCCGCTGGCTCTTCTGCGACGAGATCGACGAGTACCCGGGCGACGTGGACGGCC
>JAEAMF010002301.1_pt1 | contig 11157 bp, 9 predicted proteins | sample 8958721 | NCBI WGS metagenome assembly JAEAMF01 (sample SAMN16933255, study PRJNA681124) | bioreactor sludge metagenome | isolation source: anaerobic bioreactor treating anionic surfactant - SDBS | place: India: Bengaluru | collected 2019-02-28
CATCGACTTCGCGAGGGCTCACGTGAGCCAACTGGGGGGCATCACGCCCGCGAGGAAGCTGCAGCTATTCGCGGAACAGTATGGCGTCAGGACAGCCTGGCACGGACCCGGCGACATGTCCCCCATAGCCCACGCGGCGAATATCCACCTCGACCTCTCGTCGAACAATTTCGGCATTCAGGAATGGTCGGGGACGGAACCTCCCAACGGAATCATCCAGAAGCTCAGAGAGGGGGGGAGCGCGCTTCCCGAGGTGTTCCCCGGTGCTCTGGAATGCTCGAACGGGTATGTGTATCCACGTGAGACGCCGGGTTGGGGCGTCGACATCGACGAGAGGGAGGCCGCGAAATACCCTTGCGACGAGGGCGTCACCCTTTGGACGCAGACAAGACGGGCCGACGGGTCCCTGCAAACGCCATGATCGGTTGAGCGATCGCCAGGTCGACCCTAGAGAAGGCGGTTCAGGCGATCTCCCCCTTGGCCGCGGCCAGGGCGATACTCGCCGTAGACTTTCGGATGGTGCGCTCAAGGGCGATGCAGTCGTAGACCAGGCGGCCGCCCTGGTAGGCGACCGTGCTCCGGCGGACCAGGCTCCAGCGGCCGCCGCGGTAGCTGCCCTCGGATTCGAGCCGCTCGGCCAAACCGGCCGAGGACTCCGCCCACTTCAGAAGATCGCCGTTCTGTGTCAGGGCGAGCGGCTTCATGCCCGGCGCGACGATGATCGACACCGGCTCGACGAGGAGGTTGGCGAGGTCGGGCTGAGGCTGACTGACGAGGGCCGTCTTGGCCTGGAGCCGGATCATGCGGGCGCGCGCGTCGGGGCCGATCGTCTCCTTGCTTTCGGCGATCAGGTCAAGAAGGAAGTTGCGGACATCGTTCAGCTCCCTGATGCCGGCCAGGCGCCCCGGGTCGGGTATTCCCTGGATCGCCTTCGCGAGGATCGAGACTTCGCGCAGGTAGTGGTTGCGCTGGTTCGCGGGCACCAGGTACATGACGATGATCGAGACCTTGCGGCCGTCGGGCGCCCCGTAATCGATGCCCGAAGGACTCCAGCCGATCACGCACATCAGGTCCTCGTCGAAGTTCACCCTGGCGTGGGGGCAGGCCCAGCCATTCTCCAGCGCTGTGTTCATCGTGCGCTCGCGCTCCAAGACGTTCCCGACTACGTCGGTGCCCGTGGGGATCTGCGGAAAGGCCTCGATGATGTGGGCCAGGAAAAGGATTGCGTGGTTCTTGTCGCTCTCGGGCAGCTCGAAGAGCCGGCCTTCCTGCAATGCGTCGAGTATCGTATCCATGATCAATCTCCCTCAAAGCGCGCGATGAACCAGCGCTTGACCTTATGCGTGATCGCCGAATACAGGAGGAGGAAGCCGGCGATCCAGACCCAATAGATGCCTGGAAGCGGCGCGAGGCCGAAATATGCGGCCAGGGGCGAGTAGGGCAGGATGGCGCCGACCGCCGCAATCAGGAGGGTCGCCATCAGCAGGGGCGCCGAGGCCCTGCTCTGGATGAAGGGGATCCGCTTGGTGCGGATGATGTGCACGATCAGGGTCTGCGTCAGCAGGGACTCGACGAACCAGCCGGTCTGGAAGAGCCGGGCGAGCGAATCCTTGGCCGCCGCGCCGAGCCCCGGATCGAGCCAGTGGCGCGCACCGAAGAAGAACCACATGAGCGCGAAGGTGGCGTAGTCGAAGAGCGAGCTGACCGGCCCGATCGACACCATGAAGCGCTTGATGTTGCGGATGTCCCAGGCGACCGGCTTGGCGACCAGCTCCGGATCGACGCTGTCCATGGGGATACCCGTCTGCGAAAGGTCGTAGAGGAAGTTGTTGGCCAGGATCTGCAGGGGCATCATCGGCAGGAAGGGCAGGAAGATGCTCGCGCCGAGCATGCTGAGCATGTTGCCGAAATTGGAGCTGGCGCCCATGCGTATGTATTTGATGATGTTCGCGAAGATCTTGCGCCCTTCGACGATCCCCTCCTCCAGGACGAGGAGGCTCTTCTCCAGAAGGACGATGTCGGCGGAGTCCTTGGCGATGTCCACGGCCGAGTCCACCGAGATGCCCACGTCGGCGGCCTTGAGGGCGGCGGTGTCGTTGATGCCGTCGCCCATGTATCCCACGATGTTGCCCTGGCGGCGCAGCTCGTGGACGATCTGCTCCTTCTGCGCGGGCGTGAGCTTGTAGAAGAGGGCGTTCTTGGCCACCGCCGCGGCGAACTCCTCGCCGCCCAGGCCGGCCAGAGAGCCGCCCGATACCGAGGCCGAGGCGTCGATCCCCACCTCGGTGCAGACCTTCTGGCTGACGAGGCCGTTGTCGCCGGTGAGCACCTTGACGCCAACCCCCGCGGCGCCGAGGAGCCGCACGGCCTCGGTGGCCGACTCCTTGGGCGGGTCCATGAAGGCGATGTAGCCCAGGAGGATGAGCTGGCTCTCGTCGGCCGTGGTGTAGGAGGTCTTGTCCCGCGGGAATTCTCGGTACGCGATGCCCAGGACGCGGAACCCTTCGCGGTTGAGCTTCTCAGTCTCCTCGAAGAGATCGGCGCGGATCATGTCGATGAGGGGGAATATCTCCTCGTCGATCTGGTAGTAGGCACAGGACTGGTAGATCTCCTCCACCGCGCCCTTGCAGATGAGGACGTTGTCGCCCTCGTACTCGACCACGACCGACATGCGCCGGCGCTGGAAATCGAAGGGCAGCTCATCGATGGGCCTGCATTCGGCGGTGTCCAGGTCGACATACTCGAGCACCGCGCGGTCCAGCAGGTTCTTGAGCCCCGTCTGGAAATAGCTGTTCAGGTACGCGTAATTGAGGACCTCCTCGCTGGTGTTGCCGATGATGTCCACGTGGTGCTCCAGGACGACGCGGTCCTGGGTGAGGGTGCCCGTCTTGTCGGTGCAGAGGATGTTGATCGCGCCGAGGTTCTGGATGGAGGGCAGCTTCTTGACGATGACCTTCTTGCCGGCCATCACGAGCGCGCCCTTGGCCAGGTTCACCGTGACGATCATGGGGAGCATCTCGGGCGTGAGGCCGACCGCCACGGAGAGAGCGAAGAGGAGGGCCTCGACCCAGTTTCCCTTGGTGAGGCCCACCGCCAGGAAGACCACGGAGACCATGACGAGCATGGTGCGTATCATGAGCCAGGTGAAGGAGCGGATGCCCTTGTCGAAGCTGGTCTCGGCGCGCTTTTCGACGAGTTTGGCGGAGAGGGCGCCGAAAATGGTCAGCGCGCCGGTGTTCACCACGAGGCCGCGGGCCGTGCCGCTCGTCACCGTGGTGCCCATGAAGCAGGCGTCGGCGAGATCCAGCGCGGCGGTGGGAGCGGCGGCGGGCGCTGCGGCGGTTTTTTCGACCGGCAGCGACTCGCCCGTGAGCATCGACTCGCCCACGAAGAAGTCCTTGGCCTGGGCCAGGCGCAGGTCAGCGGGGATGATCGAGCCCGCCTGGAGGAGGACGATATCGCCGGGCACCACCTCCGACATGCGGATCTCGAGTTCGGCGCCACCCCTGATCACGTAGGTACGCGATTGGACGCGCTTGCCCAACGCCTCGACCGCCTCGGCGGAGCGCCGGTCGAGCACGAAGGAGAGGCCGAGGCTCAGCGCCACCATGGCTCCCACCACGATGGCCGAGCGGTACTCGCCGACCAGCGCGGAGATCCCGGCGATGACCAGGAGCTGCACGACGAGGGGGCTTTTCAGACGCTCGAGGATGTCGAGGAAGAATCCCTGCTTCCTGGCCTTGGCGAGCTCATTCGCGCCGTACTTGGCCAGGCGGTGCGCCGCTTCGTCGACGTCCAGGCCTCGCGCGCCTGTCTCCAGGGTGGCGTAGGCCGCCTCCAGCGGCTGCGAGCATAGTTCGATCAGGCGCTTTTCATTTTCCTTGAGCGCCCTGTCCTGGGCGGGCGACACTTTGTCGCGGATCGAGAGGAATTGCTGTGATACTTTCGCCCTAGTTCACCTCTGGCTATGCCGAGGCGAAGTCCGTATCGTTTCCGGCGGCGGGTTCAGGCGCCGGAAACGAGGAGGGTTCGCCACGGGAAGGGATCTTCGGGCTCAGGGCTCGAAATGATGGGGATCGTCGAGCTTCGACTATGGCTGCTGTCCGAATCGTTCATGGCTACCTCCTTTTCGCGAAGATGTGGAAGGGCCGCGCCGATGGCGGCCCCGACGTGAAAGTATGTACTTTTCTCTCCCGTGGTGCAAGCTCTGCGGGAGAAAATAAAAAAAGACCACCCAGGAGGCGGTCTTTTCCATGAAAACAGCGGCGGTCAGGAGACTCTGGTCTTGTGCCTGTTGAGTCTTCTCTTCTTCTTTCTCTTGTGCGTCGCTATCTTCTTAAGCTTGCGTTTTCTACCACAGGGCACGACGGTTCTCCTTGGTTACGTTTGATGCGGGTTGACCCTCGTTCAGCCGCGCAACAACGGAGATAGTACACGCTTGCGCCGCGATCGTCAATAGATCGACGGCACCGGTCAGGGCGCGGAAATTCGCGTTATTTTTTCCCATGCTCGGGCTTTTTCCTGAGGGTGAGGCGGTCGATCACGATATTAACCTCGGCGATGAGGATGCCGGTGAAGCGCTCGATGTTGTCGACGATGTATTCCTGCAGGGCGTGGGCGTTGGAAGCCATCTTGGTGCCGTAGGGCACCTCGAGGACCACGGTGATGCGGTAGCCCTGGGTATCGTCGCGGATGGCGAGCCTGCGGACCTTGACCGAGCTGTCGAACTCGTCGACGCAGTGGACGACCATCTGGGAGAGGGCCGCTTCGGAGATGGCCACCCTGCCCCGCTTGGTGTATTCGGGGCGGACGACCGCCTTCTCGTAGATCTTGGGAAGGGAGGCGCCCGAGCCGAAGCTTCGCTTGAGGAAGACGCGGACCGAGTCGTAGAAGATCGAAGGATAGTTGCGGCGGATCTCCAGGGCCGGCACGGGAATGACGTGCTTGCCCTCGATCTGGCGCGACTGCATGGCCTTCTCGATCTCTTCCTTGGTGGCGATGTCTTCTATCTTGATGACCTTGAAGGGCTGGGGGATCTGGAGGCGCTCGCAGATGCGGATGACCATCTTCTCGCTGGTGCCGATGACCAGGATCTTGCGGAACTTGTCGCGCTGGAGAGCCTTGGCCACCTCGTCGCGGTGGGCTTTCTCGTGGAAGAGGGCGGTCTTGACGGCGCCGAGGTAGAGGGCCTCCTTCTTGGCGGACTTGCCGGCGATGATCTGGTCGTCGCGGATGAGGAGGCCGTCGTCGATGATCATCTCGATGCCGTATTTCTGGGCGACGAGCTTTGCCCGGAAGCTTTTCCCGGTGCCGGTCGATCCGACCAGGGCGTAGACCCTGACGCCCCGGATCAGCCAGAACAGGGAGTTAAAGAATCTCATCATTGGTAGCCGACACTATACTTTCACCGGCGGCGGCGCGTAAAGAGTCGCGCAGGGAGGCGAGGAGGTCGAGTTCGCGCGCCTGGTGGGACGCCTTCTGGCCCTGGCCGGCCAGGGCGGCGAGGTCGCGGGTGAGCCAGAGCCGGCGGGAGGTCGGATCGACGCCCTTGGGAAAGTGCGAGAGTGGCGCGCTGCCGAGGAGGACGAGGATGTCGCCCGGCTCGGTGGCGGTGGCGAAATCGGCGAGGCTTCGATAGCGCCGGGGGTCGGGGAGGAACTTCATCCGGCCCTGCGGATCGATGACGAAGCCGGGCTGGACGGCGATGCGGCTCGAGGGTTGCGGCGCGGCCGCCGGCGGGGGCGCGGCGGGCGTTGGCGGCGCGGCGAACCCTAGGGCGGCGAGGGTCTGGCTTATCGAGCTTTCAAGGGCTGCGGCATAGGCCTGGCCGCGCAGGGGGCTGTCCCAGAGCGAGGGGGACTGGGCGGGATCGCGCGCCGCGTAGAGGAGGCCGCTCTCGTCGAAGAGGAGGAGGCTCCACGCGAGGGGCGCCTGGGGCGCGCCTGCGGCGCGGGGGTCCCGGCGGAGCGCGGCCGCGGACGGAGCGGCGGACGACGCGGCGAAGGGGGCCCCGTGGGGGGCGGGGCCCCCCCCCCCCCGGGGGGGGCGACCAGCGGCGGGCCCCCGCCACCCGCAAGCCCCAACCCCCCCGGGGGGTGTGCGAACCGCCCGACACGAAGCCCCAGACCGCGGTGCTCGCCGCAAGGGCGGCCCAGGCGGTCAGCGCGGCGTGGAGGAAGAGCACCGAGACCATGAGGCCCAAGCTCCGCCTGAGCGCCGGCAGGCTCTCCTCCCCCAGTTCGAGTCCCCTCACCTGGTGCCCCATGTAGGCCTTGAGCGCCTCCTGCGGCAGAAAGAGCAGTATGGCCATCGAAACCGCCACGATGCCCTCCATCACCGCCGGCTTCAGCCGGAAGAAGAGCTGGTTCCGCAGCGCCAGGGAGAGGGCTCCCATCGCCGCGAGGAGGAGGGTGTCCGCCGCGATGAAGAGGTCGGCCCTCTTTTCCCTCGCGAAGCTGATCGCGAAGTCGAGGATGCCGATGCCGAGGCCCACGAAGAGGCCGATCGTCTCCCCGAAGACGAGGTCCGCGAGTATGTATGCCAAAAGGGGAACAAAGCCCGTGGCCAGGGTCCTGAGCAAGCTGAGCGCGTTCACGTCCGGAAAGATACTCAATTCAGCCCGGCCGGCGCAATGCGCGCGCGCAATTTTATAGAAACGCGGCGCCGTAGTGTCGTATACTGGAAGTGCGCGGCCGCAGCCGCGGGCGAATGAAAGGAGCGAGCAATGTCCATGATTTACCACCCGGCGACCGGCATCGACATCGGTGATCCCGAGATACTCCCTCTTGACGGCAAGAAACTGCCCTCGCGGGCGGAGGTGGCCGCGGCCGCGGCGACGATGATCCTGTCGGCCTCAGGCTGGCGCAAGGTTTTCGCCGCCCACGCCGAGGGCGACGAGGTCGCCTCATGGGCCGCCGGCCCCACGCCCGACGACTCGCTCTCGCCGAGGATCTCCCCCGCCGACGCGGCCATCGCCGCCCTGGCCGCCAAGGCCTTCGGCGACTTCATCCTGGGCCAGGGCCACGCGGCCCCCGGGCGCGCCGCCTCGGGGCGCCAGCCTGAACCGGGGCGCCCCGCCATCCTCCTCGGCATCGACGCGCGCCCCACGGGACCCGCCCTCGCCGATATATTCGCGCGCGTCCTCATAGGCATGGGCATCGAGCCGCGCTACTGCTTCATCATCGCCGCCCCGGAGATCATGGCCTTCGCGGGCGCCTCAGGGAAGCTGCCGGCGGACGATCCGCGCCGCGTCGAGGGCTTCGCCTACATCTCGGCGAGCCACAACCCTCCCGGCCACAACGGCGTCAAGTTCGGCCTGGCCACGGGCGGCGTCATCAGCGCCGCGCAGATCGCGCCCCTCGCCGCCGCCTTCAAGGCCTCCGTCGCCGGCGAGGAATCGGTCGCGCTCTGCTTCGAGGCCTGCGCCTCCTGGAAGCGCCAGGCGATCTCCGCCTATACCCTCTTCACGCACGAAGTGATCACGGGAGAATCGATGCTGGAGGATCAGGCCGCCTTCCTGGACCAGCTGGCCGAAGCTTGCGCGCGGCGTCCCCTGGGCATCGTGGCCGAGCTCAATGGGTCGGCCCGGGCCCTCTCGATCGATCGCGACTTCTTCGAAGGCCTCTCGATAAGGGCGAAATTCTTCAACGACCAGCCGCGGCTCTTCGGACACCGCATCGTCCCCGAGGGAGCCTCGCTCAACCTCTGCATGCGCCTCCTCGGCGAGATTCACGAGCGCGATCCCTCCTTCCAGCTGGGCTATGTCCCCGACTGCGACGGCGACCGCGGCAACCTCGTCTTCTACGACAAAGCCCAGGGCAGGGCCCGCATCCTCGAGGCGCAGGAAGTCTTCTCGCTCTCCTGCCTGGCCGAGCTGGCGGGCCTCGTCCGCGCCGGCCGCGCCGAGAAGCTCGCCGTCGTGGTGAACGACGCCACGAGCATGAGGATCGAGCGCATCGCCGGGCGTTTCGACGCCGCGGTGTTCCGCGCCGAGACGGGCGAGGCCAACGTCGTCAACCTGGCCGAATCCCTGCGCGGCCAGGGCTGGACCGTGCGCATCCTGGGCGAAGGCTCGAACGGCGGCACCATCACCCACCCCTCGCGCGTGCGCGATCCCCTGTCGACCCTCGGCGCCATGATCCGCCTCCTCCGCCTCCCCGACTGGCCGGGCTCGCCCAGCCTTTTCAGGCTCTGGCTCCGCGCCTGCGGCGAAGAGGCTTCTTTCTCGCCCGACTACGACCTCGCGGACGTGATCGCCACCCTCCCCGCCTGGGCCACCACGAGCGTCTTCGAGGACAGGGCCGCCCTCCGCGTGGCCACCGCCGACAAGGCCGCGCTCAAGGCCAAGTACCGGGACATTTTCCTCGCCGAATGGGAAGCCCGCCGAAAGGAGCTCGGCGCGAAGTACGGCATAGCGGGCTGGAAAGCCTTCGCGACCCTCGGCATCGCCGAGTGCGAGGTGGGCGAAGACTTCGCCGCCTCGGGCTCGGGCGGCCTGCGCATCCAGTTCCTCGACCAGGCCGGGGAGCCCAAGGCATTCATCTGGATGCGCGGCTCGGGCACGGAGCCCGTCTTCAGGATCATGGCCGATATCGACGGGGGCTCGCCGGCGGACGAGGAGTATTTCCTTTCCTGGCATGCCGCCATGGTGCGCGCCGCCGACCTCTAGGCAGGCGCCGCGCGCGGCTTGTGCAAGCCGGCTCCCATCGTGTACGATGGCCGCTGACAAGGAGTATTAGGGATGGGTATTCGCGGAGAGCTTTTTTCGACGAGATTGGCCTGCGACGGCAGGACGTACTTTTTCAACGTGAAGCAGAACAGGAACGGCGACGTCTTCCTGAGCATCGTCGAGAGCAAGCCCAGCGAAGGTGAAAGCTTCGACCGGCGCTCCATCGTCATATTCGGCGATCAGATGGAGGGCTTCCTCAAGTCCTTCCAGTCGGCGCTGAAGTTCATCGACAAGACCGGCACGAAGGTCGCCCCCGACCCCACCGCCTATTCCCGCCGCGACGGCGACGACGACGATGGCGAGCGGCCCTTCCGCCGCTCCGATTCCCGGCCCCGCCCCGATTCGCGCCCCCGCTCGGAGCCGTACGCCCGCCCCGAGCCCCGCGCCCGCCGCGACGGCGAAGGCCCCCGCGAGGGGAGGACCTCCTCCTTCCGCGAGCGCGAACCCTCCGAACACAAGCAGGCGAGGCGCATCATCGTGAAGTCGGGCCCCTCTGGGAGGCCCGGTTCGGCCTCGGGCCGCCCCGCCTACGGTGCCAAGCCCGGCGCCTCCAAATATGCGGACAAGGCCGGCAAGGCCCCCGCGGGCAGCCACGGCGGCGACAAGCCCGTCAAGCGCATCGTCGTCCGCAAGACGAAGAAGCAGGATTCCGAAGACTGAATGTTCCGGACCGCTAGGTCACGGAAAAGCCGGGTCTCGCCCAGAGCGAGGGCCCGGCTTTTTTTATCGCCGCGCGGTGGGCGGCCGTCGGATAGCCCTTGTGGCGCGCGAAACCGTACTCGGGCGCGAGGGCGTCCAGCCTGAGCATGACGCGGTCGCGCGCCACCTTGGCCAGGATCGAGGCCGCCATGATGGGCGCGAGGAGGCTGTCGCCCGCGATGAGGGCATAGGTCGGCGCGCCCAGGTCGGGCAGCCTGTTCCCGTCGACGACGACGAGGGCCGGGGCGGCGGAGAGGGCGCCGAATGCCCGCTTCATCGCCAGGAGGCTCGCGTTCAGGATGTTGAGGCCGCCGATCTCGTCGCAGGTGGCCCAGGCGATCGCCCAGTCCATGGCCCGCTCCACGATGACATCGTAGGCCTTCTCGCGCCGCGCCGGGCTCAGGGCCTTGGAGTCGCCCAGGATGCCGAAGGGAAAATCCTCAGGCAGGATCACGGCGGCGGCGCAGACTGGCCCCGCCAGGGGTCCCCTCCCCGCCTCGTCGATTCCGCAGAGCTCGGGCATCCTGTAATGAAATCCCGGGAGGTCAGCCTCCCGCAAAACCCGCCGCGCCGTCATTTTGACGTTTCCCGCTTGCCGCTCATCGTCAGCCGGGAGAGCGGCACTCGCCCGCGCGCGGGAATCGCGCCCGCCAGCGCGTCCAGCCCAGCCTTCAGGCAGGCCGGGGCGTAGTGGTAGACGGCCACCGAGGCCGCCGCCCAGGCGTCGGCCCCCGCGGCGTGGGCGGGCGACAGCACCGAGACGATGGCGACGGGCAGGCCCGCGCCGCGCGCGGCCGCCGCGAACTCGAGTCCGGCCGCGTTGGCCACGCAGACGATGGCGCCCGAACATCCCTGCAAGGCAGCCTTGAAGGCGCCCAGCTCGGCCGGGTCGGCCCTGTCCTCGGGCCGGTAGGAGAATTGGAAGGACGTGGCGTTCGGGTAGGTCTTCCTGCCCAGGGAGAGGAAGGTGTCGAAGGGCCCGGCGATGAGGACCTTCCCCTGGGGGCGGAAGGGCAACTTTCCCTTTGGCCCGAGAGGCGAAACGCTGCGCCGCGCCAGGTCGGCGAAAAACGCCTGCGCCGCCGGGTCTGGCAGCGCGGCTGCCACCGCGGGAGGATTCGGCACCAGCCCCTTGGCGCCCAGCGGCCGCAGGTAGCGCAGCTTGAGCGCGAGCACGCGGCCGGCGGCCTCCCTCACCCTCGCCCGGAAAGCGGCGTCACTCTTGCAAGCGGCCAGGAGCCCCTGCCAGAGCGAGCCGTCCAGGGTGGGCGCCACGGAGAGGAGGAGCATGTCGTTGCCGGCCATCAGGGCGGCCTGGCAGGTTTCGAGGATGGAGTTCCGCCCCAGGGCGCCGACCATGTAGAGGTCGTCCGTGATCACCGCTCCGCGGTAGCCGAGCCGCGAGCGCAGGTACTCTTTCAGCATGACCGGCGAAAGCGAGGCCGGCTCGCCGTCGCCGGCCACCTTCGGAAAGGCCAGGTGCCCGCTCATCATGGCGGGGACGCCGGCCCTCGCGAGCCGGGCGAAGGGCGCCAGCTCGCGGCGCAGGAAGGTGGCCTGGTCCACGTCGATGACGGGCAGGGAGCCGTGCGAATCTTTTGGAGTCGCCCCGTGCCCGGGGTAGTGCTTGGCGGTCGGAATCACGCCGGCGGCCAGGGAGCCGCGCGCGTAGGCCAACCCCAGCCTGGAGACGAGGGCGGGATCGTCGGAGAAGGCGCGCGGCCCGATGA
>JAEAMF010002304.1_pt1 | contig 11147 bp, 6 predicted proteins | sample 8958721 | NCBI WGS metagenome assembly JAEAMF01 (sample SAMN16933255, study PRJNA681124) | bioreactor sludge metagenome | isolation source: anaerobic bioreactor treating anionic surfactant - SDBS | place: India: Bengaluru | collected 2019-02-28
CGCGCATGAACCATGCCTCCGTGGTGTTTGATGGAAAAATCTGGCTTCTTGGGGTGTCGGATCAGATTAATTAGTATATCCAAAAAAATGATGTGTGGTTTTCCGCCGATGGCGAAACCTGGCAGGCCGCGACATTGAACGCGCCCTGGGAAGCCCGGGAGTCGCATTCCGTGGTGGCCTTTAATGGGAAAATGTGGCTCTTTGGCGGCTGGCATTACTCCGGCCTTGAGGGGGAGGAATATCTCCACGCGTTCAACGATGTGTGGTCTTCCACGGATGGTGTAACCTGGACCCCCGAACCCCAGGCCCCCTGGGAAACCCGCTATGGCTTCGGAACGGCGGTGTACCAGGATAAAATCTGGGTGGTGGGCGGCGAAATCTTTTCTTCAGGAGGGGTTAAGGCCGACGGCGAAAGCAATGATGTCTGGTTTTCCTCCAATGGCACGGAGTGGACCCAGGCAACCGCCTCGGCGGCCTTTCCCGCCCGTTTTGCCCACCAGTGCGTGGTGTTTGACGGGGCGCTTTGGCTCATGGGCGGACTGGACGGCTCCACCACCGAAACCAACGATGTGTGGCGGACCTATAACGGAACGGACTGGACGCAATACACAGGCACGGTTCCATGGGCGGCCCGTTCCTACTTTGCCGCGGTGAACCACAACAACCGCATCTGGGTGGTGGGCGGCTATGGCGCGGAGGGGACGCCCCTCCAGGATGTGTGGTATTTTGGCTTCCCCATCAAGCGCCACACCCTCACCTACCTGCCCTCCCCCGGCGGCACGGTGACAGTGGCCTCCAACCAGCCCGGCCCAACCTATACGGAAAACACCGTGCTCCAGATCAGCGCGGCGGCGAACACGGGGTTCACCTTTGCCCAATGGACGGGCAGCATTTCCGGTGCGGCCAACCCCGCGACACTTGTCATGAACGGGGACAAATTCCTTGGCGCGCAGTTCAACCCGCAAAACCCCGTGGTGCTGTCGCTGCAGCCGGACGCGGGCGGTTCGATTGTGGCCAGCCCGCCCCAGCCCGCGCTGGGTTATGCGGCGGGCACCGTGGTGAGCCTGGAGGCGGTGCCCGACACGGGTTACGTCTTCACCGGCTGGTCGGGGGCGGCGGGCGGCACCGTGAACCCCTTAACCCTCACCATGAGTGCGGCGAAGACCGTGGAGGCCGCCTTCCGTCTTTCCTCCACCCCGGGTGGCGAGTGGTGGGCTCCCTGGTCGGAATGTTTTGGCAATTGCCAGGGGGTCAACCCCGATCCGGACAATGACGGCGACGGGCTCACCGCCTGCCAGGAAGCCTGCATCGGAACCGGGGACGACATGCTGGACACGGACCAGGACGGCATGCCCGACGGATGGGAGGCGCGCAACCGGCTGAATCCCCTGGTAAACGACGCGAACGCGGATCCGGACGGAGACAACCTTGCGAACATGGACGAGTTCCTGCAGCGTTCCGATCCGCAGGATTCGCGCAGTCCGAACAAAATTCATTTTGTTTCCCAAAACGGCACCGACGCGCCGGGACTCGGCTCGCTGCTGCGACCGTTCAGAACTCTGCGATACGCCCTCTCGCAGGTGTCCGGAACGCCGGACGCGCCAGCGCGCATTGTGTTGAACCCGTCCTTCCCCGGTAATGAATTTGTCGAGGGCGACCTTTGGCTGCCGGAAAACACCCACATCACCTCGCGCATCGGCGGCCTGCAGGCGGTGCTCAGGGCCGCGCTCCACGGCGCCAACGGGGCCCAGTTGTCGGAAATCACCCTTTCGCCCGATCCCGAATCCGGCAAGTCGTTCCTTCTCGAACTGAACGGCGCCGCGATGCTCGTGCGCGGGGTCATCTTCACAGGTGACAGCACCACCACCGGTGTCACCACCGCGGGCGACTGCGGCCGTTCCGTCGTGGAGCGGTGTGTCTTCGACATCCTTCTCAACGGGGTGGATATCGGCGGCATCCCCCCGGTGGTGCGGCGATGCATATTCCAAAACCTCTTCAACAGCGCCGTGGTGGTCCGCGCATGGGACAACCCCGCCGCAGGCCAGGGAAACATGGGCGATTCGGGCGACGCCGCCAGCGGCTGGAACCGTTTTGACACCGGCACAATCGCGGGGCCGGTGGTCTCCAACCAGCGGCCCACCATGTGGATGATGCAAAACAATGACTGGGGCGTCGGGGATCGGGACGGCATTGACGCGCTCATCGAGGGGCCGGCGCAGTTTGAGCCGTTCCTGGCCCCCGGAAGCGCGTTGCTCGCCAATTCGGTGTTCTGCACTGTTCTCGACGCGGCCACGCAAAATCCGGTGCTTGACGCCACCGTCTCCCTGCAGGTGAGCTCCTACCGACCCGTCACGGACAACTCAAAGGGGGTCTACGCCTTCCCCTCCGTGCCCGACGGCACCTTCACCCTGTCCGTCACCGCGCCGGAACATCTCAACGGGCAGGCCACCTTCGCGGTGTCCCAGGGGGTCTCCAAATCCGTGGTGGTTTCCCTGTTCTCCAGCACGCCGCCCCAGGAGGGTGAGGGTGAGGGCGAGGGGGAAGGCGAGCCCGGCGACGACAAAAAATGCGGCTGCAAGGATAAAAAATCCTCGCCCCCGGCCCCGGACGACCTTTTCGTAAGCGCCCTCGCCTTGGGCGCGCTGGCGGCTTTCTCCAGGATCGGGCGCAAACACTGACGTTAAAGTCATTTCCGCAAGCCGTTCCGGCCCGAGGCCGGAGCGGCTTTTTTTTTATTCCCGCCAATGGAACCGGCCACGGGGGGTTGGTGTTTCAGTTTCGTGTATGATGGGTTGAGAAACAAGGCTGTGGAAGCGCATGAACCGACCAAAACTCATCTTTAGCCTGCTGGTAGCCCTTGCCATGGCGGGTCTGGCGGCCGCAATCTTCCAGACAATCCGGCTCCAGCGCGCCCTTGATCGGCTGGACCGCATGGCGGCCATGCAGGACGCCGCCACCGGGGAAGGCACCGTCTCCGGGGAGGAAAACACGGACCCCGCCCTGGCGGACGGCAACCTGCTTTTCTCCACACCGGAGCAGAAGGACACCGGTGAATCCGGCATGGAAGACACGCCCGGGGCCGCCGAAGACCGTTCCATGTCGGCCCTGCTCGAACGCGCCGTGCAATCCATGATGGCCAACCCCGGCAAGGACAAAAAAGACGCCCAAAAAGGCGGCCCGCCAAAGACGGGCACATCCGCCGCGGGCACCCCGGATTCAGCCGCCAACGCCACGGCACAGGACAGGGCGGCGCGCAAGGCGGAACGCAAAGCGGAGAGGAAGGAGGAGAAAAATTCAGCCTCGGCGCTGTCGGTGAGGCTGGTGGAACAGGCAAAGCAACTTTTCAAATCCGGTGATTACGAGGCGGCGCGCGGCCTGATGATGCAAAGCCTTGAGGAAGACCCGAAAAACCGGGACGCCTACCGGAACCTGACGCAAATGCAGCGGCGGATGGGGCTGGTTGACGAGGAGATGCTGACCTACCAGCAATGGATGGAGAACATGCCCAACGACGCGCTGGCCAGGTATCTCGCCGCGGACTCCTTTGCCAGAAACGGCTACGACGCGGAGGCGCGCGACTACACCGCCCAGTTCCAGGCCATGAGTGACGGGGACTTGCGCGCCTATCCCATGACGGCGGACCTCTACCGGCGGCTCGGGCTCCGCGCCGAGGAGGGCGCGACGCTCCAGCAGTGGCTGTCCGGCGTTCCCCAGTCCCCGGACGCGCACCGCGCCATGGGCGAATATTACCGGCGCATGGGCGACTACAACGCCGCCGTCGCGGAGTACCAAAACGTGGCCATGCTCACCCCCAACAACCCCGCCGCCTATGTGAGCATGGGCAACATCTACCGGCAGGGCGGGGAATACGCGAACGCCATGGTCCAGTACCAGCAGGCCCTGGCGCTCCGGCCCGGCAATATTGACGTGATTGGCCAGCTCGCGGCCACCCAGCGCCAGCTGGGCGACCTCAACGGGGCCATCAACAGTTACGGGCAGATTATCGCGTTGGAGCCGGGAACGCGCGCCGCAGCAAACGCGGAGCAGCAAATCAACAGGATTGAACGCCAGCTCGCCAAACCGCCCCCCCAACCCAAGCCTGCGCCAAAGCCCTAGGCCCCGGCTCCCGGCCCGTCCACGCCCTCCTCCATCTGCTCGCTCTCGCGCTGGAGTTCCACAAGGCTCAGCCGCTCGGTGGAAAGGCTCCACACCCCGGCCAGCACCACCGGAACCAGGTTCAACAGGTGCGCCACGATGGCCGTGGCCCGGGCTGCGTCCAGATCGGTGGCGGGGTTCACCAGCAGAAGCCCGCCGATGATGGCCGCGTGAAAGGGTCCGATAAAGCCCGGCGGCCCCGGCAGCGAGATGAACACGGCGAGAAAGGACAGGGTCACAAAGGGCGTGTACCAGGGCACGTCCAGGCGCATGCCCCTGATGACCGTCCAGTGGCAGAGGGCGAAAATCACCCACAAAAGAAGGCTGGCCGACACAGAACGGGCCATGTCCCCCGGGGATTTCATCACCGCCATGCCCTCGGTGAAGTGCGCCATCATCGCCGCCGCGCGGTCCGCAAGCCGCCTGGAGACCAGTCCGACCCCCCAGCGCGTCAGGCGCACCGCCCGCTCCCGGTGCATGTACACCAGAAAAAGCACCACCATGCCCGCCACCATGACCAGGCCCACGCTTTCCGCCGCCGAACGAATCAGCGACTCGGAAACGGGCTTGTCATACAGCTCCCGCAGCTCCCCGGGAAGGTAAATCTCGCCGGTGGGGTGAAAGGTGATGACGGTGAATATGAGCGCAAAGGCCAGCCCCACCAAATCAAGCACCCGGTCAACCGCCACATAGGCGAAGGTTTTCGCAAAGGGGATGCCCGTGCTGCGCGTCAGCACCAGCGCGCGTATCGGCTCGCCGAGCCGCGCGGGCAGCACGAAGTTGGCGAGGAACCCTATCTGCGTGGCATTGAACAGGCGCGCATATGTGACGTTTCCGCCGAAGGGCACCACGTGACGCCAGCGCACAATGCGCACAAAAAAGGAGAGAAACACCAGCCCCCCGGAAAGCGCCAGCCATCCCGGATGCGCCCCCCGCACGGCCCCCCAAACCGCGGACCAGTTGGTGTCCTTGAAAAGCCACCAAACCAGAAACACCCCCAGGAGGATGCCCGCGACAATTTGAATCTTTTTCTTCATTTATCAGGCCGACCGGATTGAAAAAGCGCCGTCTTGGAAGGTTCGCGCATTGCGGCAAGTATACCACAGGCCGGTGCGGCGGGTTTCCCGACCCGTGCCGCGCGTCACCCGCCCTTGCGCTTCGCCTTCCTGGCCTCCTGTTTTTCCACCCGTTCGGCCAGCGCCCGGCCAAAATCCGTCTTGAAGACCGAGCCGTCCACAGGCAGCGGCGCGCCGTTCACCGCCGTCATTCCGCCGCCCGCCCCTTCAAGGGCGGCACCGCCGAACCAGGCCGTGCTTTCCGCATCGCGCGCGCTGGTGACCCAGGTGCCCAGTGAAACCGTGTATTTCGTCACGCCAAGCCCCGCAAAGGCGTCCGCCCGCCCCACCGCCTGGTTGTAAAGCGCGGGGATGTCGGCCTCCAGTTCATGCCAGCGCCCCGGCGTTTCGGGAAGCGCCAGAAAAAGGCCCTTCCGCTGTTCCCCCAGTTCCTGGAGATGTTTCCAGCCCAGCGCCTTTCCATGCCAGCCGTAGGCGAACTGGCGGACCAGAATGTCCGCGTCGCGCTCAAACCGCACGCCCCAGCGGAACATCACACTGCACACAAACTCATCCCCCCGCATGGCGCTGAGCCGGATGTATCCTCCCCCGTTATCAGGCACTTTGCCAAGGTAATAGGCGGTGCGGAGCAGTGTTCCCCCCTGCGGCGCGGCAACGGTCTGGTAAATTTCCGTCAGTTCGTCGTTCGCCCAAAACACCGGCTCAACGGTCCGGGTGAAGAGCCGCGCGGCGGCCCGCCCCCCCTTTTCCTCCGCCTCCCAGCCAAAGCCGGGGCTGACATCCGCCTTGTAGCGGTAACATGCGGACCAGCCCTTCAGGCCGTCGGAAAAATCCCCGTTCACAAGGGCGGCCGACGCGGGCAGCGCCGCGCCGCGTGTAAACCAGCGGGGTTCCAGTTCGTCCCGGAATTCGGTGAATGTGTCCGGATAGGCCCAATCCCTGTCCAATCCCGCGAGCCGTCCGGTCAGGCGGACCTGTTCCCCGTCCACCTCCACCACCAGATAATAGCCGCCCGTCTCAAGCCCGGAGACGAACCCCCCGTACTCCTCCCCAAAATTGCGCGACTGGATGATGGTCGGCGCGTTGATGAAATTGATTCCCCGGTAACGCCACGATGTTTTCACCGAAGCCTTCAACCCGTTGTGCACATGGCCGTTGAAATACCAGCGCACATTCCCGTGGCGGGTCAGCAGGGACATGATGCGGACCCGCAGGTCCATGGGAAAGTTGTACCATTCCAGCTGGGTGAGCCCCTGGGGCAGCGCATGGAAGTGCTCGAAGACCATCGTCGGCCTTGCGGCGTTGTCCGCGAGGTCCCGCTCCAGCCAGGCAAGCATTTCCTTTTCGGCGGCCTCCGCAGCCGCGCCGCCGTGGCCGAGGTTGCACGGCAGCACGACAAAATGCCACCGGCCCGCGTCAAAGGACCACCAAAGATCCTGGAATCCGCACACCCGCCCCATGAGCGCCTTGAACCCGTCATAGGGGGGGCGCGTGTCATGGTTGCCGTGGACCAGCACGGCCTGCGACTTCAATCCGGCGATGCAGTCCTCAAAATTGGCGACGGACGCGTCGTCAAACACGTTCACCAAATCACCCAGGAACACGGTGAACAACGGCGGCGAATCCCGCCGGTTCAGCTCGTCCACCGCCAGCCGCAGGGTGCGCCGGGCGTTCGACGCCACGGGGTTGGGATCGTCCGCATGGCCCACCTGCGGGTCGGCGCAGACGCCGAAGGAAAAACGCTCCCCCGCCCCGGAAAGCCCGGAAAGGCGTCCGCCTTCCGCCGCACCCGCGGAACGGGCCAGCATCATCCCAAGCGCGCCGGTCCCGGCGCTGCGGAAAAAATCGCGTCTGTTCATGCGCTGCGCTCCGTGTTTTCTCCACTGACAACCGGGCCGCCCGGTGTGCTGCCGGGCGGCCCGTAAAACATGCGCATGTATTGTCAAAGGGGCGGAAAAAGTTCCCCGCCTCAGAATTTCAGCAACGCCATGAAGAAGACGTAGGCAGCGTCGTCGTCATCCGTGCCGCCGTTGAACTGCGTGCCGTTGAACTGGATGAACGCGCCGTCCGTGAGCCCGTCACCGGCCCACAGGTAGCTGCCGTACAGCAGGAACGACAGATCCTGGGAGTAGTTGTACCTCATCCACGCCGCGACCTCCCAGCCGAGATCGTCGCTGCCCTTCTCGGTCCAGAAGCTGAGCAGCGGGGCGATGGGAATGCGCCGCCCGCCGATGTCCCAGGAAACGGGGCGGTTGAAGGGCTCGTCAATCCAGTCCTTGGCCACATGGACGTGGAGCCGGATTTTTTCCGTGGGCTGAAGCTCGACACCGGCCTGCACCTGCATCACGTTCGAGAGCCAGCCATTGTCGTTGATGATGGGCATGTAGTTCTTGTCGGAGAAGAGCCGGTTGAACGAGGGGCCGGCCGTGGGGCGGTAGAAGGGGTTGAGCCAGTCCCAGAAGGAAATGTCGCGGTTGTCATGGCCCTGGAAATACACGCCCATGACATAGGGGCGCGGCTGCCAGGGAGTTTCGGTGAAGGTGTAGCCCAGCGTGGCCTCGCCGCCCCAGTTGTCGTATTCCGCGCCGGGATCGCCGTAGACGCCGCCCAGCGGCACAAAGTCCGCGCCGATGTGGCTGGCGTCGCCGAACTGGTAGGCCAGCTCCAGCTCGTAATCCCAGTTGTTGCTCTTGCCGAAGAGGTGCGCGCCCACCGTGTGCAGTTCCGTCGCGGAGTAGTCGTCCCAGCCGAAGAGCGACTCGAACCATTCGCCCGCGACGCCGAGCTGCGTGTTCTGCACCGCAAGCGCCTCGCGCAGATAGTACCAGTAGGCCGACATGGTCAGCGCCTCGACGCCGGTGTAGGTGCCGTACACGCCGTAAAAGTCGGCGTCCTCGTCGCCGGGGTTGGTCAGGTGGCGCTCGGCCGCCTTTGACGCGAAGGCGTCAATCGTCAAATCGTCCGCCGGTTTCCAAATGGCGCGGAAGGCGTCATAGGAAAGGTACTGCGACGGCGTGAGCATGTCGCACACCAGCCACCCCTTCCCGTACTTCAGCGCCTGGCGGCCAACCCGCAGCGTCAGCGGCGCGCCGAAGGTGTTGCGCACCTCCACATAGGCCTGGTTCACCTCCATGTCCTCGCTGGTGTCGGCGCGGTTGTCGGCCCCGTCCAGGTAGGAGGAGCGGAAATCCTCGCCCCAGATGTGGAAGTCATAGAACTCGATGAAGGTGCTCACATCGCTTGAAAAGTCGGACTTCACGTTGAGCAGCACCGAGGACTCGTACCGGGTCCAGTCCGGACCGTCGTCGTCCCACTTGAAAATGGAGGTGGTGCCGAAGCGCTTGCCCAGCGGACGCCAGCCCAGCGCGTCCTGGGGCACCCGCTCGCCCCGGGGGCTGAACACGTTGATGTAGTACCGGCCGCGGATGCGCAGTTCGCCGCCCACGCTGACCTGTTTCAACTCGGCCTGGCTCGGCACGGCGGTCATCACCACCGCCGCCGCCACGGCGCCCCATACCATTGATTTGACCGTTGACCAACCCCGCATACAATTATTCCTTAATGGTTCGCACACAAATATTTACGCCCAAGAAGAAACGCAACCCTTGACACTCAAAACACTTCCGCGAAAACGGCTCGCAGGATGGGCTACTTTATATCACTTTTTGCAGTTGCGCGGCAACATTTTTTTAGAATTATGGTTCTTGGCGTGGAAATAAAACGCAGTTTTCCCATTAACACCGCTTTTTGGGGTAATAGGAAGGCCCTAAAGCAGTATCCCGGCAATGCAGGCGGTCATGAAGGAGGCGAGGGTACCGCCAATCAGCGCGCGGATGCTCAACTGGGCTATCTCCCCGCGCCGCTCCGGCGCAAGGCTGGAAAGGCCGCCTATCATGATGCCCAGACTGCCCGGATTCGCGAAACCGCACAGGGCATAGGTGGCGATGGTGACGCTCCGCTCCGCCAGCAGCCCCTTTTCAATCATGGGCTGCATGTTCTGGTAGGCGAGAAACTCGTTGAACACCGTCTTCGTGGCGAGCAGTTCCGCCACCAGCGGGATGTCAGACCAGGGCACGCCCATCATCCACGCCAGCGGCCTGAAGGCGTAGCCCAGCAGCACGTTCAGCTTCACCCCCGCAAGGGCCGCCACCGCCAAATCGGCAACGTATATCAGCCCCACAAAGGCTATCAGCATCGCGCCCACATGGAGCGCCATGCCCAGCCCCAGCGAGGCCCCGCGCGAGGCCGCGTCAAACACGTTGGTGCTTTCCACCGCCAGTTCAAAGCGGCACCCCGCCGCCGAAGTCTCGGGCGTGCCCGTCTCGGGCACCATGATTTTCGCCACGGCAATGGCCGCGGGCGCGCTCATGAGCGAGGCCGCCAGCAAGTGCCCCGGCTCCGCGCCGAACCCGGCGTAGGCCACCATCACGCTCGCCGCGATGGTGGCGAGAAAGGCCACCTCGATGGTGAATATCTCCGAGCGGGTCATGCGCCTCACGTAGTCCCCCAGCGCGGCCGCCGACTCGATTCCGGTGAAGACCAGCAGCGCCGTGCCGAAGGTCTCCGCGCCCGAGGTTTTCAGCGTGCGCCGCATCAGCCACGCCAGGGCGCGCACCACCGCCTGGACCACCCCGTAATACTGGAGAATCGCCGAAAGCGCCGCCACGAAAATTATCACCGGCAGCACATTGAACGCCACCACCGCGCTGACGGGAAACAGCTCCTGCCGCACCAGCGTTCCGTCCGCGCCGGGCACCATCGCGTTTTGGATGAAAAAGAAATGGGCCAGGTTTCCAAAAACAAACTCGGCGCCCGTCGAGCTCGCGTCCGTCAGCACGTCAAAGCCGCTTTTGACGATGGAGAAAAAGAAGCGCCCCGCCTCCGTCTTCAGCACCAGCAGGGCCAGGACAAACTGAAGCGATGTCCCCATCAACGCGAGACGCCACTGCGCGGCGCGCCGGTTTTCGGAAAAAATCCAAGCGATGAGGAACATCCCGGCCAACCCCAGAAAACTCGTCATTTGCGGCATGAAAACTCTCCCTGTGCGCCGCGGCGGCGTCCGGCCCCGCGGCGGCGCAAACCATCATACGGGCATTTGCCCCCCGCCGCAACAGCCGCCGGGAATCCCCCAATCGCCGGACACCTCTTCCGTATGCGTGGGGGGATGACAACGGGATACTGCCTGTCCGTTATGGACTGCGGTGGCAGAGCGCAGCGGCGACACCGCTTTGGCCGGGAGGGCTTGGCGGTTGCCAAGAGACCCGCGCTTTGGTCCCAAGCAGAAAGCGGCGTCGTTGCCGCCACACTCCCAAAAAGGGCACGACGCATGTTTCCTCATTCCCAAGGATTGCCGCTGCGAAAAATCCCGGCACAAAAAATTGATTTAATCCAACATAATTACTGGAATATCTGAAAATGGTTTCCGTGAAACCATTTGTGATAAATTTGATGGATCAATATGAAAAATAACACGAAATGGGACTGATGGTTTTGGCGCTATAAGATAATTTTCATTATCTGGCATAGAGAAGTAATTTATCGTATTATTTAATATTTTTATCACATCATTCAAATTATCCTCAACCGATCCGTTCCAAATCCATTTATTACTTGAAAAGATTAGATCCGACTCGATAAAAACAAGAATATAATATTTTCCATGTGTATCATCCCATAAATCATCAATTAAACACTCATCTAATGCATTTATATTCGAGCCATAGTACCAAGGAAACTGAAGGGCAGCAGCCAATTCCGCATGAAATCCGGAATATGTATCACACCTTCTTCCTGAAAATCTTCGAATCACAAAATCTTCAGGCCAAACATAATCACAAACCGCAGTATCCATAAAATTTACATCGTACGGTATGATGCTCATATTTGGGAAGTTGTCACCACACACCGTATTAGTAA
>JAEAMF010002307.1_pt1 | contig 11136 bp, 11 predicted proteins | sample 8958721 | NCBI WGS metagenome assembly JAEAMF01 (sample SAMN16933255, study PRJNA681124) | bioreactor sludge metagenome | isolation source: anaerobic bioreactor treating anionic surfactant - SDBS | place: India: Bengaluru | collected 2019-02-28
AAAAACAGCTTTTGCCGAAAAGCCACTCCGATCTCCTTATGTCTTCATAGCCCAATCCCTTTTGAATTAGTACCCTTCAAATTTAGCAAGTATATCTTTCAACTGTAAAAGCAATAGTTGTGCCAGCTATACTGAAAAACATAACTGTATAACATTATTTGGATTCGTGGAATTGCTACAGACTCTGCAATCTGCAATATGAAAGAATTTTTTTCAATTATTGATAAATATTTTCAATCAACTAATGATTACTTCGATCACGGAATAAAATGAGGGGGGGCAATTCATGGGGTTTCGATATCTTTATTATACATTTTTAGTTTATGCCGGAGTGTTGGGCGTGTAATCCCAAGAAGTTCGCATGCCTGCCCCAGATGCCAGTGTGTTTTGTTGAGTACCGAAATAATATGGTCCTTCTCGATGTCTTTGAGGCTATGGTCCACGTCCATTGTTTCCCTGAAGTTTATATGATTATCCGGTTTTTTTTCCAGTAAGGGTGTAATCGATTCTTCGAAAACCACATCACCCTGGGTATTGACGACAGCATGTGTGAGGACATTTTCAAGCTCTCTCACATTGCCGGGCCATTCATATTCCATCATCCTCTTCAACGCTGATTCTTCAATCCTGTGTACATCTTTTTTGATCTCACGATTGATCTTTTCAAGAAGATACTCAACCAATAACGGTATATCCGCTGTCCGTTCTCTCAAAGGAGGGACCTTAATCGTAGCTACATTAAGCCTGTAATAAAGATCTTCTCTGAAAAGACCTTTTTCAACCATTTGCTTCAGGTCTTTATTCGTCGCGGCAATGACTCGCGCGTCCGACTTGATTTTTTTTTCACCGCCAAGCCGCTCATACTCCTTTTCCTGCAGGAATCTGAGCAGTTTCGACTGGAGTTCAAAGGGGACTTCGCCTATCTCATCAAGGAAGATTGTTCCCTGTCCGGCAAGTTCGAATTTACCCTTCTTCGCGCGGGAAGCGCCGGTGAAGGCTCCTTTCTCATGGCCAAAAAGCTCGCTTTCCAGGAGATTTCCCACGATGGTGGAACAGTTTATAGCACGAAAAGGATGCTCTTTGAATGAACTGTTATGGTGAATTGCCCGGGCAATAAGTTCCTTACCTGTACCGGTTTCTCCTTCAATAAGAACAATAACCCTGTTCCCAGAAAGTACTCCTATTGCCTTAAAGATGTCTTTCATCCCCTTACTCTTTCCAATGATCTTCCCTTCAATGTAAGCTGAAGAGGGGCCCAGGGGCACTGTGTTTTTTGTCTGTTTGGAAGTTGAGATCTTTAAAGCCTTTTCAATGGCACTGTCGAGTTCTTCCACATCAATCGGTTTAGGTATATAATCGAAAGCACCAAATTTGACCGCCTTTATAGTAGTATCCATGTCGTGAAAGGCGGTGATAATGATAATGTTCCTCCTCCCTGTGTGGATAAGTTCCTGGAGCACATCGAGCCCATTCATGTCGGGAAGACGAATATCAAGGACTATCACGTGGGGATCAAAGGCGGCACATTGCCTTATACCTTCTTTAGCCGTTGTAACGCACCTTACCGAATATTCTTTCTCCGTGAGAAACATCTCCAATGATTCCAGAAGAGGTTTTTCGTCATCGATGATAAGAATTCTCTTCGTTTTCATGGCATCTCCTTGTAGGGAATGGCAAGGCAGATTTTCGTCCCGTGTGGTTTTATAGTCATCACATCGACTTCTCCGCCGTGGGCTTCTATGATCTTCTTGACATTCGACAATCCGAGTCCCGTACCCTTCTTTTTATTGCTGAAGAACGGATCAAATATAAAGGGGAGATCGCGTGCTTTTATCCCCGGCCCGTCATCGCTGATTTCAATCCGCAATAGATTGCCGTTCCTTCCGGGTCTTTTAGTCATAATCTCAATGTTGCCTCCGTGAGACGGCATAACCTCAATTGAATTTAAAAGTATATTAATCAGCATCTGCTCAATTTTTTCCTGATCAATAAGGATATGAGGAACGGCCTTGCCATATCGTCTGGTAACAGTGATATTCTTCTGTCTGATCCTGGTATCCATAATCTCAAGGCATGAATCCACGACGTGGCATATCGAAACTGACTCAAATTTAAGTTTTACAGGCCGCGCGAAATCAAGCATTTCATTAAGGATCCCTTCGAGGCGGGATATTTCACTAACGACTATTTCCATGCGCCTTTTGTCGTTGCCGTCAAGCGCAGAGTTCTTTAAAATGATCTGGCTGTTCATCTTCACTGAAGAAAGGGGATTGCGTATTTCGTGCGCAAGGGCGGTGGTCAGTTTTCCGATATGCGCCAGTCGTTCCGATTCACGCACCCGTTTCTCTGTTTCCATTCTTTCCGTGATATCTCTGCATATGCCCGCGACTGCATATTCACCCTGATAGAGAATGCGTTGCACTTTATTCTCTGTCGGCAGTATGCTGCCGTTCTTGTGCCTCCTGAGATAAATATAGAGGTCCTTCGATAACTTTCCTGCCATCCTTTTTTCATAGAGGTTCTGAACGGCAGGAAGCGATCTCGGTGCGATAAGGTCTGTGATAGGTTTTCCAATCATTTCTCGCAGAGAATACCCATAAAGTCTGCAGAATTCCTGATTGGCAAATACAATACGACCGTTCCGATCGACAACAAAATAGCCGTCGTTTATCTCTTCAACGAGGATACGGTACTTCGATTCCGATTCGGCAAGTTCTCCTGTGCGCTTTTCTACATCTCGTTCAAGGTTTTCCGCGTGGCGCCTGATCTCCATTTCATGCAGAGACTGAAAATAATTACTGAACTTTTTGATTGTATAGAGGAGACATGCATTGACTCTTTTCAATGCGTCGAACAACTTCTCACCTTTTAATTCTTTGACTAGAATAGGTGTCAGGATTGTTCTGTAAAGTTCATAAGCATTTTGTACTTCTGAAAGTAAGAAACCACCTTCGATCCTGACTTTCGTAATCCATTCGATATGCTCATCAATCTTTGAATAATCGTTATTTACAAGCACAGCGTAACCTGCATCGCACGCAGAGGAACAAGTTACGAAGAGTTCATCTTCAGGCCTTTTCTTGTATCGCTCGCTTACTTCTGCATGGAGAAGGTGTATCCATTTTTTGATTATTTCCTCACGATGCGAGGTTAAGATTTTTTCAAGATACACAGTACGAAATTGTAGCCTTAGAAGCAAAGATCGTCAAGCAATATGTATCTGGCTGGGTGCTCTTCCTGTTCGCATTCTTAGGACAGGTCCTGACTTCCTCTTTATTGATATCCTTCTCAAACCATATCACAATCCCGGCAGAATAACGGCCAACAAAAATTCATAACGCGCACCTTCCGGAGGAAGTAACACGCCATAAGTATAGGAGAGATTTATTCTTTTGGAGTAAAAAAGAGCGACTGAATCTCAGGTGGAACACCCCTGAAATCGAAATATTTTACAATGTCATTCATGGTATATCTCCCTATGGCGCGGAAAGAACCGGTACTTCGTGCACAAATATGCCCGGTTTTATCCTCAATCTTCCCGGACACCATATATGTTCGCCCGGTTGTTCCCTCCAGGCACCCTGAAGCTCTGTACTCATCGCCACACAGAATAGGTTTTTTAAATTGCACCTCGATTTTTGACGTGGCACAAATCACCTTCTTTTCCATAACCAGAGTCCACCACATGACCTCATCCAGGATACCCGTCACAATACCGCCATGGAGCATGCCGTCGAAGCCTTGAAACTTTTCTTGCGCCACAAATCCACAGAACGCGCTTTTCTCTTGATATTGAAGTTCCAGAGCCAAACCTCCCGTAGCGGGACCGCAAAAGAAGCATTTTTTATATCCCGGTAACAACTCTTTCATACGGGCATACACCAGTTAGAAGTATTGATAACTTCAGTAAGCACGATGATTTCTTTGATCATTAATCCATTTTCTAATAATCGTCGGCCGATTTCAAGAAGAAAATCATTGATATATATATTAATGCTCGAGACATTGGATATTAGTAAAGAATACCAACAGTAAATAACAGAGATACACCGTTTGCCGACTGACTGTTGCTTACACCTGTGAAAGATGGTAATAATTATCGGAACCGAAGGTAGTACAAGGAGGGTCTAATGCCATACGTAAGTATCAGAGTAATAAAAGACAATGTTACCGCTGAACAAAAGGAAAAATTGATACAGGGCGTAACGCAGTTGCTTTTTGATGTCCTCGGGAAAAAGCCACAGACCACGTATGTGGTTATTGATGAAGTAGATACCGACAATTGGGGAGTCGGGGGTGAAACAATCACAGCAATGAAGAAACAGGGAAAATTATAAGATTTCTTTAAGGATAAAAAACATTGAATTCAATTGAAAAGGATTACAAAGGGGTAAAGGGATGGCTTTTGCTCCTCTGCGTGAGCATGGCAATTCTCACGCCCATCACCGGGCTCGTGAGTCTCATGACTGTTACCGATATATTGAAACCTCATTTTGATGAAGACCCTTCATTATTTAAGCTTGTGCTTATAACCGGCATATGCAACATCTGTCTGTTAGTATACAGCATGTACGCGGGAGTGTCCCTCTGGAGGATCGCGACAAATGCCGTCAGGAACGCGAAAAGATATTTCATCGCGCTTTTCCATTACTCTTTTTTTTCGATATTTTTCCCACAACTTGTCGGCCTGTCTGAGAAAACACTGACTGATGTCTACAAAACATCTCCTCTTTTAAATCTTATGGTTATGTTTGAAGCATTTCTGTGGTATCTCTATCTGCGAAAATCCAAACGGGTGAAAGCGACTTATGGGGAAGGCGGACCTGCATAATAATATTTGTCTGTAAAACTTTTTATTTAACGTAAGATGTCCAAGCTTCCTTACCTCCAGATGGTTTGCTTTAGGATATCCTCACACTATGTTTTATTGACGTTTTAAGAATAATATTTCTTATTGCATGTCATAGGTTTATGAACTTGACTTTACAGGCATAAACCATTAATTTAATGACTGATTTTTACTGAGATCATCTCAAGGAGGACAATATGCTCCGGGCAAAACTCTGGTTTCGATGCGCTGCCATGCACGATCCCGTGACCCCCATGGTAGCACAGCCGGCCCTTGTCGGCTGGGAGGCCAAAAAACGCAGGGTTGATCTGACAATTGAACGCGCATTCAATGGGGAAGAACTGGTAAAACGCATGAAGGGATGGATAACAACAGACCCCTATAAGGTCATTGAAGTCGTGAAACAGTATGGAAAATTGAAAGTTCTTGACGACCGTGAACTGGTTATCGAGATTGAAAATGAAGATAATTTTAAAGGTCTTGAAAATGCACTTCTTGATACCTTCGGCACAGAAGTGGACATCGAGCCGATCAAGAAATCTGGAAGGTAAAAAAAGGAAGCGTGAAGAAGACAGAAAAAATTGAATAAATATTATTTCTGCCAGCTTTAGAAACCCTAAGATATAACCCATGAAACATATAAGAAATTTCAGCATCATCGCCCATATTGATCACGGTAAGTCGACTCTTGCCGACCGGCTCATCCAATACACACACCTCGTCGATGACAGACAGTTCCGCGATCAGATACTTGACAATATGGACATTGAGCGCGAACGGGGAATTACGATAAAAAGTCAGACCGTTGATTTACCCTACACCGGGAAAGACGGGATATCCTATGAACTGAACCTCATCGACACGCCCGGCCACGTAGATTTTTCGTATGAGGTCTCGCGGGCGCTTGCTTCCTGCGAAGGGGTTCTCCTCCTCATCGACGCCGCGCAGGGCGTTGAGGCGCAAACCCTCGGGAATCTCTATGCAGCCATGGAGCACAATCTCATCATTATCCCTGTCATAAACAAAATCGATCGCCCTGTGGCCGATATCGAAGGGGTTAAGCATGAAATTGATCATGAGTTGGGCCTGGATCCTGATTCAGCTATTCTCTGTTCAGCCAAGGAAGGCACCGGCATTGAAGATATTTTTCAGGCTGTAATAGAAAGGATTCCGCCGCCGGTAGGCGAAGCGGAAAAACCGCTTTCCGCACTTATCTTTGACGCCCACTATGATCCCTTTCGTGGCACTATCGTAAGCTGCCGTGTATTTGACGGAACAGTAAAACCCGGAGATACAATCCGACTCATGTTTAATAGAACAACGTATAAAGTTGAAGAGGTTGGGGTTTTCCGTCTTACGCGTGAACCGAAAAAAGAACTTACGGCAGGTATGGTAGGCTATATCATTGCCGGCATTAAAACGGTAAGTGACACAAGGATCGGCGACACCATCACGCTCGATGCCAATCCGGCAGCGGCACCGCTCCCCGGTTTTGTGGAAGTCAAACCGGTTGTCTTTTCTTCTATTTATCCTATTGCCTCTGACGATTACCCGTCACTCGCGGAATCACTTGAAAAATACAAGCTTAATGACGCGGCGCTTGTGTATCAGAAAGACTCTTCGGCTGCACTCGGCCAGGGGTTCCGGTGCGGTTTTCTTGGTCTTTTACACCTTGAGATCGTCCAGGAACGCCTCGAGAGAGAATTTGACCAGTCCATTATCATGACAGCGCCGAGCGTTCAATACCGTTTCTTTCTGAATGAAGGCGCAATGGTGGAGGTGGACAATCCGCTCTACTACCCCGATCCCGCGAAAATAAAAAAATCCGAGGAACCTTATATCAGGGCAAGCATCCTCGTGCCCGAAAGGTATGTGGGCGCAGTGATCAAGCTTTGCATGGAGCGGCGCGGTGTTAACTCTCATCTCAACTATCCCGCCCCGGGCAGAATAGAGGTAACTTTTGATATGCCTCTTGCCGAAGTGATTTTTGATTTTTACGACAGGTTGAAGAGTATCACTCAGGGTTACGGTTCATTTGATTATGAAATTCTTGATTACCGTGAAAGCAATCTCGTCAAGCTCGATATACTCGTTAACGGGGAAAAGGTTGACGCCCTTTCTATCCTTGTCCATCACGACAACGCACGGGAACGTGCCGTCCGGGTCTGTGACAGACTTAAAGACGAGATACCAAAACAGCAATTCAAAATTGCTATTCAGGGCGCAATCGGCGGAAAAATTATCTCCCGTTCTACCATTACACCTTTCAGAAAAGACGTTACCGCCAAGTGCTACGGTGGTGACATCACAAGGAAGAGAAAGCTCCTGGAAAAACAGAAGAAGGGCAAGAAACGCATGCGCATGGTAGGCAATGTTGAGATACCGCAGAGCGCATTTCTCGCCGCACTCAAAACAGATGACGAATAAAAGGAAACCGGCGGGGCTTTATGTTCACATCCCCTTCTGCAAGACAAAATGTCCTTATTGTGATTTCTATTCCATCATTGACACCAGCGCTACAGAAAGGTTTCTTACGGCCCTGAAGAGAGAGATCGGCATGTATAAGAAATCCTTTCGTCAATTCGACACAATCTATTTCGGCGGCGGAACACCATCACTTATTGACGAAAGAACGCTTGGAGAGATTTTTACTGATCTCAGAGCGCAATTCACGTTTTTACCTGATACGGAAATCACGATTGAGATGAATCCCGACGATGTGACAACCGAAAAATTGGAGAACTATAAGAAACTGGGGATAAACAGGATCAGCCTCGGGGTGCAATCACTTGATGATAAGGAACTTGCCTTTTTAAAAAGACGACACAACGCGGAGGGGTCGAGAAAAACGATTTCGCTTATCCGGAAAGAGGGATTTAAAAATTTTGGCATAGATCTTATGAACTGTCTTCCGGGCCAGACAGAAAAACAATGGATGAATACCCTTGAGGAAGCCCTTTCTTTTAAACCGGCCCATATTTCCTGTTACCAGCTTACTATTTCCGGTAATACGCCCTTCGGTAAAATGACACAGAAAGGAAAATTCAAAATACCTTCAGAGGAAAAACAGAGAAAAATCTTTCTTTCTACATCAAACTTTCTTCAAAAACAGGGATTTATTCATTATGAAATCTCCAATTTTGCCCGCGGCAACAAATATCGTTCCCGTCATAATATGAAATACTGGCATCACATTCCCTATCTTGGTTTGGGTCCATCGGCCCACTCTTTTCTCGATAACCGGCGGTGGTGGAATGTAAGATCCGTTAAGCACTATTGCGCGGCTATAGAAAAAAATGATAAGCCCTTAGAAGGTTTCGAGGATTTGTCCCCGGAAGAACTGAAACTGGAAAGACTTTTTCTCGGTTTTAGAAACCTCGGCGGAGTAAATACAAAGGATATCCTTTCTGAGCCACAACATGAAAACGTTTTGAAAAAACTTATTAAATTAAAGTATGTTGAAGTCCGCTCCGGGAAAGTCATTCCCACGCAAAAAGGATACCTTATCGCGGATAGGCTTCCACTAACGATTTCATGTTGATGTTACCCCCCTGATAAAAAACATTGACAAAAAGCTCCGAATCGTGTTAATTAATTATAGTTATGTTAATTAATTCACATACTCACTCTTTTCACAGATCACTTTCACTGACCTTCTCACATTTCCAGGGTGTATTGGCTACTCTATCATCTCAAAATGTGCCTATTCTGTGCATTAATTCACATAGTATTCCATTAATCTGAAATTCACCTCCATAAGCTTCTCATAATAACCCCCCTTCCCCCGGGAACCCACCCGGGGGTTTTTCTTTACAACTGAAAGTAATTTATTGTATGATGATCAGACATGGGAATTGCAAATATGTATACAGGGGGGCTTCTTGGCCTCATTTATGCCGCGGGGCCTATGGCAAAAACAGTCATTGGTATCCTTATTTTCTTTTCCATTGTATCGTGGTCAATTATCTTTGTTAAAATGAGACAATACAGCAAAACCGAGGAGCAGGCAGACCGTTTTTTCAGGGCCATTAAAGACGCCGACTCTTTTAAAAGACTCCTTACAGTCTATAGAGACAGTTCGGATAACGCATTTTACCGGTTGGTCCTTGCCTGTTACAAAGAAGTAACATCGAGACAAAAAGACAATCCAGGAACATTGAAACCGGAAGCAATCCCCGCTATAGACAATATAATGAAGATAACCATAGCCGAGGAATCGGTCAAATTGGAAAGGCGGCTAACTTTCCTCGCGACAACAGCAAACACTGCCCCCTTCATCGGGCTTTTCGGCACTGTATGGGGCATTATGGACTCTTTCAGGGAGATCGGGGTAAGAGGGACAACAAGTCTCGCTGTCGTTGCCCCCGGTATCAGTGAAGCTCTTATCGCGACTGCCATTGGTCTCGCAACGGCAATACCGGCTGTTCTCGGTTACAACTACTGCCTCGGAAGAATGAAGCGGATTGTTTCGAGAATGGAAAATGCCGCTTTGTATCTTATCAATATAGTCGAAAAATGAACACCTCCCGCAAAGATTCAAAAGGACCCCTCTCTGAAATCAATGTAGTGCCCCTTGTTGATATCATGCTGGTACTCCTTATCATTTTCATGATCACGGCACCGATGATGCAGCACGGTATGGGCATAGATGTCCCCAATGTGACGGCAACACCTCTTCCGTCGAAAGATGAACCACAGATTTTGAACATCACAAAAGATGAGAGGCTCATTCTCAACGAAAAAAAACTTGATATAAAAAATCTCAAGGCCGCAATTCAGTTTCTCTTTAATAACAAATCCAACAAGGAGCTTTTTTTACGTGCTGATAAGGACGTGCCCTATGGATTTGTGGCGAAGTGCATGGGTATTGTCAGAGAAGCCGGCATAACAAAGATAAATATGGTAACGAAACCATTGGAAAGCGATGAGTGAAGAAACCTGGTACAAAATGCTTATTATTTCTTTCGCGCTCCATATTCTTGTTGTAGCTTCCTTTAGCATACCTTTCAAATCAACGAAAAAAAGGATCGATCTGTCATCGGCATATTCCGTTAACCTCGTGGGCGGACCGGGAGGCGGCGGTGGCGGTACCATCCAGAAAGAGATTGCCAAACAGGAAACGAAAAAGATACCGGATAAACCAACTCCCGCAGTGAAGGAAACAAAACCCGCTAAACCCATTCCCATCAAAAAAGAAGACCTCGTATCGCTTTCAAAGAAAAAAGTTCCGGAAAAAAAGGAGACAACAGAAGATGAACGGGAACAGCTTGAGGAAAAGATAAAGAACCTTAAGAAAAAAACAGAATATCTTGATGTGGCTAAAGCCGCCCGGAGCGGAGCAGCGACATCTGGCGGTCGTTCAGGTTCCGGAGGTCTGGCAGGAATTGGCGAAGGTGGAGGCGGTATTGTTGATCCTATAATGCAGAAATATCATATGGATGTTTTAGAAAAAATAGAGGGAGTCTGGCGCACACCATCATCGGTAAAAAAAGATTATTTAACATTATTAGCCATCAAGATAAGAAGAGACGGGATGGTTGTGGATATTACCATAGACCAACCCTCCGGTAATAGAGCTTATGACGAGTCAATAATGCGCGCTATAAAAGCGGCCGAACCCTTGCCTCGTTTTCCAGCATCTATCAAAGAAGATGTTTTGGAGTTGGGCTTTCGTTTCCGTCCGGGAGATATGCGGTGACTATTCTCCAGAGTATCATCCTCGGCGGTATACAGGGTGTTACAGAGTTTCTTCCCATCAGCAGTTCCGCTCACCTTATCATCATACCGTGGTTTTTTAATATTCAGGATGGAAATATTAATAAACTCACCTACGATGTGATGCTCCATCTGGGAACGCTTGCGGCAATTCTCTGCGTTTACGGGAAGAAATTTTTTCATATTGTTAAGGAAGGTATTATTGATTTTAAGGAAGGCCGCGGCAAAGAATCGCTTCTCGCGAAAATAGTTGTCGCATCTATACCCGCTGTTCTCGCCGGCTTCTTCGGCCAGGATATAATCGAAAAATACTTGAGAACACCCTTTGTGGCGGCATACATGCTTGCTTTTGTTTCTATTCTCATGATTATCGCTGAAAAAATCCATGTTGAAAGAGTAAAGGTTACCTATCCTGTTGCGATTGCCATCGGCATCGCGCAGGCCGTTGCGCTTGTGCCGGGCACGTCACGGAGCGGCGCTACAATCACGATGGGCATGCTCCTGGGGCTGAAGCGCAATGAGGCTGTTGATTTTTCCTTTCTCCTCTCTATCCCTATCATATTCGGCGCCGC
>JAEAMF010002309.1_pt1 | contig 11124 bp, 8 predicted proteins | sample 8958721 | NCBI WGS metagenome assembly JAEAMF01 (sample SAMN16933255, study PRJNA681124) | bioreactor sludge metagenome | isolation source: anaerobic bioreactor treating anionic surfactant - SDBS | place: India: Bengaluru | collected 2019-02-28
CTGACCTCCTGCATGCCATGCAGGCGCTCTCCCAGCTGAGCTATAGCCCCACAAGTCGCTTTGAACTGAATCGCTGGGCTGGGTGCTTCGCGCTTCGTTTCGTTCATCGCTGTGGACGGGGCGCATATTAAGATCGGATCAAAGACCTGTCAAATAAATTTTCAACAAAATCCAAAGTTTTTTTCCGAGATAACAAACACTTACCGCCCTCACCGGGAAAACACCCGGTAATTCAGGGGTGTACGCCCCGTGAGGCCGGGGTTGCCGGCGCCACAGGGGCGTTATGCAAGGCAGCACGCTTACGCGATGGACGCGAACAGCTTCTCCCACTCCTTGTTTTCTTTCTTCGACACACCACCCAGCAGGTCCAGCGCCTGGCGCAAGCGGTAGCGGGTCAGGTCCGGGCCAAGGATTTCCATGGCGTCGAGCACCGAGACCGAACTGGCCTGACCGGTAATCGCGGCAAACATCAGCGGCATGGCATCGCGCAGTTTAAGCTCCAACGCCTCGACCACGGACTGAATGCAGCCGGTGATGCGATCCTTTTCCCACTGACGCAGGCTTTCCAGTTTCCACAGGATCAACTGCATCAGTTGACGAACCTGATCAGCGGACAGTTTCTTGTGCTCGAACAGCGTCGCATCGAGCTTCAGACCACCTTCAAAGAAGAACCCGCCCAGTGGCGCGATCTGGCTGAAGGTTTCCACCCTGCCCTGCACGTGCGGTGCGATCTTCATCATGTAATCGCTGTTGAAGGCCCACTGCTGAACGCGAGCAGCAAACTCCTCGACCGGCAGATCGCGCAACCACTGACCGTTGAGCCAGGACAGCTTCTCGATATCGAAGATCGGCCCACCCAGGGAAACCCGCGACAGATCGAAATGCTCGACCATCTCGGCCAGGGAGAACTTCTCACGCTCGTCCGGCATCGACCAGCCCATGCGCCCCAGGTAGTTGAGCATGGCCTCGGGCATGAAGCCCATACGCTCGTAGAACGTCACCGAGGTCGGGTTCTTGCGCTTGGACAGCTTGCTCTTGTCCGGGTTACGCAGCAGCGGCATGTAGCACAGCACCGGCTGCTCCCAGCCGAAGTACTCATAGAGCTTGATCAGCTTCGGTGCCGAGGGCAGCCACTCTTCACCGCGCAAGACGTGGGTGATGCCCATCAGGTGGTCATCGACGACGTTGGCCAGGAAGTAGGTCGGCAGGCCATCGGTCTTCATCAAGACCTGCATGTCCATACGGTCCCACGGGATTTCGACGTCGCCACGGAGCATGTCCGGCACCACGCAGACACCTTCGGTCGGTACCTTCATGCGGATAACGTGAGGCTCGCCCGCGGCCAGACGGCGCTGTACTTCCTCAGGCGAGAGCAGCAAGGCGCGACCGTCATAACGCGGCGTCTCGCCACGCGCGATCTGCTCGGCACGCATCTGGTCCAGTTCTTCGGCGGTACAGAAGCACGGGAAGGCGTGCCCCATGTCGACCAGCTGTTGAGCGTACTGCTTGTAGATATCGCCACGCTCACTCTGCCGGTAAGGGCCGTGCGGGCCACCGACGTCCGGCCCCTCGCTCCACTCGATACCGAGCCAGCGCAGGGCGTCGAAGATCTGCTGCTCGGACTCACGGGTCGATCGCAGTTGGTCGGTATCTTCGATACGCAGGATGAACTCACCGCCGTGCTGCTTGGCAAAGCAGTAGTTGAACAGGGCGATGTAAGCGGTGCCGACATGGGGATCGCCAGTCGGCGATGGCGCGATTCGCGTGCGAACGGTGGTCATTGAGAGTCTCGAACAAGAGATGAAACAAAGGCTGGATGTTAACAGGGAGCGGGCACTCGGCTCCAGCAATGGGCGCGATCGTCACTTGTGCCAGCGGATCCAAACGCTGTTAAATCTGCTTACATTTTTAGAACGATCGTACCCATGCCTGCCCAACTCAAACGTCGCCTGCTGATTTTCTTCACGCTGGCCCTGCTTGTCGCCCTCGCCTTCCTGGCGCATTGGTACTTCAAGGGACGCTTCTACGAAACCACCGACAACGCCTATGTTCAAGGTGAAATCACGCGTATTTCCAGCCAACTTGGCGCACGTATCGACGAGGTACTGGTCGAGGACAACCAACGGGTGGAGAAAGGCCAGGTACTGGTTCGCCTGGAACGTGACGACTTCAACCTGGCGGTGGAACACGCTCGCGCCAACCTCGCGACACGAGAGGCCGAGCGCTTGCAAGCCGAAAGCCGCCTGACCCAACAAGCCAGCCTGATCGCCGCAGGGCAAGCACAGGTTGCCGCCAACGAAGCCACGCTCGGGCGCACCCAATTGGACCTCAATCGGGCAGAAGCACTGCGTAAACCCGGTTTTGTCTCGGAGGAGCGCGTTACCACGCTGTCAGCGGAAAGCCATGTCGCACGCTCCCAGGTGAGCAAGGCCCAGGCTGACCTGCAGGGCCAGCGCCAACAGGTCAACGCCCTCAGCGCCGAGATCAAACGCCTCGACGCACAGATCGCCAGTGCCCGCGCCGAGCTGGCCCAGGCCGAACTGAACCTGACGCGCAGCGAAATCCATGCGCCGATCAGCGGCTTTATCGGGCAACGTGCCGCGCGCAATGGCCAATATGTGCAGGCCGGCGCCTACCTGCTGTCGATCGTTCCAGACCAGGACATCTGGGTTCAGGCCAACTTCAAGGAAACCCAGATCGGCAAGATGCAACCCGGCCAGCGCGCCGAACTGCGCTTCGACAGCTACCCGGATACGCCGATCGAAGCCCGGATCGACAGTCTGTTCGCAGCCTCTGGCGCCCAGTTCAGCCTGCTGCCACCGGACAACGCCACTGGCAACTTCACCAAGGTGGTTCAGCGCATTCCGGTGAAACTGACCTTCGCTCCAGACAACGCACTGCACGGCAAGATTCGGCCTGGCATGTCTGTCACTGCCACAGTCGACCTGCGCAGCACCGGCAACCCTGACAATGGCCGGTGACGCCTTGATCCGCCCCATCGGCGAACCGAGCCGACGGGACTGGATTGCCGTCATGAGCGCGATGCTTGGCGCGTTCATGGCGGTGCTGGACATCCAGATCACCAACGCCTCGCTCCAAGATATCCAGGGGGCGCTGTCAGCGACCCTGGAAGAAGGCTCCTGGATTTCCACCTCGTATCTGGTCGCGGAAATCATCATGATTCCGCTCACCGCGTGGCTGGTACAACTGCTTTCGGCTCGACGCCTGGCGACCTGGGTATCGCTGGGCTTTCTGGGGTCATCCTTGCTGTGTTCGATGGCCTGGAACCTGGAAAGCATGATCATCTTTCGTGCAATGCAGGGCTTCACCGGCGGCGCACTTATCCCGCTGGCTTTCAGCCTCACCCTGATCAAGCTACCGGAACACCACCGCGCCAAGGGCATGGCCATGTTTGCCATGACCGCCACCTTCGCGCCCTCCATCGGCCCGACACTGGGCGGCTGGCTGACCGAGAACTGGGGCTGGGAATACATCTTCTATATCAACATCCCGCCCGGGCTGCTGATGATTGCCGGCATGCTCTATGGCCTGGAGAAAAAGGCGTCGCACTGGGAGCTGCTAAAAAGCACCGACTACGCAGGCATCGTCAGCCTGGGTATAGGCCTGGGCTGCCTGCAGGTCTTCCTGGAGGAAGGTCACCGCAAAGACTGGCTCGAATCGAGCCTGATCGTCAGCCTGCTCAGCATCGCCACCTTCAGCCTGATTACCTTTGTCATTCTGCAGTTTTCCAAACCCAACCCGCTGATCAACCTGCGCATCCTTGGCAACCGTAATTTTGGCCTGTGCAGTATTGCCAGCCTCGGCATGGGCTTTGGCTTGTATGGCTCGGTCTACCTGCTGCCGCTGTACCTGGCGCAAATTCAGCACTACAACGCCCTGCAGATCGGTGAAGTCATCATGTGGATGGGCATCCCCCAGCTGTTTCTGATTCCGCTGGTTCCACAATTGATGAAGGTGATTTCGCCAAAAATCCTCTGCACGCTGGGCTTTGCCCTGTTCGGCATCGCCAGCTTCAGCTCCGGGGTACTGAACCCGGACTTTGCCGGCAGTCAGTTCAACCAGATCCAGATCATCCGCGCCCTCGGCCAACCGATGATCATGGTGACCATTTCGCTGATTGCTACCGCTTACATCCTGCCCCAGGACGCGGGCTCGGCATCGAGCCTGTTCAATATCCTGCGCAACCTCGGGGGTGCCATCGGCATTGCCCTGCTGGCAACCTTGCTAGACGCCCGCACCAAGGTCTACTTCGACTATTTGCGCGAATCACTGGTGCCCAGCAATCCGCAGGTTGCCGAACGCCTGGGGTTGCTCGCGGAGAAGCTGGGCAGTGAAACCGCAGCATTGGGCAAGCTCAGCGAGATCACCCATCAGCAGGCGCAAATCATGGCCTACAACGATGCGTTCCACTGGGTTGGGCTCGGGTTGGCAATCAGCATGCTGGCGGTCCTGCTGACACGTAAACTGCCAGCAGGACTCAAGGCCGGGGAAGCACACTGACCTGTGCGGTCAGACCGTCAACAAGCGCTCACGCAAGGCCGCGATCTCGTCCCGCAATTGGGCCGCTGCCTCGAATTCCAGGTCTCGGGCCAACTGGTACATTTTCTCTTCCAGCTGCTTGATGCGCTTGGTGATCTCGGCCGGTGAACGCAGTTCGGCTTCGTAACGCGCACTGTCCTCTGCCGCCTTGGCCATGCCTTTGCGTTTCTTGCTGCGCGAACCGGGGACAGTGGCCCCTTCCATGATATCGGTGATGTCCTTGACCACGCCCTTGGGCACGATGCCATTGGCCAGGTTAAAGGCCACCTGCTTCTCCCGACGGCGCTCGGTTTCATCGATAGCGCGCTGCATCGAACCGGTCATACGGTCGGCATAGAGAATCGCCCGGCCATTGAGGTTCCGCGCAGCCCGGCCAATGGTCTGAATCAGCGAGCGTTCCGAACGCAGGAAACCTTCCTTGTCGGCATCGAGAATGGCCACCAGCGACACTTCCGGCATATCCAGGCCTTCGCGCAACAGGTTGATGCCTACCAGGACATCGAAGGTTCCAAGGCGCAGGTCTCGGATAATCTCGACCCGCTCGACCGTGTCGATGTCCGAGTGCAGGTAACGCACCCGAACATCATGATCAGCAAGGTAGTCGGTCAGGTCTTCAGCCATGCGCTTGGTCAGGGTGGTCACCAGCACTCGCTCCTCGACCGCGACACGCTTGCGGATCTCCGAAAGCAGATCGTCCACCTGCGTGGTTGCCGGACGTATCTCGACCTGCGGATCGACCAGCCCTGTCGGCCGCACCACCTGCTCGACCACCCGCCCCGCATGCTCGGCCTCGTAAGGCCCCGGGGTTGCCGAGACAAAAATGGTCTGGGGACTGACGCTCTCCCATTCATCGAAACGCATCGGTCGGTTATCCAGCGCCGACGGCAAGCGAAAACCGTACTCGACCAGGGTTTCCTTGCGCGAACGGTCGCCTTTGTACATGGCGCCAACCTGAGGAACACTGACGTGGGATTCGTCAATGACCAGCAAGGCGTCATCGGGCAGGTAGTCGTACAAGGTCGGCGGCGGCGCACCGGCAGGACGTCCCGAGAGGTAGCGCGAGTAGTTTTCGATACCGTTGCAGTAGCCCAGCTCGAGGATCATCTCCAGGTCGAAACGGGTACGCTGCTCAAGACGCTGCGCCTCGACCAGCTTGTTCGCCTTGTGCAGGTACTCCAGACGCTCCTTGAGCTCCTCCTTGATGCCCTCCACCGCCTCCAGCAGGGTTTCACGCGGAGTGACGTAGTGACTCTTCGGGTAAAAGGTGAAGCGCGGCAGCTTGCGAATCACTTCGCCAGTCAAGGGATCAAACGCGGCAATGTTCTCCACTTCGTCATCGAACAACTCGATGCGGATGGCCTCCAGGTCCGATTCGGCCGGAAACACATCGATCACATCGCCACGCACGCGAAAGGTGGCACGGGCAAAATCCATTTCATTGCGGGTGTACTGCAGGTCGGCCAGACGACGCAGCAAGGCACGCTGGTCGAGCTTGTCGCCACGGTCCACGTGCAGCACCATTTTCAGGTAGGTCTCCGGGCTGCCCAGACCGTAGATGCAGGACACGGTGGTCACGATGATCGCGTCGCGTCGCTCCAGCAACGCCTTGGTCGCCGACAGGCGCATCTGCTCGATATGGTCGTTGATCGACGCATCTTTCTCGATGAAGGTGTCAGACGACGGTACATAGGCCTCAGGCTGGTAGTAGTCGTAGTACGAAACGAAGTACTCCACGGCGTTGTTCGGGAAAAACGCCTTGAATTCGCCGTACAACTGCGCCGCAAGGGTCTTGTTCGGCGCCAGTACCAATGTTGGCCGCTGAACCTGGGCGATGACGTTGGCAATGCTGAACGTCTTGCCAGAGCCGGTCACACCGAGCAGGGTCTGATGTGCAAGCCCGGCCTCGATACCTTCGACCATCAGGCGGATGGCTTCTGGCTGATCACCAGCTGGCTGGAAACGGGTGACGAGTTGAAACTCGGACATGACAAACCCCTGAAATGTACGGATACAGGCAACTGTATTTATAGACAGTATTTATACCGAATGAAGGGCACCTGACGCCAGTTTCAACCTGACATGCGGTGCTTTTCCTGCATTCAACCCGGTAAATCGACTAACGGTAAAAAAATAATCGGCCAAACAGCAGGAAAAGCTGCGTCAGGCTGTCGCCGTGACCGATGGGTATCACTATACTGACTCCCCGTTTATGCACCGCTCTAGTGCATCCGACTGGAGCGTGCGACCTCTTTCACCCTCCATTCAGAGCCAAGGTAATAATGAGCCTGTTTTCCGCTGTCGAGCTGGCACCACGCGATCCCATTCTGGGCCTCAACGAAGCATTCAACGCCGATACCCGCACCAACAAGGTCAACTTGGGTGTAGGGGTCTACTGCAACGAAGAGGGGCGCATTCCACTGCTGCGCGCGGTCATCGAAGCCGAAACCCAACGCGCTGCCCTGCACGCCTCCCGCGGCTACCTGCCAATCGACGGTATTGTTGCCTACGATCAGGCGGTACAGAAGCTGCTGTTCGGTGCCGAATCGCCACTGCTGGCCGCTGGCCGCGTGATCACCACCCAGGCCGTCGGTGGTACCGGCGCACTGAAGATTGGTGCCGACTTCCTCAAGCAACTGTCGCCAAACGCTGTCGTCGCCATCAGTGACCCAAGCTGGGAAAACCACCGCGCGCTGTTTGAAGCCGCTGGTTTCCCGGTACAGAACTACCGTTACTACGATGCCGCCACCAATGACGTAAACCGCGCTGGCATGCTGGAAGACCTGAACGCCCTGCCGTCGGGTTCCATCATCGTCCTGCACGCTTGCTGCCACAACCCGACTGGCGTCGACCTGAGCCCAGAAGACTGGAAAAACGTCCTGGAGGTCATCAAGGCCAAAGGTCACGTGCCATTCCTCGACATGGCCTACCAGGGCTTTGGCGACGGCATCACCGAAGACGCCGCTGCTGTGCGCCTGTTCGCTGAATCGGGCCTGAGCTTCTTCGTTTCCAGCTCGTTCTCCAAGTCGTTCTCGCTGTACGGTGAGCGCGTTGGCGCACTGTCCATCGTGACCGAGTCGAAGGAAGAAAGCGCACGGGTACTGTCGCAGGTCAAACGCGTTATTCGCACCAACTACTCCAACCCTCCGACTCACGGTGCAAGCATCGTCGCCGCTGTGCTCAACAGCCCGGAACTGCGTGCCATGTGGGAAGCCGAGCTGGGTGAAATGCGCCAGCGCATCCACGGCATGCGCAAGCAGATGGTCGAACTGCTGGCCGAGTACGGCGCCAAGCGCGACTTCAGCTTCGTCGGTCGCCAGCGCGGGATGTTCTCCTACTCCGGCCTGACAGTTGAGCAGGTTGCCCGCCTGAAGAGCGAATTCGGTATCTATGCCCTGGATACCGGCCGCATTTGCGTCGCCACGCTGAACCAGAGCAACATTCACGTGGTGACCAAGGCAATCGTCGAGGTGTTGTAAGCTGTTTTTTGCCAAGGGGAAGTTAGCAAAAGCTTGACTTCCCCTTAGCAATCAGTAAGATACGCCACAGATTCCGCGATAGCTCAGTCGGTAGAGCAAATGACTGTTAATCATTGGGTCCCTGGTTCGAGTCCAGGTCGCGGAGCCAAACATATGAAAAACCTCCAGTTGCGCAAGCACTGGAGGTTTTTTCGTTTCAGCACACTGACAATCCATACTGACAATCAATGTGCTGAACGACCGCGCTATCAGGTTCGACCGATCGGGAAGAAACGCCCCCCACTCCACACACCCAGCCAGTCTTCCTCATCAATCCGCCGATGCACCGCCAGCTCCACCAACTGGTAGAACACATTGCGGTGGATAAGCGCTTCAAGGTTGCTGCGCATGTGTACGTAGGGCGAAGGCTCCTGCGTTAGCGGGTCAATTTCAAAACGCAATGGGTGCTCAGCACCGGCATCGACCTGCTCGTCGACGTTGCTGGTAAAGCGCAGCAGTTGCTGCTCGCCACTCCCCTGCACCTCCAGGCTGACAGCAACGAAAGGCGCATCGTCAACCTTGATACCTACCTTTTCTACCGGCGTAATCAGGAAGTAGTCATCGCCATCTCGACGGATGATGGTCGAGAACAACCGAACCATCGGCTTGCGACCGATCGGGGTACCCATGTAGTACCAGGTGCCATCACGGGCGATACGCATGTCGATATCGCCACAGAAGTCCGGATTCCACAGATGCACCGGTGGCAGCCCCTTTTCTGTTTTGGGGATCTGCGCCAATAAATCGTTAGCCTTGCCGGTACCGTCCATCATCCCTTCCTCAAAGACTCATGCCCAACAGGCTGCGAGCGTAGTCTTCCAGCGGCTGGGCAAGCAAATCTTCCGGTTTATTGTCGTGGAACGTCAGCAAACCGCCACGACTCTTGATCCGAGCCGTATCGATCAAGTAGCGGGTATTGGTTTCGATCAACATCAACTGAATCACACCGGTGTCGATCCCCAGGCGATCGACCGCCTGCTGGTCATACCATTCGTCGCCATTGCCAATACGGTCATCAGCCTTGGCAAAGCGTGCATACAGCAGGTAATGCGCACCCACTGACCGCGCCTCATTCAACGCGTCTTCCAGCCCCAACGGCCCCTGAGCACGACGCACCATCGGGAAGTACTCAATGAAACCCTTGAACGCCTCTTCAGCCACAACGTTAGGGCGCGGGTAAGCGCCGCCAGGCGGTACGAACGCCCCCTGACCGATATAGATAAACGAGTCGGGTTGCAGCCGCAATGACATCGAGCGCCGAGTCTCACTGTGATCGAGCAAGCCGGCATCGCTCAAATGGTAACGGGCACCCTCGCCCATATCGCTGACATTCATGCAGCCGCTCAGCGCCGTCAGCGCCAGCAGCACAACCAGGCTACGCATCTTTCCTCCAATGGCCGGCGACGGAAAACCGGCGAATAGTCGGCAGATGCAGATTTTGCGCCAGCTCCAGAAGGACCAGGTTAACCGCCGATGATTTTCATCACTGTTGCACCACCGGAGAAGGCCACCGGCTGCTTGTCAGCCAATGCCTTGACCAGCAAGCCCTGCAACGCGGGAAGTGCCTGGTGGCGCGGCTTGTCCAGAAGATCACCGACATAGTGACGATTGCTGGAAGAGAGGCAGCCATGCAACCAGCCTGTAGACGACAACCGCAAACGCGAGCAGGTACGACAAAACGGCACGCTTTCATTGGCAATCACACCAAAGAAGCCCTGGCCGGGAATGCAGTAGCGCAAGGCGGTCGCATCGACCGGCGCATCGGCCTGCAAGTACTCGTAGCGCTCACCAATTACCTGCAGCAACTGCTGCAGGCCAACAAACTGCTGCAAGAAAGCATTGCTGTCGCGCGCCAGATGCCCCATGCGCATCAATTCGATGAAGCGAAGCTCATAGCCGTGCTCCAGGCAGTAATCCAGCAGCGGTAGCACCTGATCAAGGTTCTGCCCGTTCAGCGGCACCATATTGACCTTGATCTTCATCCCCGCGGCGCTGGCTTGACGCATGCCGTCGAGCACAGTGGCCAGGTCGCCGCCACGCGCAATGCTGCGAAAGGCTTCGGCATTCAGGGTATCGAGGGAGACGTTAAGCCGAGCAATTCCGGCCTCTATCAGCAACGGCAGCTTGCGCGCCAGCAATTGGCCGTTGGTGGTCAGGCTGATTTCATCCAGGCCGAAACCGGCAACGGTCTTGAGAAAGGCTTCAAGTTTCGGGCTGACCAGCGGTTCCCCGCCCGTGATGCGCAGGCGCTCGATACCGGCCGCCTCGATCAGGTAGGCAACGCCACGCGCCATTGCCTCAGCCGACAGCTCATCCTGAGCCGCGACCAGCCGCTTGCCGTCCGGCACACAATAGGTGCAAGCGTAGTTGCAGGCGGCAGTAAGGCTGACACGCAAATTGCGAAAGCGTCTGCCTTGATGATCGACGATCATGATGACTCCGGCACGAATGAAGTTGGCTTGCAAAACCTGACTCAAAAATCAGGTATTTGCAAGCCTCATCCTCGAGTATATTCCCGAGTGACTCACGCCAGTAGCACTAAAGCTCTGCCGAGCGGCTCAGTTACCGGAGGCTTCAGGGTCACGCTTGCGCTTGTTGCCCATGCGCACACCGATATCCATCAGGAACTGGAAAAAACCTTCCTGATCTTCCAGCACATTGCTCCAGAACGGCGAGTGATAGAGCGCTACGGCACCATGCACCAACGCCCAGGCGGCACAGTAATGGAAGTATGGCGGGACATCCTCAAGCTTGCCTTCACTGATGCGCCCTTTGATCAATAGGGTCAGACGGTCGAAGTTGGATGCGCGGATCTTGTGTAGCTCCTCGACCATCTCCGGCACCTGATTGCCCTTGACCACCTTTTCTTCCAGGCGGTCGAACAACCGGTAGCGCTGCGGATCACGCATCCGGAATTCGAAATAGGCACGCGACAGGGCTTCCTTATCGCGGTCGACGTCGGCAGAGTGCAGCAATTGGTTCAAATCGCGCTCATAGTCGAGCATCAGGCGCAGGTAGATCTCCGCCTTGGACTTGAAGTGCTTGTAGA
>JAEAMF010002313.1_pt1 | contig 11108 bp, 16 predicted proteins | sample 8958721 | NCBI WGS metagenome assembly JAEAMF01 (sample SAMN16933255, study PRJNA681124) | bioreactor sludge metagenome | isolation source: anaerobic bioreactor treating anionic surfactant - SDBS | place: India: Bengaluru | collected 2019-02-28
AGTTTAATAACAAAACGATTAATTCGTGGCTTGCATCACCAGACTCGGTAGAAGAGTTTGTTGAGGTACTCATTGATAAAAAATGGATCAAGCTGGGTTACTGCTACTGAAAAGCAGATCATTTATGACTGGATTGCAGGTGAATCTGCTCAATATGCCAATTTGAACGCTCGAAGAATCAAATTGGAACATAAAGATAAAAATAATTATATGTTCAGTTTTTTATCCGATGGGGAGCTTGAAGATATTCAGCATCAGATTTATGAAACTGGCAACCTTGCTATGAAGATCAATAAACTGCTGCCTTATTTAGCTCCTCATGCCCATCATCGTGAAACAGGACTCTGGTGTACCCAACGTTTGGTCGAGTTCCTGTTTCCCTTTTTAAGCAATCAGAAATTCACCAATTGATGTCAGCCATAACATCCACGCATTTACGTTATCGAACCCATGTTTATACAATAGAAAAGAGGCGCAAGATGAATCATAAAGCCAAGCAAAGTGAAGTAGCAGGCACCGGTACTTTAGACAAAAAAAATGAAAGTGCAAAAACACAGCAGTTAGATGCTTCACGCAGTGATGCTACAGATCATGCACTGACCACCAATCAAGGCGTAAAGATTGCAGATAATCAAAACAGTTTAAAGGCAGGTGTAAGAGGTTCGACCTTACTGGAAGATTTTATCCTAAGGGAAAAAATCACCCATTTTGATCATGAGCGCATTCCTGAGCGGATTGTGCATGCACGTGGTGTAGGGGCACATGGATATTTCCAGGCTTATCCGGGCAATGAAAAATATACCAAAGCGGGCTTTTTGACAGATTCCAGCATACAGACGCCCATTTTTGTGCGTTTTTCTACGGTACAAGGACCCCGCGGTTCTGCCGATACCGTACGAGATATTCGCGGTTTTGCCATCAAGTTTTACACTCAGGAAGGCAATTACGATTTGGTCGGCAATAATGTTCCGGTTTTCTTTGTGCAGGATGGCATTAAGTTTCCGGATTTTGTACATGCCGTAAAGCCTGAACCACATACGGAAATACCAACCGGAGGATCAGCCCATGATACTTTCTGGGATTTTGTCTCCCTGGTACCGGAGTCTGCTCATACCGTGATGTGGGCAATGTCGGATCGAGCCATCCCACGTAATTTGCGCTCGATTCAAGGTTTTGGTGTCCATACCTTTCGTATGATCAATGCCGACGGAAAAGCCATATTTGTCAAATTTCACTGGACACCAAAACAAGGTTTAAGTCAGCTGGTTTGGGATGAGGCACAAAAACTGGCAGGTAAAGACCCGGATTTTCACCGTCGGGATTTATATGAAGCGATTGAGTCGGGGAATTATCCGGAGTGGGAGCTGGGTATTCAGATTGTCGCTGAAGAAGATGAAATGAAGTTTGATTTCGATTTGCTCGATCCGACAAAAATCATTCCCGAGGAATTGGTTCCGGTCACGCCAATTGGCAAGTTTATGCTTAATCGAAATGTTGATAATTTCTTTGCAGAAATTGAACAGGCGGCATTTTGCCCGGCCCATATTGTACCGGGTATAGATTTCACCAATGATCCTCTGTTACAGGCACGTTTATTTTCTTATACCGACACTCAATTGAGCCGCTTGGGTGGCCCAAACTTTCATCAGTTGCCCATTAATAAACCAGTTTGTCCTTTTCATAACAACCAGCGTGATGCCATGCATCAAACTTTTATTCATCGTGGTCAGGCATCGTATCAACCGAATTCGATTGATAACAACTGGCCAGTCGAAACACCATCCGCTGCACAGGATGGCGGTTTTGAGAGTTATCAGGAAAAAATTGATGGTAAAAAAATTCGCCAGCGCAGTGAGTCTTTTTCAGACCATTTTTCTCAAGCTCGACTGTATTACCAGAGCTTGGCACCACATGAACAGAAGCACGTAGTAGATGCCTATACTTTCGAATTGAGTAAGGTACAACGCCAGCATATCTGCCAACGTGAAGTACAGGACGTCTTGGCCAATATAGATCTGGATCTGGCCCAACAGGTCGGTAAAAATTTGGGTATAGAGGTCACAGTCCCACAAAATCCGGCCAAATCTTCCTCGGTAGAAAAATCGGCGCGTCTTTCTATGACGGCATTTGTTCCTGAAGATATCAAAGCTAAAAAAATAGCCGTGCTGGTACATGATGGGGTGAGCCAAGAGAATATCGATGCGATTCAGCAATGGGCTATGGCTGAAAAAGCCGTCGTTCATATATTGACCCCAACATCGGGCTCTGTGCTTAATCAACAGCAGTCTGCAGTTGCATCGGATGGTATGCAAAAAGCAGAGCCTTCGATTGCTTATGATGCTGTGGTGATTGTGGATGGTGATAATTACCAGCAAGTGTTAAAAGACGGCGTGACAAAACATTATCTTTTGGAAGCCTACAAGCACCTAAAGCCGATTGTATTGTTAGGAGATAAGCAAGAACTTTTGCATGAGCTTAAATTACCCCATGATGATGGAACGCTAAGTACAGATAATTTTTCCTCTGTACAGGAACAGTTTAAAACCCTGATTCGTTATCATCGGGTCTGGTCACGCGAAGCGATTGCCGACGCCGTTCCAGCTTAAATTTCGATATTTTCGCGACTATTTCTTAAAAACACCCATCTTCATGATGGGTGTTTTTCGAATGAATAATGTTAATTTTCTAAAATGCACTTGCAAGTTGGTGTAGCTATTGTTGAGTTGCACATACGATTTGAGGCTAAGCACTTAAATTATCGTTCGATTTAAATTTCGATAGCTTATTGATGAGTTGAATCAGAAGACTGACTTTTAATATATATTAGACTTCTTTCATAAGTCCTTTTTACTTCTGTCTATGAGATAAAAATAAAGAAGCTAGCAATAATTATGAAGAAGTCTATTGTATTAAAAATCATAAGCTTTACTTTGGAGCCATTTGATAAATATGGGAGATTTATTTATATGTATTATTTATGTATTCATGTTATTTTAAATTTTGTGAAATAAGTATTATTTTAAGATGATGATAAATTATCATAATTAACATATGTATAAGAATTATCATTATTTTTTTATTTAAAAAGTTCTATTAATAATTTATTTATTTGCTGTGTTTAATATTGTTTCAGTAAGAATATTGAGTTCTACAGTTATATTTTTATTGCAATATTATATTTTGATACATCATGATTGTTTTTGTTCGGTTAACTTGAGTATATGATTAATATTGTCATTAATAATCAGGCTATTGGTTGTCATTAAGTAATGGTAATAAAAATAGCATAAGGAATAGTGTTATGTCTAAGTCTCAACCTCAAAATCAAACAGATATGAATCAAAGGAATCAACCGATTAAACAGCCACATCATTTACCACAGCAAGACCATAAACATAATCAGCAAAAAGAGTCTGGGAAACAGTCTCAAAATGAAAAATAAAGCAGGATTGAATAGGGTGGTCAGTAGGAAGTTTGAAGGGGGAAAGCCCCTTTAAGCAGGACAGGAGTTAAGTATGAATATCAGACCTGTAAAAGCCCATAAAATGAATGAGGATTTTGATACAACACCCACCGTAATTTATACCGGTGAATATGATGAAGAAAATCATTTGCTCAATGTATATGACTCATCACAAGAACAATTAACAAAGATTATGGGCACTAATCAATGGATTTTGAACTCTACGGGAGAGGTATTCTTTATTGAAGAGGATGTACCTTATTTTGCTAATTAACAAGGTCAGGTAAAATGAATAATACAGTAACCACATATCCACAGAAACTCGTTACATTTTATAAACTTGATAGCCCGGACATTCAGCGAGGCGTATGGGCGAATTATGACAAGAATGGGAATTTTCTCAATCTGACCAATTATTATGGTCATAGATTAGACCTGATTGGGCCGGATCGGGTACGTATAGAGGGGGAGGTTTGGGTATGTAAAGAGAATTTCAAATAAATAGAGGTTTATGCTTTGATAAAATCTGCATTTAAAGATAAAAATATAGAAAGATTAATTTAATTAAAATAAAGTCATCAGAAAAAATTAAAATGAAAAGTCTTTAATATTTCAAGCTTTGATATAATGCGAATGGAATTTTAAGCTCAGGTTTGAGTTAGTACATTTAAGGCTATTAAGCTTAAATAAGCCCTCCAAGCGAAGAAAGGGCTTATATCAATGTTGTAATATGCTTAAGCAGCCACCCAATGACTTTTAACTTCTTCAGCATCTACATTCAGCATTACTTGATTTTCTTTAATTTCACTTACCCATGAAAGTGGAATAAGATGATGACTACCTTCTTCATTTCTTGTTAACTTAATTTGATCTGTACCTTGAAGATGATCTACTGTTCCTACTGTTTGACCATCTGAAGCAATTACCTCTGCATGTTTGCTAATGTCATTTGCATTGATCGTAGCCATTTCATAGCTCTCCTTATAGTGCTCATTTTGTATCCCCTAATTTAAGACATTCTCCGATATTGCGCGCCCTATATATGCAAAAGGGAACAAATCTTTAAGCAACTTTACCTTAGTGTATAAATATCATGCTTTAGAAAGTAAATTTTGCGTCTAATTAAAATGTGTAGCTCAATTTAATATTTAATAATCTATGTTCTTTATAATTTTAAGTTTATAGAAATGACGATCAAGAAAAAAATTAAATCCAATAGCTTGGATTTTTATCATTTTCGATTAGCATTTAAAATGATTGCAAGGATGAGTGACAGATAAGATAAATAGTGGATATTAACGTCATGTCGTTGCTGCACGATTTTTGGGAACAGCAAGATATTCATCCTGCATTTCGAAGAAGAACTGGTTTGCTTCATCATATTTGCAATTTAACCAGTCCATTCTCGCATTTTCAGGAATAACAATGACCGAACGCTTTTCATCTTTTGGCGTGTGAAATTGCCGCATAAAGGGATGATGGTCAGCATTGATGGTGAGCAGGCTCATGGAACGAACATGCTTGTTTTCAATCACGGCATTTTCATAAATGGCGGCAAGGGTAAAAGGGAGTTCATCTTTTCGAAAAATGGCGTACCAGTGCGGTTTGCCATCTATATATTGGGGTTCATAAATGGCTTCGACAGGCACAAGGGCAAACTGATTTTTATGCCAGGCGTGGCGAAAACTGGGCTTATTAGACACGGTTTCAGTTCTGGCATTATAGGTGTGACGACCATATTTTAATTCTTTTGCCCAAGAAGGAATCAGACCAAACTTGGCAAGGTCCCATTCTGGCTGGTCTGCACCATGGATTAAAATCGGGGCATCATATAAGAGATAAATATGATCAGGATATTGGAACTGTGGTTCGGAAAGACCGAGAAGAAATGCTCTATTTCTTTTAATTGCTTCAAAATTTGCGCACATGGAACAATCCCTAATTTTTATTTATCCTCAATTACAGCAAAAAAAGTGGGCTGGCATCATGAATCTTACAAATTTAGCACTATTCGTACTCAAACCAATAATAAGCAGTTGATGGCGATTTTAGCTGCTGGGCTGTCTTGTAAGGCATACCCAGCTCACTAAATAAAATTGTCGAGCTGGTAATAGATTTGAGTTAAATTAAGTTAATCATATTCATATCTATACAAGTTTATTTCCTCCAGGATAAAAGACTCTCCGTAATGGGTAGTTAGAAAAACTTCTGCTTCAGTTTGGGTTATAAAAATTTTGGCTACATTTTTATCGGTCGTCCAGTACCATGGGCTGGCTAAGGCTAAATCCAGGTCGGACATTTGCCAATTATGGCAGTCATCAAATTGATCTCGATAAGCGAGAAAGCTTTGATTCTTTTTTATGCAATAGAGTGTCATCACTATTCACCCCTGTGACGGGTAAACTAAGATTTTAACGGTGTTGATTCATTTGAACCTTTAAAAATTGTGAATAATGTCAGCATATATTTTATAAACTAAGAATAATCATGCTGTTAGAGTGTTTTTGTAATTACACCATCCGATAAGCGGTAAAATTGCTGGCTTATAGGCAGATCAATCAAATAGGCATGATGAGTTCCTCTCTAAATTTACTGCTTTATTCATTTAAGCAAAGAAAAAATTAATGATGGGTAATAATATGTCAATGTTTGGTGCGGGATTTGATTCATCATGATTCAAATTATTTTCACAGGCACTCAAGCTTTAAATAAAATTTCAACTGGTGATTTTAAATACTTTAACCATTAATAATTGTGCCTCCATTCACATGAATGACTTGTCCGGATATATAACTTGCTTCATCCGAGGCAAGAAACAAGTATGCAGGCGCCACTTCACTGGGTTGTCCCATTCTTCCCATCGGCGTTTTTTTACCAAAATCTTTTAACTGTTCTGCATCAAAATTACTCGGAATTAATGGAGTCCAGATAGGGCCAGGCGCTACTGCATTCACTTGAATCCCGGTCTTATTTTTCAATAAATTTGTAGATAAACTCCGGGTGAATGAGGTAATTGAACCTTTGGTACTTGCATAATCTATGAGTAGATCATGGCCATGATAACTGGCGATACTGCTGGTATTGATAATTGAATCACCTGGTTTCATATAGGGAATCACCATTTGGGTCAGATAAAACATAGCCAGTATATTGATTTCAAAGGTTTTAAAAAGTTACTCGATATTGATATCGGTAATGTATTTTTGTGGGTAGTGAATGCTGGCATTGTTGATTAAAATATTGATGGCTTGGAATTTTTGAAGGGTTCTTTCAACTAGCTTGCTTATTCCATCGTGATGTTGCAAATCGTATTTCAACGCTAGGGCAGCGGCGGCCTTCTTTTTCCACCATTTTTCTGGTTTCTTCGGCATCTTCATCTTATCACCACCAGTGATCAAGGCAATCTTGTCTTTTAATTTATTGCTTCCCTGATAGTTGGGTTTGATGACTTCGAGTTGTGGATGCATTTGAGATTGAATACCCGGTTGATGGGTTTGGACTTCTATTGATGGACTTTTGGGATATTTATTCATATTTTGCTTCACTATTCTTTAAATGCTTAAAACATATTAGAAGCTTTAAAAAATAAATTTAGTGAGTAAGCGTGCGCTGAACCCCATAGCTATTTTTTAATTTGAGTTGGGTTTCCAGCGGTGTGGCAGTAATTCTTCAATCTGGGTCACTTTATGTGTTGGCAACCTTTTCAGCACATCACTTAAATAGGCATATGGATCCAGCCCATTCAGTTTTGCCGACTGGATTAAAGTCATGATATTGGCCGCTCGCTGACCACTGCGCAGCGAACCTGCAAATAACCAGTTCTTACGCCCCAACGCCCAGGGACGCATTTGATTCTCTACCCAATTATTGCAAATCGGTAGATTGCCATCATCCAAATAGCGACTTAAAGCTGGCCAACGCTTCAGAGTGTAATTGATAGCCTTGGCAATTGGAGAACTCGACGGCACCGTCAGATAATGTTGGTTGAGCCATTCATATAGTTGTTGCATCACCGGTTGACTATGCTGTTGTCGGTATTCGCGGCGGTGTTGCGCTGTACCATCCGTCTTTTTCCTGAGTTCTGCTTCTATGGCATACAGTTTCTGAATCAGCACTAATGCCTGTTCAGCGACCTGACTTTTCCCGGTCACATGCAGTTCATGGAATTTACGACGTGCATGGGCCATGCAGCCCACCTCAATGACCTGGCCTGATTTAAAGCGTGCTTTATAACCACTGTAATCATCACAGACCAGATGACCCTGCCAGCCTTTCAGGAACTCTTCAGCATGCTGACCTGAACGGCTATCCTGAAAGTCATAGATCACCGCTTGAACTGGATTGTACTGTGTGGTGGCATAGGCCCAGACATAACCTTTCTTCGGTTTTTTCTCATTCTCACCCATCCGCATGATGGTGACCGGCGTTTCATCGGCATGGATCACCCGCTGTTGCAACACCACCTGTTTTAAGGCATTAGCCAGAGGTTCCAGTTCCACACCGCAGCGACCAATCCAGTCAGATAAAGTGGATCTGGACAGATCAATGCCCGCCCGCTGATAGATCAGGCGCTGACGGTACAGCGGCAAATGATCGGCATACTTCGATACCAGCACATGGCTGAGCAGTTCAGGTGAAGCAATGCCTTTATCAATCACATAGGCGGGCATCGCTTGCTGAGTCAGGGTGTCACACTGATCACAGACCCATTTACCACGCACATGCTGTTCCTTATAGAACTGTGCCGGTCTGAAATGCAGTTTTTCACTGATATCTTCGCCGATACGACGTAACTGGCAGCCACAACTGCATTGGGTTGATGCAGGTTCATGCTCAATACGGATGGTGTGTAGATGATCTGGCAGCAGTCGACGTTTAGGTTTGTTGACTGTGGCTTTCTGTGTCGCTGCATGGGTTTTATCTGCATTTAATCGTTCTAATTCCAGATCAACGGCTGCGATATCTTCTTCGACCGCTTCATCCCATAGATGGATTTGTTTTGCGGTGAGATGTTCGTTTTTACTGCCGAATTTATGCTTTTTAAACAGCGCCAGTTCATGCTCGTATTTTTGATTGAGAATAGAAAGATGCTGAACTTTGGCATCCAATTGCTGGTTTGATTTTTCTAATTCTTGATTTGATTGTGCCAGAGACTGATGCTGCATCGCCAACTGCCGGGTGAATTCCAGCAGTTGTTCATGGGTCAGTTGGCTTAAGTCAGGCAGCGTATTCATGACCGCAGTATGCCTGAGGTCATGAGAAGAATGAAATAGAACGTTTGGAGGATGGCAGAATGGCCGAGCTTGGTTTAGAGCATCGTCACCACCTGCTGTCGTCCAATGCGCTGCCAAGGCAAACCCTGGATCAATGCCTGTAACTGTTCCGGGTTGAGAGCTACGCTTTCACCCTGGTGAACTTTAGCCCAGTGGAATTTTCCCTGTTCCAGCCGCCGGGCACACAGCCAGATGCCCAGTCCATCATGTACCAGCACTTTCATGCGATGGCCACGTTTATTACAGAACAGGTAAGCACAATGCGGTTTGATTGAGCCAAAGGCTTTCATAATCTGCGCCATGGCCGTATCCATACCCGCACGCATGTCCATGGGCTGGGTAGACAACCAGATTTCATCGATACGGATCATTTGATCAAGCCCTGAAGTAAAAGCAGTAATTCAGTTGCAGACTCCACCGGCCATTCGATTTCGATCATCTGATCCCTTACGGAACCTTGTTCCTTATGCAATGGAATCCTGATATGAGCGACAGCATTCTTCTCCGGCACAGGTGGTGGAGGTGTTTCTTGTTTAGTTGCGTCAGGTGGCAGAGGTGCTTCTTGTCTGACTGGCGTCGGGTGAAGAATGACGGGAAGAAAGTCGGTCTGTGGACTGGGTGGGCTTTTTAATGCAGGGACCATTGATCTGGACTGGCGAATCCATTTATGTAGCAGATTGGCATTGATCTGATGTTGCATCGCCACCTTGGCCACCGATGTGTCTGGCTGCAGGCAAAGCTTGACCAGGTGCTGTTTAAAATCAGTTGCGAAGATTCTGCGGGTTCTTTCTGTCGTTTGTTCAGTGTCTATAAAAGTGTCTAAGGCCATAAACATAATGTCCATTTAATAAATAATGGACACTATCGGGATATTGAGAAAATAAGAAAAGTGGGGTTCAGCGGACGCTTACTTTAGTGAGGCAAACATTAAATAACATAATGTATGAAAAAGTTATCAAAGATTCATTTATATATTTCTTTTTATTTTTTCAGTTTTATAAACCAAAAAGCTAAACCAGTTTACATTCAAACTAACAAATTAATTCACAGCTTAAGCTCTAATTTCTTATGATAGAGATCAAAATATACATGAAGATAAATCCTTATGATCAAAATTAGAAACCCTAATTCAGGCGAAGAGCGAATGATTAACAAGGTTTTAGGCGATGAAGTCACTCTGGTTCAGGCGCAAGATCACGCTGGTTATTATGATATGGATAATCATCAGTTTATTCCTAAGCTCAATAAAAATGATGAGGTGATAGGTTTCATTGAAACAGCAGAAAATTCTGTCTTATGGAAAATTGTGACCTGAATTTTATGGTTTATAAAAGCTGTAAATAAAAAATTGAATAAATAAGCTGTTTTTACATTTATGCTGCAAAAACTGAACCGTGTAAGTAAGTATCTCTTCTATTCTTAATTTTTAAAAGATTTAAGGATCGACCATGAAAAAACTTGCATTTGTAGGATTGCTGATGATGCTGGGCCTAAGTGCATGTCAAAAACAGGATAGTGATACTTCACAGCAAGATAAAACCACCACTCCTCATTCCATGGATAAAGATCAGTAAAATCAAAATTGCTGAATTATTTTATTATTTTGGTCTGAATTTTTTATCTTACTGTTTGAAAGTGATGCTGTTTATACCCATATTATTAAGTATAAATACTTTTCCTAAGCCGGTAGGTGAGGTGAAAAATATGCTTAATATATTTCGTAAACTGTTTTGTATTCATGTTTATGAGTTCAATTGGGATCATAAGCATGGGTACGTCCAGGAATGTCGCAAATGTGGTAAAAATGACTAAGCCATTTTATCGATTAAATAAAACTATAACGACATTTCCGAAGGGTTTATGCTGCTTCAATTTTATTTGAAGGGGATGGATTTGGTCTCAGATAAAAGGGTCACATAATAAAAATGTTAAGAGCGATAAAAAGGCTTTATTGCGGATCAATCATATAGATGCATCAAAATTACATTGAATGAAATTGATACAAAGTTAAGATTGGATAAAAAATATTAAATAGTAGATTAACTCATGTATAGATTCTAAATAGATAGAGGAAGGAAATTAAAATGGCTAATCAACACCCCCTACAAATGAGCCAACATAATCAAGAGCATGATCGTGATAAACACAAGCAGCAACAAGAGAATCAACAAGGTCATCAGCAAAATCAACATTCGAATGTACAGCAGCAACCTAATCAACACAATAATCCGCAAAAACAACATAAATAACATGTTGTTTTGTATTTAAATTAAATGTGTTTTGAATGATTCAGGTGATATGAGTAATCCATACAAGCCCTCTCATGAGGGCTAAATGATCTCTATGTTCTATTTAAGATTGTTAAATTTAAG
>JAEAMF010002319.1_pt1 | contig 11096 bp, 20 predicted proteins | sample 8958721 | NCBI WGS metagenome assembly JAEAMF01 (sample SAMN16933255, study PRJNA681124) | bioreactor sludge metagenome | isolation source: anaerobic bioreactor treating anionic surfactant - SDBS | place: India: Bengaluru | collected 2019-02-28
CTAACAGCAAAAAAAACAACAGCAACAGCAACAGCAATAACAGCAACAACAGCAACAACAGCAACAGCATCTACAGCGCCTTTTGGAACCGCGTCAGCAACAGCAATACCAGCAACAGCATCCGGAGGATTTACGGCAACGCGCAGCGCTTCTTCGGCGGTGGGTGGGTGGGACCTCTAAAACCAAACGAATATTTTTCTGCTTTTCTTTGTCTGAAATTTTACGATGGTTTTTTGGTGGAGAAATTACGCGCGCGTTGTGAGTGCGATACGGGTATACGGTGTGTTGTGTTGGACTGGTGTTTTTCTCGTTTATGGTACGTGTTACAGGCGTATATAAGGTGTGTCAAAATGGCCATTTTTGACCGAAAATTTGCGTTTTTTGGCCGTTTTTTTCGGACCTTAAAACTATAAGCATTATGGATTTCTGTGGTCGCAGAAAAAAAATAGGCTGCCCAGAGAGGAGTGACAAACTGGGCAGCCGTCCGGCTATGCGTGGGGAAGGAAGGGGAGGTTCCAGGGGGCCGGACTAAACCATGAGAGGTGCTCTATGGTGTGGCTACTTTCCGCGTAACCGTGCAATCTGGCGGCTTAGCCAGGGCAGTACGAATGTGGTCATGATGAACGTGGCAAAGCCGGCTACTGCGGGGTTGGATAAAACGGGGTTGCCTGGTGCAATGTAGTCGAGCAGTTCGGCAACCGTGATGGTGCCGCCGACCAGGGCACCGGCAGCGGAAACGGATTGTGTGGTGGAACTGTTTAGGATGGATTTGCGCATGATGGACACTCCTTATGGTTGAAATAACTTCCTGAAATCGCCGTGAACATGGTCATCAGAATACCACTTCACGTAGTCAAAATACAACGCCGCGATGTCGGCCACCTCCTTGGCTGGAATGCGTATTTTGCGTGCTGTGGAATAGGCTACGAAATCCACGGCGATACCTCCGAACTCCACCAGGTGAAAAGACTCGCGCGATACAGTGCCTCCTTCATCAGCCCATCCTAATCTTCGCGCAAGCGATTCGTTTTGCGCGCGGGTGCGTGTGCAGTTGGTCACGAGGATCTGTATCAACCAGGTGGGGTAGCGCGCATTGAGCGCGGCGCGCGTCATCTCCAGCGCCCAGGGCACTTTTTCATGGAGAATCACCCAGCCGAGCGCGTTCTGAAACTCGCGCAGTCGGAAGTTTGAAACCATTTCTCCGGAAACATTATTCCAGAGCCGTATGTCGTTCGTAAGCATTCAGACGTCCTCCAGGTGGTGGTGGTTGAAGAGGGGAAAGCGGGGAACAGATAGAATTTTAGAAGGGCTGTAAGCGTACATTCCGGCGCGCGCCCAAACGTAGGCCAGGTAGGCGAGGTAGGCTTGGCGCGTGTAGTATAGGTACTCAATGATTCCAGGGTGTTTTATAGCCTGGTTAAACACATTGAATGCCTTTTCAGAGGCGGCACTTTTAGATGGGCCTATACAAACTCTGAGACCGCAGTCAACGCATACGATGGAGAAACTGAGGTTAGGTTCTTGGCAGCATAGGAATTTGAAAAATCCAGGAGCAGAAGGAATGTGGACAGGTTCGCCAGAAAGGACGGTAAGTTCTTTGTTGTCCCACATTTGAACGGATTGTTTCATGGTTATAGGCCTCCTATCCTTTGAACGCAATTTCAGTTTGTGGGCTGATGTGTTCTTCCAGCGGACGGGATAAGTTGCTCTTTCGCCCGTGGCGTACGCCCGCAAGAACGGCGTCCATGTCGAGGTCTTTGTGGAGCAGGGTCTTCGTAGGCACCTCGCCTTGACTGGCTACAATGTGTGCCATCACCGCGGAGGATTTGGAGATGGCAAGCGCCTTGCAATCACAGGATTCCGTGGTTGGCGGTGTCATGTCGTCAATGAGTTTTTGCAGGGCATGGACGCAACCCACGCAGAAGGAGCGCATGAAACGCGCCTGGCATACGGGGGGGCAGTCCGGACGTAGCGTATCATCCAGATAAAAGGCGGCGACCGCCCCGGACAAGAAAAACTTGCGGAGCGTGTGGAACAGGTAGCACGCGAACTCCACGTCAGTCGCGGTCCCGTGAAACTCGAGTTCACGCATCGAGGACTTATAGCTCCATCGCGTGACCAGGCAAACACATCCGCAGAAATCCGCTATCACGCTGGCGAGTCCTCGCTCCCATACCAGCATCTTCGAGCGTTTATGAAATGCGTGTTTTATGATGGCGGCTGCCGGGCGGTGCGCGTGCAGTTCAGCCTCCGTGATGCCATGCTTGAAAATAAGCGCGCGCATTTTCTCGAGCGCAAGCATGGCTTCGTGCGGTGGTGTTTCGGAGTGTTCCCTGAGCGCCTTGAGTTTGAAGGCCAGGCGCATTACCTCATCTTTCGTTTTGTACATGGGCATGTAAAAAGACTCCTCTTTTTTGGTTAAGCGCTGGCGGCCGCCGTCTGCAGAGACCGCCAGCAGATTCAGGATTAGACGCTATTCAACTGTCCGGACGGTGCGCCCGAAGTAAGCAATTTCGTGGCGGCACGAAAATGGCCATCCGGCGTCTGATTTGTCAGAAGCCGGAATCAGGTTTACCAGAAGCAAGGACAGAATTGCATGTGATGCAATGGGGAATGTAACGTACATCGTGCGCCGTGTTCCCTACGCGCTGTAGACGAGCAAATATCTTGTAGTCCTGGCACTTCTCACACCAACGCCCGAGATTGCTCGGCGGCGGCGTGACGCCTGGCACAATAATGTTGCCGTCTATGACGTCAGGCTTTGCGCTTGGCGCCGGAGAGGTTGCCGTACTTGTAGCGGTTTCGGTAGACGGCGGGGAGAACGGACCGCACAACCTTGTCGAGTTGTTTGCCGATGGCGGCAGAAGATTGCGGCTTCCACCCGGGTTGTTCCGCTTTTTTGAGGAGGTCAAAGAGGATAGGCCGCGCATGAAACCAAGCGCAATTCTTACAGGTATAGAAGCCTTGCACTTGACTTTCTTTATGGACAAAGACATAGAGTGGCTCTGTACAGAGTGGACACTTGACCAGCGTTTTTTGGCCTTTGAAATACTTATCCAGGCCGCATTCGCGCAAGCGCCCGAGCGGGTGTTCCGATGGGAGGTACTGTTCTTTTGCATTCACAAACTAGCCCTTAAAAGCGGGTTTTCATAATCCGCTTCTTTGGCCATCTGCGTGGATAGCCATTGATAGGTGTAGTGCTTTTCGCCTTCCTCCCAGATGACGCGCGCGCGGCGGTCGTCCATGTCGCGGCGCAGGAAGTGGCATTCTTCGTCCTCGATGATTTCGCGGACTAGCGAGAAGCCCTGGGGGATACCTGGGTTTCGTGCGAGTGTTATAGTCGGCATGGCCATAGTTCAGGCTCCTTTCAGGTCAGGGAATAATTCCCCTGGAACAGTTGAAAGACGGGTTTCAGGAACGCCCAGCGCCCAGGTGGGGCAGGGCACATAAACGAGATTTTGCTGATTACGGAGTAATTTCTACACAATCTTCAAATGATAACGTCATTTGTATTGGCTCATTTTCAATTAAATGCACATCTACAGCAAATACAATCACGCCGCCGGGGACATATGGTCGAATATCAAAGCATTTACTAGATGAAGCATCTGTGTGTTCGCAATAATCGTGAGCCACGCCGAACGCACATTGTTTTGACCGGTCACATAACTGGTATTTGTTGCAAATAACTGTCATTAACAGTGCTCATATCACCAGGGTAATAGTTGGCATGGCCATAGATTACGCTCCTTTTAGTACAGGGAATAATTCCCCTGGTACGGTTGAAAGACGGGTTTCAGGAACGCCCAGCGCCCAGGTGGGGCAGGGCACGTAGGCAAGGTTTTGCGGGGCTTGGTTCAGCCGCCAGAACTCGACGGCGTTAAACTGGAGCTTTTCTGGTATGGGCTGGAATGCCTTGATTTCGATGGCGGTGGCATTCTCGGCTTCAAAGAACAGCGCGTTCCATTCGTTGCGCTGCATTCCTGAAAAGCGCGCGAACATGTCGCCTATTTCCTTGACGGTACCGGACTGCATTTCACCAGGGATGATTTCAAGAACAATGAGCGGTCTGCCTGGATCCGTGAAAACTTCAATGCGGGAAAAGTCCTGGCGCGGCACACTGCGCTTGAATATGTAACGCTGCTTTCCGGAAACGATACGGTTTACGGCTTTGTCCGGCAGCCGGAGCAATAGAGCACGTTTAATCATTCCAGACCACCTTCTTGCGTTTCGACGGGTGGAACGGCTTCAACGAATAGGCAGTCTATCGGCTGTGCCACATGAAAACCATGCGCCTTCAGTTCGTTTAACAGCGTGTACTCGTCTTGTGGGTCAACAATCATGAGGCTTTGCATGATGTCGAAGCAGTGGTCGGACTCGAAAGCGTTTGCTTGTTCCAGGAAGGTTTGTGAGGCTTGCAGGCAGGAAGCCAGTGCGTAATAGAGCAGGTCGGTGTATTCGATGACTATTGGTGAGGGCAGAATATCCGGATGATAGAGCCGGGTCACTTTTGATGGGTAGGGGTACATCATGCTCATTGGCCTACCGCTTTCTTGGCGTGCATCTGGGGTACCAGGCAGCGCTGACCGTCGGCACACATTGGGTTTTGACAGTGGGAATGCTGATAGCCATGCTGGACCGCGCGGCGGATGGCTTCGGCGCGGCTGCAACGCCACATTTCGGAGAGTGTGGCTATCTCTTTGTGGGTCTCGGCATCGAGCCGAAGCGTGAACGTAATTTCGTGGGTGTGCATCGTGTAGGTTTCTCCTTACTGGTTGTGATGCTAAGTGACATACAAACTGTACTAACAAACGAATTGTGTGTATTGTACCATACTTTGTACTAAAAGTCAACTGCAATTTTACGTCTGATAATATCCATTATGTTGCACGGGTGAAACCGGGTAAAATGCGGGTGAAATTCGGTCTGCATTACACAAATCATGCGGGTGTATGTCGTGTTGCCTTACAGACATCTGGATAAACGTAAATCCGGATGTAAAAATGGGGTGGCGGGGCGGGTGGATGCCGTCAAGGTTCTTGTGTGGCGATAAACAGCGCCTTTCTGAAGGAAATCACCCTCAGAAATAAAAAAAACGCCGTACAGGGCATTGTAGGCGTTTTATCGCGATTTCGACATAAAAACGGCTTATCCGTAGATAATCGGGAGGGCTGGAGGGTACCGAAAACGCCACGTAATGGAGTCTTGCGGCGTCCAGGGCGTGGAGAATATCAGGTCGTTGTAAATGCCCCAGCCCGATACCAAATATTTTTGGAGAACGGGCGGGTCTTGGGTGACCAGGCCGGTGAGGCCTGGCGGATAACCCATGCGGTTGTAGATAAGCCATGCGAGATTTGTAATAGCGCGTCCAGAAGTGTATTCCGGAGTGGGGAATATTTTACGAGGAAAGCGATTTGGCGTGATACCGTTTTTTGTGGCAGCGCAAAAAACACAGATTTTGTCTACCTGCAGTTCCTCAAGCCAGTACATTTGGACATAGCCCTCTATCGGGTCATCACCTATGCAGTAAGGACCAAACCAGGAGAGCGTGCCATAACTGAAAATAGGCGGGTCAGGTACTGAAGCGGTAAGCATGGCCACCCCGCAATGAAGGCGCATGGATTGATAGCAGAGGTAGAGCGAGTAGGGCGTTGGCAGTGTCTGTCCGGTGCGCGGATTGCGTGGCGTAGCCAGTGCGTGATAGCGCTCCCAGAACTGGCGGATGGCGGGATCCAGTTCCAGCCATGACGCTGTGATGGTTTTCAGAATAGCCTGGTGGCTGCCGGAATTTTTTCCTGGGGAAACGGGTCCCGAAGATTTTGGGTTTGCGTAGTACTTCGCCCCGACCTTGCGGAATGTGATTCCGCCAATGGAACCGCGCACGGATTGGACTATGGGACCTAAGATAATTTTGGCCATCGTGGATGCTCCTTGATTTACGGCGCTGTGTAGGTGTAGGACTCGCCGGAAAGTAGGCTGAACGTTTGCGGTGCGCTGATGCGTCCGTTCGGTATTCTGAAGATGACTGAGAAGTAAGCGCGCGAGTTGTTGGGGATGCTTCCGAAAACAGATTCCAAATAGGTCTGTAAGTAGGCATAGGACAGGACGGAATTATACGTCCACGCCCGAATGAAAAAGAAGGGTGGCACAATGGGGCGTATGGATTGATTGTACTGTATGCGCGCGGTAACCCACGGCACGGTGCCTTGTGCGGCTGTCGTGGTGGAAGAGCGGAAATAGGAATCACTGGCGCTTGGAGATGCAAAATAGGCGATAGTCCATGAGGGCCAAAGTCCGGGTGTCGGGTCTGTTGGCGGCAGAGTAAGCGGAGCGGCGTTCTGCATAGACTGCAACATGGCATAGGTTTGGAACCAGTTGTACCCGGATGGCGTATAGGTGCCTCCGAAGATATCAATTTTTTGGTTCTCTGGTTCGAGTGAGAAATATCGCCACCATTCACTGACAGGTATCATGCCATAGATAGGGTGGTCATAGAGGTCATTGCGAATCGTGGACCAGACCTGGGATGCCGAGGTGAACGCTGCCCGGCGCGCCTGGGGTGCTGGACGGTTGCTCTTGAGGCCGTAGGATAGTCGCTGCACATAGAACCCGGTACGATTCTTTGAGAATGTGAGGCCGCCGACAGTGCCTCTTATCTCTGTGAACAGGCTGGCGGGGTCAACCTTGGCCATGATGTGAACTCCTTGTTATTTCGGCAACAAGACCTTGACCTTGCTGCAATGGGGACATATCTCTTCCAGGTATTGTATCACGGTGATATGTGCTTTTTGAGTCTGGTCCAGTTTCAGCCAAAGCAGTACTAGGAGCGGATACACGCCGACCTCCGACAGGAACGATAAAAATTCAGACATCAGAAAAACTCCTTCTGTGTTTGATGATATGACGATATACCCAGGGCGGGGTGGGATTGGACTCAGCCCAGATACCGCGGCGATTGAGGCGCGCCAGGCGTTGCGCATCTCGGTAGTGAATTTCATCGGGCGCGTACATTGGGCAATGCCAGGCGAACCCATAAAGTACCTGGATAAGATTCAGGGAAAAAGGCGCATCGGTATAGCACTCGCACACCAGGCGGCCATAGCGGTCTCGGTCGTGGATGTAGCAGGTAACAGGTTTTCCCCACACCAGGGATTGCAGGTGCAGCCATGCCTGGCGAGCGTGATGCTGACCCCATTCGGGAGCGTCAATCGCCCAGAGACGAATCAACGCAATTCTTCCAGGAAGAGAAAGCGAGAATCCGTCGCCATCAGCGAAAGAACGAACGGGGCCGGTTAAAACATCACCCGTGCGGATGACTGTAAGCGGCGCGGCATGTCGAACACGCAGCGCGCGAAGTTTTGACGCCAGAACGGGTGATACACGCATAAACGGAGGCCTCTGATAAAAGGGTGGCGGCGCGCGCTTCAGGAGCGGCGCCGCCGAACAAAAGAATCAAGGAGCAAAAAAAACTACGGCGTGGTGATGGCCACGGTGGATAGCCATTGCGGCGCCGAAACCAGACCGGTGCGTATGTCGAGCATCACGACCTTGAAGTGGTAGGTGACGCCCGCCTGAATGGTACCTAACTTGGCTTCCAGCTCGGAACCGAAGGAAAGCGTGGTTCCGGAGGCGCCTGCATCGGACAGATACACCGTCGTGTACAGGTTCTCCAGGTAACGCTTGCCGGCGGAAACGGAACGCGCACCATAGACGATGACGCGAATCGAAGCATCATCAGTGTGCGCGGCTATAGCCATGGTAGCCGTAGTATCTTTGGTGTCAACCACAGGGTCAGACGCGACGGCAATAACCGGCGCGGCAAGAATAGGCGGCACGGAAATGGGCGTTTCTTTGGCCACAATCAAGCGCGCATTGCATCCAACGTACCAGGACTGACCCTTGAGCGTAATTAACTGACCGATGCGATTGCTGACGGGGTTTTCCTGGCCGTACTGGTCCCACGCCGCAATCTGCGCCGTGGTCAAATTGGCGTACCCCTGTGAAGCAGCGGCAAAAGCAGCCTTAACCTGCTGAGCCAGGTCAGAGGTAACTCTGGTCGGGATTGCGTAGGAGCGCGCATAGGCTCCGCCGCGGTTGCGTGCAAAAACAGTTCCGCCGATTTTACCAGATAGGACCGAAACGACGGCTCCGGGAACTAGCAGTGCCATTTTGATGGCCTCCATTCGGGGGGTTGATACTGAAAAGACGGTTCGCACCCCGAAAATGCTATCCGCCTTTCAAAAGCCATGATCTTACTTCAGGTCAACACTACAACCTACTTATTTAAAGACAAGATCGTAGTAGGGCGACCAAAAACGGTGGATAACTGCCCCTGCAGAAGGCTGTATCTGAAATAAGTCTACCAGAATAAAGCTGATAATGCAAAAAATAGTGGAGGTTGTAACTGTGGATAACTTGTGGATAACTTCGGGAGTTATCCACAGGCTGGAAAGTGTGCATAGTGTGAGGTGAGAGGTTTTACACAGGTTATCCACAAGTACACTATTATCACATTAAAATAGAGTAGGGCGACAAAACCACTGAAAAAAGAGCTAAAAATAAAGAACGCCCCGGACTCCTGCGGTATGGAATCCGGGGCGCGGTTCGCCCAGGTCTCAGCCTACCCCGGGAAACCAACCCCAAAAGGTGCCGTCCTTGGTGACCCAAGACTGAAAAGCGTAGCCAGGGGGCGCATACACAGTCAGGAGGTCGGCAATAAGGTTTAATGCTGCTTCAGGGGCAGCGGTGCGCGGCGTGTGCTGACAGAGAGAAGCCCAGATGTTTCGAGATTGCTCGTGTGTAAGAAGATTCAGGTCCCAAGAAATTTCGAGCAACGCGATAACCATACCCAGCGGATCCGGAAGCACCGGGACCAATGCGCCGTAGCACCGCGCGGACCCAGATGAATAGACTGTGAGGAAATGTGTAGTTCTCATAATTCATGGTCTCCATTAATCTCTCTTAGTGCACATTCTAACCATAATAAAAATGATTCATCTGAAATTCCGTTCTGAAACTCATCTCGATAGTAAGAGCGTAGTCTTATAATCATTCTTCGTTCTTTTTTGGTGAGACTCATAGTGAATCCTCCAAATGTACGATATCGGTAATGGCTGCCATAATGCGTGACTCAGCAAATTGCTTGGCAAGGCTGCGCGTCCGGAACTTGCCGATTTCCTCGCCCCGAAACTTGACGGTCCAGCGCTGATTGACGCTGGCGCCCCTGGTGAGAATGCAGTAGACGCCGACGATATTCTTGCGTTCTGTGAGTTTTTCCTGGTGCATGATGAAATTTTCCTCTCCGCTATGCGGTTTTGTTGAGATTTTTAAACAGGTCGAATCCGGGGAACAACTTAGCGCCCTCCGGTGTGAGTAAGAAGGACAGGTATTTGGCGGTCGTTTCGACCGTGGCATGGCCCATGTGTTGCTGAATGACGTTTATTGGAACGCCCGCCAGCAACGAGTGAATAGCGTAGGCATCGCGCAAACGGTGCGGCGTGATGCGGGTTATGACGCCGGACTTGCTCCGGCATTCCTTGAAGGCTTTCTCGACGCGCGATGCGTGAAGAAAAACGCGAACATAATGATTAACGCGCGGGTCCCACACCAGCGAAGATTGAGGGAATAGCGGCCATTGCGCTGGCTCCTTGGCCATCGAGGAGTTGGTCTTCCATTCAAAACCCGACAAAGGAGCATACACGTCGCCCTGCTTTAGGTCTGCTTCGCACGTATCAATGGCTCTTTGACCTAACGTCTTCATCTCGGCTGAGAGTTCCGGAGGAATTGGGACGCACCGGCCCTTGGCTCCCTTGGATTCGCGCACCGTGAGCCGGTGAGTAACTAGGTTACAATCCCCGAGCGTGAGGCCCACAGACTCGGAAATGCGCAGTCCACAGCAATAGCAGAGCAAAGCAATGGTTCGGTGCGGTTCCAACAGCCCACCGATGAACGTACTGATTTCGTCAGCGCTGGGCACTGCGTGTGTGACCTGGACAGGTCGTGCCGTAATGAGCGCCTTCCGTTGCTCTTCGTCCCAGTGCCAAACGCACTCCGCAAACGATGCCATCGCACACTGAAATCCGTGGATGGTTGTCGCGCTGTAAGCCTGCCGCCGCAGTGATGCGCTCGCGGCTTCGACGCATTCAGGCAACATATCAGGTGTAAGCGCTGGCCATCGCTTTGCCATTCGCACGCCCCAACGGAGATAAGTGTCTTTTGTCTTAGGAGCACGAGCTCTGGAATCCAATCCTCGTAGCCAAATTTCAACAAGGTTTTGTGTGTTCGTTTCCATTCTGAATTCCCTTCAATATAAGTGGTTACACCAATAAGATAGATTAACATGCCGCCGAAAAAGCGCCCCAGGGGCGCACCTGTTTCAACGAGATGATGACAGCAGCACCCGATGGCAGCACCCAGAAGCACACCACCACAGGCGAAACGCCTCGCCCACAAGATCGAATCTCCCAAGCATCAAAAGCGTCAGAGTGTGCCAGTGATTCTGATAAGCGCACAAAATCACAATCCAACCCAGAAAGAACGAGGCCAGGCGCCCACGCCTCCGGCAGGCCGTCGAAAACAACGCCCCAGCGCTCGACAGCGACAATAGGTTTCGGACCGAAGAGGAAAGCAGTAGGCATCATCGAGCCAGGCACAAAAGGCACAGGCACACCTACACGAGCGCGCTGAATAGCGCAGAGAGCCAAAGAACGAAGCACCATAAAGAGAACCTCCAATAATCATGAGAGGCGACCAGGCTAACCGACCATCGGCTACCACCAGTCACCCCCCAACCGCAACACAATTATACCACAAACGACGCACAAAGTAAATACAAGTTCCACGTGGAACACCATATAAGTTGTTGATATGTAATGGTTTATACTGCTTTAAAAAAAAAGATGCGAGTTGCCCTTAAAATCACCCAAAACGCCCTTCAAAAAAGTGTTAGCTAGATTACAATCACGGTGTAACCAATTATTCGTTCATAAGACTCAAAAGCAGTGAGAACGCCACAGACAACACGCACACCGGAGCGACAGCAACACCGGAGGCAGGCAGAGCAACGACAGAACACCCCCCGACGACCGAAACACGGC
>JAEAMF010002314.1_pt1 | contig 11094 bp, 8 predicted proteins | sample 8958721 | NCBI WGS metagenome assembly JAEAMF01 (sample SAMN16933255, study PRJNA681124) | bioreactor sludge metagenome | isolation source: anaerobic bioreactor treating anionic surfactant - SDBS | place: India: Bengaluru | collected 2019-02-28
CCAGACCGATGACGATGGCCACCCACATGGTGTCGGTGAGCGCCAATCCGAGAGCACCGCCGAAGCCGAAGCCACCCAGCAGGCCCGCGATACCTGCGGTGGAGAAGACGTCCGAGTCGAGGGCGTTCAGCGAATCGATGCCGTCGAATCCGAGGGCGCCCTCGAAGATGTCGCCGACCAGCAGTGCCAGCAGCAGCAGGACGATGCCCACACCGCCGATCACGAAGAACACGATCACGGGTGCCTCCTTCCGCCGCTGGTCGAATCCATCCTAGGACGGCGGCCCGCGGACTCCTCGGACCCCGGCCCCCCGCGGACGATCAGGCCCGGGTCAAAGGGCCGCACAGACGTCCACCTAGTGGGAGGCGCGCGACATAAGACCGCGGAAACAAATGCCAGCGGGCCGCGCTGCCTTCCACGTAGTCGTCGTCGCTCGACTTCAGCCAGCTGAACATCTTGCGCAGTTCCTTGCCGGTGGCCTCAATCGGGTGGCCAGCCTCGGACTCGCGCAGCTTCTTGAACTCCGGCGCGCCCGCGTCCTGGTCACCGATGAAGCGTTCGGCGAACTTGCCGGTCTGGATGTCGGCCAGGACCGCCTTCATGTTCTGCTTCACGTGGTCGTCGATGATCCGCGGGCCCGAGACATAGTCGCCGTATTCGGCGGTGTCCGAGATGGACCAGCGCTGCTTCGAGATGCCGCCCTCGATCATCAGGTCGACGATCATCTTGAGCTCGTGCAGGCACTCGAAGTAGGCCATCTCCGGCTGGTAGCCAGCCTCGGTCAGGGTCTCGAAACCAGCCTGCACCAAGTGCGACATGCCGCCGCACAAGACGACCTGCTCGCCGAACAGGTCAGTCTCGGTCTCCTCGGTGAAGGTGGTCTTGATACCGCCGGCCCGCAGGCCACCGATCGCCTTCGCGTAGCTCTTGGCCAACTCCCAGGCCTCGCCGCTGGCGTCCTGCTCGACGCAAACCAACACCGGGACACCGCGTCCGTCGGCGTACTCGCGACGCACTATATGGCCCGGGCCCTTCGGGGCGACCATGCAGACGTCCACGCCCTCGGGCGCGGTGATGTAGCCGTAGCGAATGTTGAAGCCGTGCGCGAAGAAGATGGCGTCGCCAGCCTTGAGGTTGGGGGCAATCTCGTTCGCGTAGACATGACGCTGCACCTGGTCGGGCACCAGAATCATGATCACGTCGGACTCTGCGGCGGCCTGCGCCGGGGTGAGCACCCGCAAACCTTCCGCCTCGGCCTTGGCACGCGACCTGCTGCCCTCGGCGAGGCCGACTCGCACGTCGACGCCCGAATCACGCAGGTTCAGCGCGTGGGCGTGGCCCTGGGAACCGTAACCGATCACGGCGACGCTGCGGTCCTGGATGACTGCCAAGTTCGCATCGTCGTCATAGAACATCTCTGCCATGGGGTAGTACTCCTTCTTGGTTTGGCGTTCAGTTGGCTGCCCGCAGGGCAACACGGTTCTTCTCGGTGATCGACTTCTGGCCGCGACCCAATGCCACCTGCCCGGACTTGACCAGTTCGATGATCCCATAAGGCTCGAGCATGGTGACCAAGGCGGCCAGCTTGTCGCTGCTGCCGGTGGCCTCCACGGTCACTGACTCGGTGCCGACGTCCACAGCCTTGCCTCGGAAGAGACCGACGACGTCAATGACCGCGCTTCGGTTGGTGTCGTTGCAGCGCACCTTGATCAGGATCAGTTCACGCTGCACCGAGTTCGGTGCCAGTTCGATGATCTTGTAGACCTCGACGAGTTTGTTCAGCTGCTTCACCAACTGTTCCAGGATGTCGGCCCGATCAACCGTAGTGACCAACGTGATACGCGAGACCTCGGGGCGCTCGGTCGGTCCGACCGCCAACGACTCGATGTTGAAGCCACGGCGGCTGAACAGGCTCGAGATGCGTGCCAGGACGCCCGGCTTGTTGTCGACCAGGACGCTCAGCGTGTGTGTGCTCTGCGTGCTCACAGGACCTCATCCTCCCATTCCGGAGCCATGTCGCGGGCTATCTTGATGTCGTCATTGCTGGTGCCTGCGGCCACCATCGGCCAAACCCTGGCGTCCTTGTGGCACACGAACTCGACCACGACCGGACGATCGTTGATCGCCATGGCCTGATTGATGACCTCGTCGACCTCTTCGGGCTTGGTGGCCCGCAGCCCGACGCAGCCCATCGCCTCGGCGAGCTTCGGGAAGTTGGGCACCAGGTCGGTGTTGAGGTCAGTGCTGGAATACCGCTTGTCGTAGAAGAGGGTCTGCCACTGACGGACCATCCCGAGGGCACCGTTGTTGATGACCGCGATCTTGATCGGGATGTTGTTCAACACGCAGGTGGTCAGCTCCTGATTGGTCATCTGGAAGCAGCCGTCGCCGTCGATACCCCAGACGACCTGGTCGGGCGCACCAACCTTGGCGCCCATCGCGGCCGGCACGCAGTAGCCCATGGTGCCGGCGCCGCCCGAGGTGAGCCATTTGGCCGGCCTGGCGAAGGGCAGGAAGTGGGCGGCCCACATCTGGTGTTGGCCGACCCCGGTGACGTAGATCGCGTCAGGGCCGGCGATCTGGCCGATTCGCTGGATGACGTGCTGCGGGCTGAGTTTGCCGTCTTGTGGCTCGGTCCAGCCGAGCGGGTAGCGCTGTTTCAGGCCGCCCAAGTATTGCGTCCATTCGGTGTATTCGGGCACCTGCTCGTGCCGCAAGGACTCGACCAGGCCACCGAGGAAGGCCTTGGCGTCACCCACCACGGGGACGTCGACGACTCGGTTCTTACCTATCTCGGCAGGATCAATGTCGGCGTGGATGATCTTGGCGTCCGGGGCGAACGAATCCAGCCGACCGGTGACGCGATCGTCGAAGCGGGTTCCCACCGCGATGAGCAGGTCGGACTTCTGTAGCGCGCCGACGGCCGAGACGGCCCCGTGCATGCCCGGCATGCCCATGTTCAGCGGGTGCGCGTCCGGCAGGGCGCCCCGAGCCATCAGGGTCGTGACCACCGGGATCCCGGTGAGTTCGACGAGGTCGGCGAGCTCCTGCCAGGCGCGGGCCTTGATGACGCCGCCACCGATGTACAGCACCGGGCGCTTCGACAGGCAGATGATCCGTGCGGACTCCTTGATCTGGCGACCGTGGGGCTGGGAAGTCGGCTTGTAGCCGGGCAGCACCAGTTCGTCCTCGAAGTCGAACGGGGCTCTGCCGGTGAGTGCGTCCTTGGCCACGTCGACCAGCACCGGCCCGGGACGCCCCGTGGACGCGATATGGAAGGCGGCCTTGATCGACTCGGGGATGTCTTCGGTGCGCTTGACCAGGAAGTTGTGTTTGGTGATCGGCATCGTGATGCCGCGGATGTCGGCCTCCTGGAAGGCGTCGGTGCCGATGAAGGTCGAGTTCACCTGGCCGGTGATGGCGACGATCGGGACCGAATCCAGGTAGGCGTCGGCGATCGGGGTGACCAGGTTGGTGGCACCCGGACCAGAGGTGGCGATGCAGACGCCGACGCGTCCGGTGGCCATCGCGTAGCCCTCCGCCGCATGCCCGGCGCCCTGCTCATGGCGCACCAGGATGTGCCGGATGGACGAGTCGTACAGCGGGTCGTAGGCCGGCAGAATGGCTCCGCCGGGGATGCCGAAGGCGACTTCTACACCGCACCGCTCCAAGGACGCAATAAGCGCCTGGGCACCGGTGAGGATGGGCAAGTCGGTTGACTTGTTGGCCATCGGGCGGATCCTTTCTGTGTGGGTTGGATGACAGGTTGCTGCAACAAAAAACCCCCGCTGCCACGATGGCAGACGAGGGAGCGCTCCGTCGGATGGGACGAAGCGCTAGCGGATTACGAGCTCCTGTCGGCTGAACACCTGCCAATCATGGCATGTAACGACGACTGCACCAAGTGAGTCTCGGGATCCGGACGATCAGTCCAGCCGGACGACGAACCCAGCATCTGCCAAGGCGCGCTTGACGTCCGCCACAGTCAGGGTGCCGAAGTGGAAGACGCTGGCCGCCAGCACCGCATCGGCGCCGACCCGCGCCGCGTCCACGAAATGCGCTGCGGTGCCCGCGCCCCCGGAGGCGATCAGCGGGATGTCGATGGCGGCGCGGACCGCCCCGAGCATCTCCAGGTCGAAGCCGTCGGTGGTGCCGTCGGCGTCCATCGAGTTCAACAGCACCTCGCCGACACCCCGGTCGACCGCCTCGCGGGCCCACTCAATCGCGTCCAGCCCCGCTGAGCGGGCGCCGCCATGGGTGGTGACCCCGAAACCAGAAGGCATCCTCGGCTCGCGCCGGGCGTCCACACTGAGCACCAGCACCTGGTCGCCGAATCGGCTGCTGATCTCGCTGAGCACCTCGGGACGCATGATCGCGCCTGTGTTGATGCCTACCTTGTCTGCGCCACAACGCAGCAGCGCGTCCACGTCCTCGACCGATCGGACGCCTCCGCCGACGGTGAGCGGGATGAAGACCGTCTCGGCGCATCGAGTGACGACATCACGAGTGGTCTGGCGGCCACGCGCCGAGGCCGAGATGTCAAGAAAGGTGATCTCGTCTGCGCCCTGTTCGTTGTAGCGCGCGGCGAGTTCGACCGGGTCACCGGCATCGCGGAGGTTGGTGAAGTTGACGCCCTTGACGACGCGGCCGTCGGTGACGTCGAGACAAGGGATCACGCGAAAGGCGACAGTCACCCGACCAGCCTACCGGGATGGAGTACGGGTATCGCGGGCAGCTCAGGCATGGGGCCGGCGAAGTCAGACGTCCACGTGGTCGGTCGGTGTCGGCGCCAGCAGGCGCGCGCGCTCGGCGGCTTCGAGCCCGTCGGCCGCCCTGTGTCGCGCGAAGACCGCCACCGATCGGATGACTGCCGCCAGGAGTGGCGCGCCCAGGATCATTCCGATGATTCCGGCAACCGTTCCGCCGACGATCGTGGCCAGCAGTACCGCAATGGGGTGCATCTTGAGAGAGGTTCCCAGCGCCCAGGAACTGACCGCGCTCTGAATACCGCCGTTGGAGACCAGGATGGTGATCGCAATGATCAGTGCCGCCGAGGCACCACCGGAGCCGAAGGCGATCAGCACCGCGAACGCCCCGGCTATCCACGCCCCGACGAAGGGGATGAAGGAGGTGAAGAAATACAGGATGAAGATCGGCACCGCCAGCGGAATCCGCAAGACCAACAGCGGCACCAGGAAGATCGGGGCGGTGATCAAGGCGGTGATGGCGGTGCCCTTGAAGTATCCCCGCAGGGATTGCTTCGCCACGCCGATCACCTCTTCCGACAGTCCGGGATCCAGTCGGGTCACCCGCGCCAGCCAAGCCGGGAATCCACGGGCGTCTCGAAGCACGAAGAACAGGAAGAAGACCGCGAAGAAGGAGCCCACCGCGAAGGAGACCGCCCCCGAAAAGGTACTCGACACCGCCCCCAAGGCCCCTTGACCGATCTTGGGCGCGTAGTTCTGGAATGCGATCCGTGCCTGCTCCAGCCACACCGAATCGATCTCCAGCGAACGCGCCCATTTCACCATGGACTGCCAGCCCACCAGCAGTTGATTGGAGATCTCCGGCAGTTGCTGGAGGAATCCGGACACCACGATCGCCACCGTGCCGGCCGCCAGCGCCAGTGCCACCACCAGCGCCGCAATGGACGCCAACAAGGGCTTCACCCCGCGGCGCTCCAAGGCTTCGACCAGGGGTTCAAGCACCGTGCCGAGGATCACCGCGATCACCAGTGGGATCACGATCCCGCTAACGGCGCCCAGCGCCAAGAGAATCACCACAATCAACCCGATGATCCCCAGCAACAGCCAACTGGTCAGGCCGACTCTCTGCAGCCGGGGCAGGTTGGCCCAGCGGGAATCACTTCGCTCGTCGCTCACGCCGCACGCTCCTTCGTCGGTCACCCGGCCATCCGTTCCGCGGACTCAGGATAGCGACTTCCGCAGCGGCCCACCCTCACTCCCGATCAGGGTCGAAGGCGACGATGTCGCGACGCATCGCACCTATCAGCTGCCGACACGTGCGGGTCAGCTCACCCACGCCCGGTGCCTGGGCGACCTGCCCGGCCAGGTCGACGACCTGGCGCACCCAGCGAACGAAATCCCCGGGGGACAGTTGGGTTCGCTGCAGCACGACGGCAAGCGGCAACCCGGACGCCCAGTCGAACGCGGCTTCCGCGAACCCGATTTCGGGTGGTGGAGACCGATCCACCCTGTTGTCTCGCTCCACCTCGCCCAGCCGGCGCCAGATCGCCCGCACCCGGCTTTGCGCGATCTCAGAGTCCCGGTCGGGCATCCGGTGCAGTTGGCCGGCGGAGGTTGGCCTTGCCTCATAGACCAGCGTGGACAGAACTGCCGCCAGTTGCGGTACGGTCAGGTCTTCGAAGACACCGTCCCGGATCGCTTCGGCAACCACCAGGTCGAGTTCGTTGTAGATGCGGGCCAGCATCGCGCCGGCCGGCGTCATCCGGTCGCCCGCCAGGTAGCCCAGGCCGTCCAGTACCCCGCAGATCCGGTCAAACCGGGTCGCGATCGACTGGCTTCGGGCTTGGGCCTTCGCACGCAGTTGGGTCTGGTCGCGGCCCAGCCGCAGCGCCTGCTCAGCCGCCCGGGCGTGTTCCTCACGGTCGGGGCAGTGGTGGCAGGGGTGTGCCTTCATCTCGGCGCGCAGCGAGTCGATCTGCGCTGCAAGCTCCTCGTCCGGACGCGGTCTACCGGCCCGTGCGGGCCTGTCTCCAATCGACTCCAGTCGTCCCGCCAACGAGTTGCCCAGCTGACGACGGTCCGCGGCTGAGTGCACGTCGAACTTCTTCGGCAACCGGACGCGCGAGACCGCCCGCAGCGGCTGGTTGACGTCGCGTTCACCGAGAGCGACGATCTGCCGTGCCGCGGTCATCACCAGCGGCCAGGGCGCCTGCTGGGTCCCGGTCTTGATCACCGCCGCCCAGCCTTGGTGCTTGCCGGCCGGCACCCAGACCACGTCGCCCGGCTCCAGCGCCACCAGCGAGTCGACCACTTCGGCCCGATGGTCGCGCTTGCGCAGCCGCGACAGCTCGGACTCCAGGTCGCGGATCTGGTCGCGCAGCTCGGCGTACTGGCGGAAGTCACCACGATCGCACTGCGCCTGCGCCCAGAGGCGGGCCGCCTGCTCGTCGTCACGGGTCGCTTTGCGGGCCATCACGACGACCCGCCGGTCGGTTTGGAACTGGGCGAAGCTCTGCTCCAACAGGGCCCGGGCGCGGACGCGTCCCACGGTGCCGACCAAGTTGACCGCCATGTTGTAGGTCGGCGCGAAGCTTGACCGCAACGGGTAGGTGCGCCGGGACGCCAGCCCGGCCAGCGCCCGGGGGTCGAGCCCGGGCCGCCAGAAGACGATCGCATGCCCCTCGACGTCGATGCCACGCCGCCCCGCGCGTCCGGTCAACTGGGTGAATTCGCCGGGGGTGATCTCGGCGTGGGTCTCGCCGTTGTACTTGACCAGCTTCTCGATCACCACGGTCTTGGCCGGCATGTTGATGCCCAGCGCCAGCGTCTCGGTGGCGAAGACGACTTTGATCAGGCCGTTGACGAACCCCTCCTCCACGATCGCCTTGAACGACGGCAACAGGCCCGCGTGGTGGGCCGCGATACCCCTGCCGAGCGCTTCGACGAAGGTCTCCCACTCCAGTGCCTGCCGGTCCGCCCGATCGAGCCGGCCTGCGTGCCGCTCGGCGATCTCCAACAGCCGCTGTCTCTCGACCGAAGTCGTAAGCCGCAGGTCTGAACCGAGCAGTTGCCGGACCGCCTGATCGCAGCCCTGCCGGCTGAAAACGAAGAAGATCGCGGGCAACAGGCCGCGTTGCGCTAGGACCTCGACTGCTGCGTCCCGGCGGGGCGGTCGCGCACCGGACGGCGACTGCTTGCCCCTGGCCCGGTCACCCGCCTCGATCCGGCTGCGCAGCGCACGCCCGCGCATCCGTCGCGAATCATCGCGAACCGTCCGGGAATCCTCCTTGGCCAGGCGCAGCAGGTCGGGGTTGACGCCCATGCCGTCCGCGAACAGGTCGTGAAGCCGGCGTCCCACGAGCACATGCTGGTAGAGCGGTACCGGACGACGCTCGCTGACCACCACCTCCACGTTGCCGCGCACCTCATCCAGCCACTCGCCGAACTCTTCGGCGTTACTCACCGTCGCCGACAGACAGACCAACTGGACCGACTCGGCCAGCCCGAGGATGACCTCCTCCCAGACCGCACCGCGGAAACGGTCGGCGAGATAGTGCACCTCATCCATCACCACGTACGACAACCCGGCCAGCATGTCCGAACCGGCGTAGATCATGTTGCGAAGTACCTCGGTCGTCATCACGACCAGTTGCGCCTCTGGGTTCACCGACGTATCGCCGGTCAGCAGGCCCACCCGATCGGCCCCGTGCCGGGCCACCAGGTCGTGGTACTTCTGGTTGCTCAACGCCTTGATGGGTGTGGTGTAGAAGCACTTGGTTCCGCTCGCCAGCGCCAGCCAGCAGGCGAACTCCCCCACCACGGTCTTACCGGAACCAGTTGGGGCGGCCACCAGCACACCCTTGCCGTCGGCCAGTTGCCGACAGGCCACCACCTGGAAATCGTCGAAGGCAAAGTCGTAGCCAGCGGTGAATTCGGCCAGGGCGTCAGTCAGCAAATTCCTCACCCACCAAGATCTCCAGGACGTTGGGCTCGCAAGTCAGCCGGAGGGGTGCCTCCCCCAGCTGCTCGCCGTCGGCCATCGGCACCAGTCCGTCACCGTCCAAAAGCACCTCTCGGGCCCGCAAGAAGGTGATGGCCGGGTGGTCGACGAACTTGCCGCGATAGAGCAGCGGGAAGAGCCGCACCAGGGTCCAGCGGCTCACCGGCCCGATCAGCGTGACGTCGAGCAGGCCATCGGCGGGATCGGCCTGCGGACAGATGAGAACGCCGCCCCCGATGAATCCGGCGTTGCCGATGGCAGCCAGCACCGCAGGCATCTCGCGGTACTCGCCGTCGATGGTGAGCCGATAGTTGAGCGGCTTCAGTTGCGCCATCTCGAGGAGCACCGCCGAGGCATAGGACAACGAACCGAAGTTGAAGCGAGATTGGGTCACCCGATAGTTGACCTTCGCGTCGTAACCCGACGAAACAACCGAACCGATGTAGCGCTGCTGTAACCCCCCGTCGATTTCCCCGCGGGCCAGCGTCAGGTCGATGCGCCGGGTCAGACCCGACGCAATGGCGGTCGCCGCCCGCAACGGGTCGCGAGGGATGCCGACGCCGCGCGCGAAGTCATCGCCGGTGCCTGCCGGAATGACCCCCAGTTGCACGTGGCTGCCCGCGCAGGCATTCATGCCGAGGCTGGCCATGCCGTCACCGCCCATCGTCACCAGCACGTCGGGACGCCGCCCCGGCTCGGGCGGCAACGACTGCGCGACCGCGGCGAGCGTCCGCGCCCGGGCGTCACCATAGCTGCGGGTCTGGAGCACCTTGATCTCGGAATCGGGCAGCGCCTCGCCTATTGCACGGGTCACCTGGGGTAGCAACCGGGCGGCGCGTCCCCGGCCGGAGCGAGGATTGACGACGATGGTTACCGCATGCTGCCGGGGCTGCTGGGACGCCATGCCCACGGACTTTACCGGGCAGACCGCATAGGCGCGGTATGTTTGGACCCCGTGAGCCTCCTCTCGGAAATCGCGCCGGAACCGATCCTGAAGTCCATTGCGCGAGGCCGCATGGTCGTCACCGATCTTGAAGTCATCACCATCACCCCCACCAGCGCCGTCATCGCGTGGACGACAAGGCAGTCGCGGTTGGGCGTGGGCGTTCCCCAGCCTGTCACCGCCGGCACCGAGTTGGCGCTGGGCCCGGTCAATGGTCCGCTGCGGACGGTACACGACGATCCGACGCCCCGCGCCTTCCACATGGTTGAGGTCACCGGCCTCGAGCCCGGGCGACGCTATCGCTTCAAGGCCACTTCGGACGGCCAGCAGGCGCACGCGGCGCTGCTTCCCACCCTGCAAGTCGGCAGCTGCGAGCAGATCAACGAGTTCACCACCCTGACCCCGCCTCCCGGCGAGTACCTGACCACGATCGCACTGACCAACGACATCCACATCGGCGAGAAGCGGCAGGGCATCGTGCTGGGATCGCTGCCCACCTCGGTACAACCACATCCTGATCAGGTCGATTATCCACAGCTCATGCTCTCGGCGTCGCTGGACGACTTGACCACCCGCCGTGGCCATCCGTTCGTGGTCGTCAACGGCGACATCACCTACGCCAACCTGCCCGACGAGGTGGAGTTGGCCCGCCAACTCCTGGATGGTTATGGCGAACAAGATGCCGACTGGGTGGCCACCCGCGGCAATCACGACCACCCGCGGCGCGACGACGATCCGTTCGGTGACGTCTTCGTCGGCTACCAACGCAACCAGACGATCCTCGATCCCAGCGGCGTGCGGGTGCTGGCGATGGATTCGACCCGAGGCTCGGGCGGTGGCTGGATCGTCCCCGACCAGTACGACCAGATCATGTCGGAGCTGGAGTCGGACCCGCACCGTCCGACGCTGGCCGTCACCCACCACCCGGTCACCAACGAGGCCGCCTGGACGTCGATCTCCGGTCCCCAGTTCATGTTGCGCGCCTCTGATCGGCTGCGCCTGCAACTGCTCGAGAACCAAGCTCCAGGTGTCTTCCTGCACGTCGCCGGGCACACCCACCGGATGCGTCGCGACCGCGCCGACCTGCCTTGGGCCCACACCCAATACCTGGAGAACGCCGCCTGCGCGGCCTACCCGGGTGGCTTCAGCCTGCTGCACCTTTACACCGGCGGGTATCTGCTCAACTTCTGGCGGCCCAGCGACCCGGACGCCCACGACTGGCTGTACCGCAGCCGCTGGCAGGTAATGGGGCTGGGCGCGCACCTGATGCTCGGACGCACCGAGGACCGCAATCACGTCGTCGAGTTCGACCTGTCAGGGCTAGTACCAGCCCAGCGCCAGGTGCCCGCCGAGCTGCGGACCTGAACTGGTCTACCCGCGGTCTTGGGTGCGCAGTTCGGCTAGTACCTGCAGCTGGGCGAGGGCAACGACCCCAGCACTGGAGG
>JAEAMF010002317.1_pt1 | contig 11092 bp, 10 predicted proteins | sample 8958721 | NCBI WGS metagenome assembly JAEAMF01 (sample SAMN16933255, study PRJNA681124) | bioreactor sludge metagenome | isolation source: anaerobic bioreactor treating anionic surfactant - SDBS | place: India: Bengaluru | collected 2019-02-28
ATTTTCTTTCCAAACGGGGTTAGTGCCAATCCGGCCAACTTAAAGTGTTGGCCTGCAAAGGGTATACCAATAATGGTAATGGCAAATAGAATTCCAAAAACTAGGTGACTTGCTGCAATCCAAATTCCTCCGCAGAGAAGCCAGATAACGTTCATTAGTATAGAGAGGCAACCCGAAGCTTGGTTGGTTGTTTCAACCGTTGTTCCAAAGGGCCAAAGCGCCACAAATGCGAGTTTAAATATCTGAATTCCAAACGGAATACCTATTATTGTAAGGCAGAGTAAAACTCCAGAAACAAGATATTCGAGGAAAATAAAGATACCGCCGAAAAGCAGCCAAATGATGTTTCCAATAAGATTCATTCAAAAAGGATTTGTTGACAGCAAAATATTTCTGCGTTCAATATGGCAATTTAATTTGGAAGAATAAAGAGTTTTGACAGCATAGCGAGAGGGTTGGCAATGCTATGAATTTTGCTCTACCTGTGTGCTCTGATGTGGTTTTTGCTGCATGGTCAATTTTGTGTAGAACGATAATTGTAGAAACGGTGAAGAAGTTGGTTGTGTTAACAGGAGCAGGCATAAGTGCCGAGAGTGGATTGAAGACCTTTCGCGACATGGGTGGCTTATGGGAGCAATATGATGTTACCGAAGTGGCTAGCCCGGCAGCATGGCGTCGTAACCCAGAGTTGGTGATGCGCTTCTACAACGAGCGGCGTAAGGCGCTGTTTGAAGCCAAACCCAATGCAGGACACCTAGGACTGGCAGCGCTTCAGGAGCAATTTGAGGTTGTTATTATCACTCAAAACGTGGACGATTTGCATGAACAGGCAGGTAGTACGCTTGTTGTTCATTTACATGGAGAGCTTCGCAAAGCTCGTAGTACAGAAGATCCCAACCTAATTTATACGTTGGATAAGTGGGAATTAAAGATGGGCGATTTATGTGAAAAGGGATCGCAACTTAGGCCTCATATTGTCTGGTTTGGCGAGGCAGTTCCCAACATGTCGGTTGCTGCTGAATTTGCGAAGCAGGCAGACGTTTTTGCCGTTATTGGCACGTCGCTTAACGTTTATCCCGCTGCTGGTTTGTTAGACTACGTTTCGGGTAATGTACCAGTGTTTCTTATCGATCCCAACGAGCTACCTGTTGCAAATAGGAAGAACTTTACATTTATTAAGGAGAAGGCAGGAATTGGTGTTCAATTAATGGCAAAGGAGTTGGAAAAGTATTAGATTTATGGTAGAATTTTAGGCTATGTCCATCGCAAGATCTGCTCTTATTCTTCTTTTTGTGCTGCCTAGTATTGCTTTTGCACAATCGTTTAAGGGTGGTGTGCAAGGCGGGTTTGCCATGAGCCAGGTGGATGGCGACAGGTATGCCGGCTTTCATAAAACAGGATTGTGGGCCGAGCTGTTTGTTGAATATCCGCTCACAAAAAAGGCCGGGCTGCATCTTGGTATTGCCGGTATTCAGAAGGGGTCGTACAAGAAGTTCAACGAACTCGAGTTTTACCGAATAAATCTCATATATACCGAGTTCCCTGTATTGCTTGAATATCGAATTACGCCGCATAGTATTATTGAGGGAGGGCTTGGGTTTGGTATGTTGGTGCATTCGGCAGAGAAGAATGAGTTAGGTCCTTTGTCTAAAATTGATTCACCAGCATTTAACACTTTCGAGCTAAGCGCTCAGGGTGGCATTAAATACTTTATCTGGACAAGAGCAGGAGGTACAGTAAAGTTAAGCTATTCATTACTGCCCATTCGGGATACCAAACAAATAAGTTCCTACGGGCGTAAGTCGGGCCAGTATAACAACCTGATTCAGTTTTCGCTATTCTATATGCTATAATGAACTCTACATGTCTAACGAGACAAAAGAGTTCATTTGTTATTGGCTCTCATTGATATAAGTGGGTGGTAAGTTCTTGTGCGGAAATAAATACAGTTGGGTTAAGCCGATCGTTACGTATAATCAACATCATGATCAGTAAATCTTATAACACCAGAGATCTAATAATAACAAGAGTTATCTTCCCGCACAAGCAAGAGTTGCAATGCTAACGGTGCAGTCGCCTTCGTTTATTAGAGTTTGGGCGCAGGCTTCGAGGGTCGCTCCGGTAGTTACCACATCGTCTACCAAGAGCAGGTGCTTTCCCTTTATCAACTCTTTATTTGCAATGGAAAAAACTTCAGAAACATTATCCCACCGCTCTAGTCTTCCTTTTCGGGTTTGCGATTCAGTGTGCGTAGTTTTGACCAGCACATTGGTTACGACAGGAACGAGCATGGTGTCGGAGAGTCCAATTGCTATCCATTCGCTTTGGTTGTAGCCTCTTTTTCGTAACTTTTTTGGGTGCAAGGGAACAGGAATTACACAAGCAATATCCTTGAGCGATTCAACTTTACGCAACTCTTGACCAAACTCTTGGCCAAGGTAGCGTCCAATATCTTTCCGTCCGGAGTATTTTAGCTTATGCAGCAGCTTTTGGTATCGGCTACCTTTTCGGAAGAAAAAGAAGGAGCAGGCGTGGGTGAGGTATACTCTTCCCCAGAATATTTTGGCCACCTCGTTGTCGGGGAGGTTAAATTTTCGGGTTTTTGGCAGCTTGTAGTTGCAGCGGGTGCACATCACCTCCTATACATGGACTAGTGGTGTGTCGCACACAGCACAAAGATTAGGGTAAAATAGGCCCCAAAATCCTCGTAGCCAAGAGCCAATCATACTAATTATTTCGTTGTTTTAGTCCACACAATCTCCTTTCCAATGAGCGAAAAGCCAATAAACCCCTTCACGTGAAGGGTGTTGAGGTCTTTTTCGAACCAAAGAAGGCATTTGTAGGTTTTTCCCGATTTGGGATCGTAAATAACTCCATCGGACCATTCATTGTTGTCTTTGTCGAAGCTAAAGCCTGTAAGTAGCGGCAACCCTAAGGTTGGCCTGGTGCGAAGCTTTGCATCCGGATTTTTATCATCCATCTTTGGTTTTCCGTTGCGGTTAGGTTCCTTAAGCCACACAATGGCACCATTGAATTTGCCATCCTTGCCCTTGAATATCTCCACCTTGGAATCTTTGTCTTGCGTAAGCCAAGTGCCAACAATTCTGTTTTCGGACTGTGCCAACAGGGAGCCTGCAAAAAGCATAGAAATAATAGTAAATAGGAACCTCTTCATAGAATCAGTTTTTCTGAAAGTTAAGACTTCTGCAATAATAGCTAACTCAAAGTATATTTTGCTATTTTTGCTCTAACAAAAACAGTTGATAATGAAAAAGTACTTAATTCGCTTTGCAAAGTATGTAGTATACTTTATGGTTTTACTGACAGTATTCACCTCGTTGATGGAGTATACTAAGCCGGAGCCATTTAAAGATTTTACCCTAGAGTTGTTCCGAATGTACCTCTTAATTGGGATTGGTTTTTCTGCCATTTACCCATTGATTGGTTTTGGCAAAAGGGAGATTCACCTAAACCACACCTTTGCAGATGATCGTGAGCAAATTGAGAAGATCATGGATGCTATTGGTCTTTTTAAGGAGAGCGAGGAGGGATCGATTATTGTTTACCGATACAAGAATAAGGTGAAGAAGTTCTTCTTACTATACGAAGACGTAATTGTAATTGAAACATCCAATAACCCGATAGTTGTCTCCGGACCATTGAAGGAGATTCGCCGCATGAAGTTGATGTTTGAACAGTATCTTCAAGTTTCGGCAGAATAACTACAATAACAGTGAACCCGTTAGGAAATAAATATTTGGTGATGGTAGCAGGGATGCTATCGGCACTTTTTTTTGGATATGCCTGCAATCATAACGCTTTGCCTAAAGTGATAATCTCTACGGATCAGGGTGATATTGTTGTTGAAGTAGACACTATAAAATCGGCTGTCTCTGCAAAGAACTTTCTTTCCCTAGTAGAGAAGGGGGTTTACGACAGTAGCCTCTTTTATCGGGTGGTGCGCCCCGATAATCAGCCTAACTCGACGTGCAAAATAGAGGTAATTCAGGGTGGCCTGTTTGCAGACTCTTTGATAGATCGACAGGTTCAGATTCGTCACGAAACAACAAAAGAGACGTCTATTCTGCATACCGATGGGGCTATTTCAATGGCGCGGTCACTTCCGGGTAGTGCATCTACCGAGTTTTTTATCTGCATTGGAGCTCAACCGGAATTGGATTATGGAGGTCGCCGAAATCTCGACGGACAAGGCTTTTCTGCTTTTGGGCATGTTGTTGAAGGAATGGATATCGTTCGAAAAATTCAGCAGATGAAGGACACCTCGCAATACTTAGTTCAGCCGGTGATAGTTGTTTCCATGGAGATTAAATAGTAAAAAACCGGGCGTTAACCCGGTTTTTTATTTATTAAGCATTTGCTTCGTTAGTCTCTTTGGGTTCTTCCTCCTTGAACAGCTCTTTTCTGTGGAACAGCAGAAGGTAAACAACACCTATGCTAATAGAGGCATCAGCAATATTGAAAATTGGACGGAAGAAGACGAAGTCTTCACCACCCCAAATTGGTAGCCAAGAAGGGACGTTGCCTTCAATCAATGGAAAGTAGAGCATATCGACAACTTTACCATGCAGGAATGTGGCATAACCGCCGGCGGCAGGCATAAACTCTGCGATCCGTCCATAAGAATCGGTAAAGATCATTCCATAAATAGCCGAGTCGATAATGTTTCCGAGTGCACCGGCAAGAACAAGTGCCAGACCAACGATAAGGCCTCTGGATGCTTGGCTTTTGGATAGTTTATGAAGATACCAACCAATGGCAATTACAGCAAATATACGGAACAGGCTTAGCGCCAACTTTCCGTAATCTCCACCAAACTCCATTCCAAAGGCCATTCCCGGATTTTCAGTAAAGAGTATGTAGAACCAATCTCCAAAAACAGAGATTCTGTCTCCCATAACCATTGACGTTTTGATCCAGATTTTAACCGACTGGTCGAGTAGGAGCACTGCTGTTACTACGAGTGCGGCTTGTTGCAATACACTTAAGCGTTTCATTATATTGTATTATATTTTTTCACCACGATTGGTGGATTCTTTTTGTTACTGCATTACTGTGTAATTAAGGTGCAAAACTAGCAAAATATGAGATTAGCAGCTACGTGGAATAGATTATTCCCGCTCTTTTTCGTTATTTGAAGTGAAGCAAAAAAATAGCCGAAGGAGTATCCTTCGGCTAGATATGAGTTGTAAGATGATTACACTTGGTTATTTTTTGCTTCGATGCTAAGGGTTGCGTGAGGAACTGCACGAAGGCGATCTTTGGAAATTAGTTTTCCTGTTTCGCGGCAAATGCCGTAAGTTTTATTGTTAACCCTTAGGAGCGCTGCTTCCAAGTGGGAGATGAACTTTAGCTGGCGTTGTGCCAACTTACCGGACTCTTCCTTCGAAAGCGTAGATGCACCCTCTTCCAAAATTTTAAAAGTAGGAGAGGTATCTTGCGTGTCGTTGCTTTCGCTGTTGGTGATGGAGGCCTTGAGAGTCTCATAGTCTCTGCGGGCTTTCTCGAGTTTATCCATAATCAGTTCCCTGAACTCGGCAAGCTCCTCATCTGTGTATCTCGTCTTCTCTAATTCAGCCATAGCCCTAAATTTTTCTTAAAGATATAAAAATATTATTACCGTTTATCGCTAGTTTGTTTTCTCCACGCCTATGATGAGAATTAGATCGGTGTCTAACTCTACTTCCTGAGCATTTTCCTTGCTTAGCGATTCTTCCAACAAAATATCAACAGCCAGCGTTTGGGTTGATATGTATGATTTGTGCTTGATAACGGCATCGTTGATGGCTGGATTCATACCGATACGAATTATAATTTTATCGGTTACGTCAAGGCCACTATCTTTTCTGATATTCTGAATGCGGTTAATTAGTTCACGGGCAATTCCTTCTTCGTGTAGCTCTTGGGTTACAGTAATGTCGAGAGCAACGGTAAGCCTACCTTCGCTTGCAACTAACCATCCCGGGATATCTTCCGAAAGAATCTCGAAGTCCTCAAGCAGCAACTCTAGATCGCCCGAAGCGGTATGGATTGTATACGAACCGTTTGCTTCAACGTGAATTATATCGTCCTGATTGAAAGCGGCAACAGCGTTGGAAATTTCCTTCATCTGTTTGCCAAACTTTGGTCCAAGGGTTTTGAAGTTAGGTTTTATCTTTTTAACAAGAATACCCTTGGTATCGAAGATATACTCCAACTCCTTAACGTTTACCTCTGTAAGGATAAGGTTTTTAACTGCGTCTACGTTTTCCTGCATCTCGGAGTCGAGAACCGGAATCATAATCTTGGTAAGCGGTTGACGCACCTTTATATTAACCTTACGGCGAAGACCCAGCACCATTGACGAAACCTTTTGGGCTATGTCCATGCGCACTTCCAACTTCTTATCGATAAGCGATTCAATGCTTACCGGGAAGTTTGCCAAGTGAACACTTTGATCTTTATGCTTTCCGGTAACCTTGTTTAGGTCGGAGAACAACCTGTCCATGTAGAACGGTGCAATAGGTGCTGCAAGCAAGGAAACGGTTTCCAAGCAGGTGTATAGTGTTTGGTAAGCAGCAATCTTATCGTTGCTGTATTCACCTCCCCAGAAACGTTTGCGGTTGAGGCGCACGTACCAGTTGCTTAGGTTTTCGGTTACAAAATCCTGAATAGCACGACCTGCACGGGTTGGCTCGTAGTTTTCGAGGGCATCGGTAACCTCAGCCACAAGAGTTTGAAGCAACGAAAGCACCCAGCGATCAATTTCCGGTCTTTGGTCAACAGGAATCTCAGCCTCTTTTCCGGTAAAGCCATCAACATTAGCGTAGAGGGAGAAGAAGGAGTATGTGTTGTAAAGGGTTCCGAAAAACTTACGCTTCACCTCGTCGATACCAGCCGGGTCGAACTTGAGGTTATCCCAAGGCTGAGAGTTGGTGATCATATACCAGCGAAGCGGGTCAGAACCATACTGTTCAATAGCTTGGAATGGATCAACACCATTGCTCAAGCGTTTGCTCATCTTATTGCCGTTTTTATCGAGCACCAATCCGTTGGAGATGATGTTCTTGAAAGCAACAGAGTCGAAGAGCATAGTGGATAAAGCGTGGAGAGTAAAGAACCAACCACGGGTTTGGTCTACGCCTTCAGCAATGTAGTCGGCAGGGAATACCTGCTGGAATTCCTTTTCACCCATTTCGAAGGGGAAGTGAACTTGAGCGTAAGGCATGGCGCCGGAATCGAACCACACGTCGATAAGATCTGTTTCACGAACCATCTTTTCGCCCTTGTCGGAAACGAGCACTACATCGTCCACGAATGGGCGGTGGAGGTCGAACTTATCGTAGTTCTCTTTCGAGAAATCTTTTTCGTTGAAAGACGCAAGAGGGTTGCTTTGCATGAACCCAGCCTTAACCGATTTTTCAATCTCGGACTTGAGTTGAGCAACAGAGCCAATACACTTGCGCTCGCTGTGGTCAGCCGTTGCCCAAATTGGGAGCGGTGTTCCCCAGTAACGTGAGCGAGAAAGGTTCCAGTCCACCAAGTTTTCGAGCCATTTTCCAAAGCGACCGGTTCCGGTGCTTTGTGGCTTCCAGTTGATGGTATTGTTTAGCTCAATCATTCGTTCGCGAAGGGCAGTGGTCTTAATAAACCAGCTGTCGAGCGGATAGTAAAGCACAGGCTTGTCGGTACGCCAGCAGTGAGGATAGCTGTGTTCGTACTTTTCAATTTTAAATGCTTTGTTTTCCATCTTGAGCTTCACCGCAATGTCAACATCAACGGTGGCCGCATCCTTAGGAAGAGTATCGTCGTATTCGTTTTTTACAAATCGTCCGCTGAATTCGCCAACACCATCGACAAATCGACCTGACTTATCAACAAGGGTAAGCGAACCAATGCCGTTTTGCTTGGCTACACGGAAGTCGTCGGCACCAAAACTTGGGGCAATGTGAACAATACCAGTTCCATCTTCGGTGGACACAAAGTCGCCGCAGAGAACGCGGAAAGCGTCACCGTCGGTTGGTTGCTGATAGGGCATCAGTTGCTCGTAGCGGCAACCCTCAAGGTCTTTACCTTTGTGTTCGGAGAGAATGCGGAATGGGATATTCTTGTCACCGGGCTTATACTCGTCGAAACTAAGGTCTTTGTTCTTCTCTGGAAAGTAGTTTCCAAAGAGATCCTTGGCCAGAATAAGCACAACAGGCAGAGAGGTGTATGGATTGAAGGTTCGAACCCTAACATAGGTAATACCTTTTCCTACTGCAAGGGCAGTATTGGAGGGCAAAGTCCATGGGGTAGTGGTCCATGCAATGAAGAATACGTCGGCATCAGCATCCTTGAATAGAAACTCGTTCTTGGCATCCTTGGCAACCTTGAATTGGGCTACCATGGTGGTGTCCTTCACGTCGCGGTAGCATCCGGGCTGGTTTAGCTCGTGAGTACTGAGACCGGTTCCTGCAGCAGGAGAGTATGGTTGAATAGAGTAACCTTTGTATAGCAACCCTTTTTCGTAAAGTTTGCTGAGCAAGTACCAAAGGGTTTCAATGTAGCGGTTGTCGTAGGTAATATATGGGTTTTCCATATCTACCCAGTAACCCATTTTATGGGTTAGGTCTTCCCACAGGTCTGTGTACTTCATAACCTCCTTGCGGCAGGTTTGGTTATACTCCTCTACTGATATGGTTTTGCCAATATCTTCCTTGGTAATTCCAAGCATCTTTTCAACGCCAAGCTCCACGGGCAATCCGTGGGTATCCCAGCCAGCCTTACGGTGAACCTGAAATCCTTTTTGGGTTTTGTAGCGGCAGAATACGTCCTTAATGGTTCGCGCCATTACGTGGTGAATGCCGGGAATACCGTTAGCCGAAGGAGGTCCTTCGTAAAATACAAATGCGGGGTGACCCTCGCGCTCCTTTAAGCTCTTATGAAAAGTATCATTCTCGTCCCAGGTTTTTAAAACATCTTTGTTCACCTGCGACAAGTCCAGTCCTTTGTATTCGGGAAATTTGGAACTCATTGACTACTGCTATTATTTCTATAAAACGATATTTCTTGTCCAACGCCTTTGATGTAACAAGAAAAGGTGTAAGTTACATCCTCTGTGACGCTCAAAAGCCCACAAAGATATGCTTCGCTGTAGAAAATACAAATTTTTGGGCCTTAAACTACCATTTAATTGACTAATGGTTTGGTGTTTTGCTATAAAATGTCTGCAAAGAGCGCTTCTATGGTCTCGCCTTCGTTAACACGAAGGTGGTATGCGTTTATTCCTACGCGGCGTGCACCTTCCACGTGCTGAAAGGTGTCGTCGATAAAAAGCGTCTCTGAAGCTATAAGGTTATTCTCGCGGAGAATGAGTTCAAAAGGCTCAACATCGGGCTTGCGCATGTGGATGTGGTGTGAGTAATACTCCTTGTTAAAGAAAGGAGCAAGCGAAGGAAAGCCCGTTTGAGCATAGAGCTGCTTAATATAAACGTCGAAGTGAATTTCGTTGGTGTTGCTAAGCAAATAGGTGTTGCAGCACTTTTTAACCTGCTCAAGCACATGGAGTCGTGAAGGGATAAATTCGAGGAGCATGGCGTTCCAAGCCTCGTCGATGTGTTGATCGGAGATATTCTTGGCGGCAAGGGCGCGAATCTCATTGCGGAAGGCGGCAGGGGCAATTAATCCCTTGTCGAGAAGGTCGAAAGTGTGGTTCTGTGCAGCCTGAGTAAAGGTTTCGTGGAAGTTGGTAAACCCAATTTCTTGAAATTTTTGGTAAGTTGGTAGTCGATTGGAAGGATAACTCCCCCAAGATCAAAAATAACGTTGCGGATTGAACCGCCGAATTGGTCGAAAAATTTAGGTTGCATGCAAAAAGTTGTGTAAGGGTATTGAATAATCCGTTGCAAATGTCTAATATTGCACCTCAAAATAAGGAAAACTTTTCCACACGGAAAAGCCCTTGGGCCCATAGCTCAGTCGGTTAGAGCATCTGACTCATAATCAGAGGGTCGTTGGTTCGATACCAACTGGGCCCACAGAACTCCGATCATCGCAAGATGTTCGGAGTTTTTGCATTTTAGGACACTATGTGTTGAGGAATCCTCAAGTTGATGGGCAGCATTCCCATAATGAGGAACCGAATAAATTTGAGTTTTATTTTTTTGGATGTTGAGACTGCTGCTTCGAGGTGTCATTCCGAACAAAATCTTCTTAATAGGCTGAAAACGAACATAAATCCCCCTATGGTTGCCATTATACATTTGTGAGTCAACCTGTCGTTCGCCATCAATACTTTGCTTTTTGGATATTATTTGTGTGCTTTTATCAATTTACGAGCTCATTTTTTGCTAATCTGATAAATAGTTTCTCGTAAAACTATCCGTCCTTTGCTTTTGTGTAACATTTTTTACGGTCTAAAAGCCTTATTGTTGTTGAACAATTTCGGTTTTATTGTAAAAACGAACGTGTTATGCATTAAAAAAGTGATTTCAGTTATTTATGGTGTTGCATTAATTCAATATATTTATAGACAGAAACAGCCAAAGCCAAACAGCCGCAAACTGGAAGGATTACATCTGAAAGAACATTTAGCGACAAGTGTCGCCCCTTTTGTTGTCTGCTCCTACATCGTGGTACCGGTTAGTGGTGTGTCTCGGTCAAGTGCTCTTCGTTGATGAAGAGAGTAGAAACCGTAGCCAATGAGCAGCGAACTGTATTTATCCAGTAAGGAGTTGATTTATTGTAAGGACGAATATTTCCTTATGAAGAAAGCTTGCGATGAGCTTTACCTGCTGTTTAGTTCAATAACGGGTATCGATATTAGTAAGCTCAGCGACGGCGACATACACCTTGCTTCCGGTAAAGCCATCTCTCCGTCGGGTGCAGCACACTGTCTTCTTGAATTTAAGCGAACGGCAATCTTCCTGCGAGGCGTTAAAAAAGCCATTGATGCAAAGATTCGAGAACGCAGCAGTACGGTTAATATCCTTTATGCCGGATGTGGTCCTTACGCAACGCTAGTTACCCCTTTGCTTTCATTTTATTCATCAAAGCAGGTAAACATTACCCTGTTGGATATTAATCAGGTTTCACTCTTAGCAGTAGAGAAGCT
>JAEAMF010002320.1_pt1 | contig 11092 bp, 6 predicted proteins | sample 8958721 | NCBI WGS metagenome assembly JAEAMF01 (sample SAMN16933255, study PRJNA681124) | bioreactor sludge metagenome | isolation source: anaerobic bioreactor treating anionic surfactant - SDBS | place: India: Bengaluru | collected 2019-02-28
GATGGTGGATTACCGCAGCAGAAAAATTAATACCAGGAACAAGAACCTCAGTGAGTTCATACGGCAGCTTGCGGCCGGCAAATTCTTGATTCCGACGTTTCAGCGTTTGTTCGTCTGGGATCCCGAACACATCGTCAACCTCTGGGACAGCATCTACCGCTGCTATCCCATCGGCAGCATAATCTACTGGAAAACCAACACACGGCTTCACGTGCACAGGCAACTGGGAGGTTTTTTCCTGCCGGACGACAATGATCCCGGGCAGACGATGCGCTGCTACATACTGGACGGGCAGCAGCGCGCAACTTCGCTGCTGGCGTCCTTTTACGGCGGTACAGGCAAGACCCGGGTGCAGTTTTCGTTCGATTACACGCTGTATTTCGATTTGACCAAGGCCGAGTTTTTTTTCGAAAAGGATTATTACAGGCACCGATGGGACGCTGATTCGGCGTTTCTGATCCGTTTGAAGGACGCACCCGTTTTACCGGCGGACTACTGCAATTCCCTGGCCTCGATGCAGGGCTTTTCCGAATCCACGGGCAGAAACCTCGAGCAGCTGCAATTCATCTTTTCGGATTACAGCATTCCCCTGATCAGCCTGGAAGGATACGACATCGCCGGCGTGTGCGGAATATATGAACGCATAAATCAGACAGGTGTGCGGCTCACGAATATGGATATACTGATCGCAAGAGGATTTAAGAATTACGCCACTGTCGTCGAAGAGGATTTTCCTGTTTCGCAGTAAGCGCTTTTATCGGCGGATGCCCGGGCTTTTCAGAGATGAACCTGGAGGAGATAGTCCCTTGGAGAAGGCGGATATAGTTGCTGTGACTAGCGCAAGCCTTCTGCGGAAGTTCATCAAGCTCCCGTGGAAAATTTACCGCGGGGATCCCTTTTGGGTTCCACCGCTGATCGTCGATATGAAAAAGATGCTGGACAGAACAAAACACCCTTTTTTCCAGCACTCTTCGGCGGAATTATTTCTGGCAATGCGACAGGGGAAGGTTGTCGGACGCATCGCTGCCATCCTGAACAACAATCACAACCGCTATCACAATGAGAAAACGGCCTTCTTCGGCTTTTTTGAATCGATCGACAACCAGGAGATCGCCTCGGCACTGCTCGATCGGGCCGCTCAATGGGCAAGGGACCGGGGAATGCGCCAGCTGCGCGGGCCGATGAATTATTCGACCAATGAAACCGTCGGCATTCTTATAGAAGGTTTCGACTCCCATCCCTGCGTTATGATGCCGCACAATCCCCCCTACTATCCGGCCCTCATTGAAAACGCCGGATTTGGGAAAGCAATGGACCTGTATGCCTGGTGGATGATGGCCGAAAAGGGACTGAATCCCAAAATCCTTCGGGTAGGCGGGATGGTTGTGAAGGATGAAGAAATATGCGTTCGCAGCATCGACATGAATAATTTCTGGGGCGATGTGGAAATACTGAAGAGTATCTATAACGACGCATGGAGCTCCAACTGGGGTTTTGTGCCCATGACCGCCGCAGAATTCAGGCACATGGCCAAGGAGCTGAAGACCATTGTGGATCCGCGCGTGGTTTTGATAGCGGAGAAGCGAGGAGAGCCAGTTGCTTTCTCGATCGTTTTGCCCGATTTCAACCAGGCACTGGCAAAGATCAACGGGCGGCTTCTGCCGTTCGGCCTTCTCAAATTAATGTATTATGGGCGCCGCATACGGCGCGTGCGCGTGCTTGCTCTGGGGATAGCGAAAAAAATGCAGAACTGGAGCGGCATAGGTTCTGCGCTCTATTATGAAACCTTCCATCGCGCTATCGCGGCCGGTTATACCAGCGGGGAATTTTCCTGGACGCTGGAAAACAACGACCTTATCAATCGAAGCATGCGGCTCTTCGGTGCCGAGATCTATAAACGGTATCGCATCTATCAGAGGAAATTTTGAAAACCGCAGCCCGCAGCCTGCAGTTCCTCTGCGAGTACGTCGACGGCGCGACGGATTTCTTCTTCGGAATGCGTTGCGCTGATAAAAAACCGAAGCCTGGCGGCATTCTCTTCAACTGCAGGATAGACAATCGGCTGTACATTGATTCGGCGTGCCGCCATGGCGTGGCTTACCTGCATGCTCCGGTTCGAATCTCCGATGATTGCGGGTATGACCGCGGCTCCTGCGGATAGCCCGGTATTGATTCCTTTCCTGCGGGCGAGGTCCAGAAACAGTTTCGAGCGGTGTCGCAGCTGCTCGACGATCTCGGGGTGCCGCTGCATGAGTTCGAGCGATTTCAGCGCGGCTGCGGCATTCGGCGCGGGAATCCCCACGGAGTAGAGGAAACCCGGAGCTGTGTATTTGAGATAATCCACGAGATGACTGCTGCCCGCGATGTAACCTCCACAGCTGGCGAAAGACTTTGACAGCGTCCCCATCCAAAGATCGACGTCCCGCGGGTCTATGCCCGGGAAATGGTGCGCGATCCCGCGCCCCGACGGGCCGAGTACTCCAATTGAATGCGCCTCGTCTACGATCAGGTTGCACCGGAAGCGCTTCTTCAGCTCGACCAGTTCGGGCAGATTGCAGATGTCTCCATCCATTGAGAAAAGCCCCTCGGTGCAAATGAGGGTTCTCCTGTACTGGCCGCGGTGCTGCGCAAGCATATGCTCGAGCTCCTTCAGATTTCCATGCGAAAACGAGCGCCTTTTCGCGCCGGAAAGACGGATTCCCTGAAGGATGCTGTCGTGACAAAGGCTGTCGTGCAGTATCAGGTCATTCTTATCGAACAGGTGGCCTATGGTCGTGACATTCGTGGCGTGGCCGCTGACAAAGACAACTGCGTCTTCCACGCCGATATGCCCGGCGAGCCCTTGTTCGAGTTCGCGGTGGATCGGGCGCTCTCCGGAAACCAGACGACTGGCTGAGACAGAAGTCCCGAATCGGTCGGTGGCCTCCTTGGCGGCTGCGATGACATCAGGATGTCCCGAAAATCCCAGATAATTGTAGCTTGAAAAATTGAGCATTTCGACACCGTCGATGACGCTCGTGTTTCTTGCAGTCCCCCCATGGGCTCGGAAATACGGATTCTTGAGCCCGGCCCTTTCGATTTCCTGCAGGCGCCGCTCGAGATTTTTGACTTCAGGGAATTCCGCGATATTCCAGCATTCTGGAGCGAGCCGCGTTGCTTCCGACGGATTTCTCTTCGGTTCCAGCGGGGCAAAATCGGCGGAAGGTGTCGACGGAGATAGTTTTCGGACCAGGTTCAGGAGATCGCCGACCGTTTCCAGGGCAACGACTTCTTCGTCTTTTATCCGTATGGCAAAACTTTCCTCCAAAACTCCTATCAGTTCCATTACTGCGACCGAATCCAGGCCGAGTTCTGAGATTTTCGTTCCCGAGTTGATATCTCCGAGCTCCTTCAAGCTGATGTCATATACGGCCGTCTTGAGAATCCGTACGAGATCCTGATCCGTGCTTTGCATTTTGAGCATACTTTCTTAAGGGAAAATGCCGCATGCAGGATTCTGCACCGGCGGCAATGTAATTGGGAGTAAGATGAAATATTGCGTGCCGCCAGGCGGTCAACCGAGACCCAAACCTTCCGATGGAGAGGATTCCGTTACACTGCCCGGAAATCCGAGTTGGCCTCCTTCAAACAAAGCCTTGGTTTGCCTGCGTTGCAGTTTGCCGCTGGAAGTTTTCGGAATCGATCCCCGTCCGACGAGAACCACTTTGTGAACAGCCAGGCCGAGCGCGGACCTTACCTGATTGGCGATCGAGATCGCCAGTTCGTCGCTGTTCGTCATGGTCGTTTCCGCGATGATCACCAGTTTTTCCGTTGAATCGCCGTCGACGGAAAAAGCTACAACGCTGCCTTTGCGAATGCCGGCAATCTCCTCGACAATCCACTCAATCGCCTGCGGAGGATAGTTGCGGCCGTTGATGATGACCAGGTCCTTCTGTCTTCCGGAAACATATAGATCGCCGCTATGAATAAATCCGAGATCGCCGGTGTGGAGCCATCCTCCCTGCAGCAGTTGATGCGAGGCTTCCAGATTTTCAAAGTATCCCGGCGTAACGCTCGGCCCCTTGAACACAATTTCCCCCACCTGTCCTTCCGGGAGCGCTTCGCCCTTGTCGTTCAGGATTCTGATCTCATGGTCCGGAAAAGTGCGCCCGCAAGATACCAGTTCAAACCTGTTCTTCGGATCCGGCGCATTGCCGTTATTACCGATCGGGCGGGCTATATTCAGCGTTTCATAATCATGGCGATCGATGACAAGCTTTTGCATCGGCTTGTGCAATTGATCGAAAGCTATGGCGAGAGTGGCTTCGGCCATCCCGTAGCACGGCAGAATCGCATTCGGATTCAAGCCGAAAGGCGCAAACGCTGTCAGGAAGATTTCCATCGTCTTGGGATTGATCGGTTCGGAACCACAGCCCAGGACGCGGAGGCACGACAGATCGGTAGTCCGAGAAACCTTGCGCGCCCGCTTGGTCACAAGATCGAAGGCGAAATTGGGTCCGAAAGTGATCGTTGCGCGATACTTGTGAACTATTTCCATCCAGACGCCGGGATGTTTCACAAACGCGATCGTGGGGATGAATACCACGGGTATTTGGGCAACAAGCGTTGAGATTACGAAACCGATAAGTCCCATGTCGTGATAGAGAGGCAGCCAGCTAACCGCGCGATCGGCGTCGGCATCGATCTCAAGACTGTTTATGGTCGCTCTTGCGTTGGCAATAAGGTTTCTGTGTGTGACTACAACGCCTCTTGGAGCCGAAGTGGATCCCGACGTGAATTGCAGGAAACAAGGTTCGTCCGGCAGAATCAGAGGTTCGTTCAGCAAAACACCGCTGTTCACCTGTTGCAGCATTCCGATGTCCAAAATGCTTTTCAGTGTAGGAACACGGGAGAGCAAGGGCTGGAGAATCGGAATAAAATCCGCGGTTGTAAGCAGGGCTTTTGCACCAGAGACGCGCAAAATGCCCGCGGCTCTGTCCATGTAGTTGTCGAGCCGGCCGAGCGCCAGCGGGGGATACATGGGAACCGGCATCACGCCGGTGCTGATGGTGCCGAGGAAAGAGAGGACAAAGTGTTCCGGGGTATGAAGAATGAGAGCAAGCCGATCTCCTTTCGCCAATCCGAGGCTCTGAAGGCAGGCACCGATCCGTTTCGCCTCCGCACAAACATCAGAAAACGGCCAGTTGGAGGGCGTGAGTTCATTGTCCAGGAACGTATAGCCTTTATGCCTAATCTGCGCAACAACATCGCGCATATCAATAAGCGTTTCCGCCATATCCTCCTCGTCCCGTCAGAGCGCTGCGCATCACAGATTCTCTGCAGAATCAGGCTTAAATCTCAGCAGGGCAAATAAATCCCCAAACATAGCTGCCGGAACTTGATCGGGCAGCCATTGTTTTCGCATTTTTGTGATCCGCTGTTCGAACATAGCCCTTTTTATGCATACTTGCAATGGATTTTCCCATATTCCAGCGCCAGCTGCGCTTATTATAGCCATCCTCGGCTCTTATACCAACGAACTGTTTCGTTTATTCCGCAGGCCAGGTCTATTGCCGGGGTGAAATCCAGTTCGGCACGAGCCCTTGAGGTATCACACAGCCAGGATTTTTGGAGCAGCTCTCGGACTTTTTGGCTGTTGAGTGTTGCTGCGCGGCCCGTCACTCCGGTCCATAGGTCTCCGGCACGACCTACCGCTTTTGCCAGCCACTGAGGGAACGAGACCTTCCGGTAGCGTTTTCCCAGAGCCTGCGCTATTGCGCGCCCAATGCTATCCCACGTATAAATTTCCGTCCGTGAGATGTAATAAATCGAGCCGGTACGCACATCCCTTTCGCCCGCCCGGACGCATGCACGGGTCAGATCGTGAACGTGAATCAGACTGAACCGCCGGTCAAAGCGTCCCGGCGTGAACAGGCATCCGCGCTTTACCATCCTGAACGCGATCAGTGTTTCGCGGTCATGCGGACCATAAACGGCAGATGGACGCAGAATAGCAACAGGGAAAACAGAGGAGAACTTTAGTACTTCCTGCTCGGCCAGAAGCTTGCTCTCTCCATACCAGGATATGGGATGGGGAGTGTCTTCTTCTTTCAGGCCGGTATTGCCCGCGCTGGGCCCGGCGGCCGCCAGGCTGCTCATATGTACAAAGCGGCTCAGATTCGGAGCCGCTTTTGCCAGCGTTTCCAGGAGAAGACGTGTCCCGGCCTGGTTGACTCTCAGATAGTGGTCTCGCCTCGCAGCTTTTATGAGTCCGGCCAGGTGATACACTACGCGAATCCCCTGCACTGCCTCATGGATCGATGCGGGATCATTTACATCGCCTGTCACCATGCGCACGCCTGGCCTCCGGATCGGCCGGGTGTCACTTGATTTTCTCACGAGGCATGTCACATGGTTTCCCCTCTGCAACAATTCTTCGACAAGGTTGCAGCCGACAAAGCCTGTTGCACCGGTAACCAGAACATTGCTTTTCGAGGTGTCCACCCGAATCATTCGTTCCCCAAGGCGAACCATAACGCTCGCACTGACGCCCTCTAGAATGAATCAAATGTATAAAGCACGCAAGTCCCGAGCTCACCGCGATGCATTACACCAGCAGGGCAGACAGCAACACGACCGGCAGGATGAGATAAGCTGTCCACGAGAGCCCTGCGAGAGGGGCCAGGACAACGGTGGCGAGTATCGAGCCCAAGCATCCGCCGACCAGGTCTGCTGCATACAGAGGTGAGACTACGGACTTCTGATCGCTAACATTGTGGAGGCTGGCGTATGCGAATATTCCTGCTACAAGGAATCCCGTAGCAAACAGGGATCCCAATATGAAAGGCAAATCGGCGCTGCTGCCCGAATCGATCATAAGGCCGATAATCGCATCTAATATCGCAAAAGCCAGCAGCAAAACAATTCCGGTGCTTTTGGATAGGGGACTCTTCATCCGTGTCACTGCGAATGCACCCGCAGCAAGCCCGGCCATGAAGCCGGTAAGCAGTATTCCGATATCCTGGAAAAGGATGCCATTCTTCGTCTGGTAGTGGAGCAACAAGACTGTTTCCATGGCCATTCCCGCAAAACCCGCGGTCCCGGTCAAAATGACGCGCCGGACGCGCCAGTCGGCGCGCGTCAGCAGCAAGAAGGGCAGGCCGAGCGCAAAAAACCATGCAGCCTTACCGCCGATTCCCAAGTCCGGAGGGGAGTAATCCGCGAACATGTTCGAGGGCAGGAACCGCGACAGCCAGATCATGAGAGTGTATTGGTAGCAGATCGGGCGCTCATCTGTGTTGACCGGGGCGGTTCCTGCCGCAAGAATTTGGGAGATTTCCTGAAAGCGGTCGTTCGTGTAGACGTACCGGAGGAAGGCTGCCGAGACAATCCTGGCGCGTATGCCTCTGGATTGAAGCCGGCTCCCGAGGACGGATGGATCCTTTGTCAATTGGCCTGTGGAACCAATTACTACGTTGGTGGAGCCTGGAATAAATACGACCTCGGGAAACACCGACCGGGCTGCCCGATAAATGCTGACCATTCTTCTACTGAGCTGCGGAGTCCAATAGTTTTCCGCAGATTGAAGACTGAATGCCATTACGCCGTTGACGTTCAGCCTCGAATGGCACTGCTGGAAGAACTCCCGGGTGAAAAAACGGTTCGCCTGTCCCGAGGCCGGTTCCGGCATCCCCATGAGAATGAGATCATACCGAGTTGCCCGGTTGAGGAACTTGCGTGGATCTCTGTATAGGATACGGACATTGGCAGCATGAAGGGAATTCCGGATATTTGCCGGGAGGTGCGGCAGGACGGCTTCCACAAGCGCGGGATTCTGCTCTACATAGTCTATCGATACGGGGGAGTGCAGAAGCGTTTCCCGGATTGTCCCGTCAATACCTCCGCCGAGCACCAGGACCTTTTTCGGACTCGGATGCTGCAGCGCCGCCATATGAACAAACTCCTCGGTCCTCGTCCCCTCGGTGTTAAACAGAAGCGCGTCATTTTCAAACACCGATGTCTGGCCTTCCCGGGAGGTGACGGTAACTCTTGAATAGGGTGTGTCTCTTGTTACAACGAGGTTCTTGTGCGTCCAGGATGTCATGAGCGTGTCAAGGAAGGCGGCCCTGCCGGCAAATGCCGCCAGTGCTGCGAACAGGATCACCGCTGCGCCGCGAATCCATTTGCTGCCGCTTTTGCCGAATGCGGGAATGGAAGACGCTGCGGCGGTCAGCGCGCAGAGCAAGGCAATCAGAAAATTCTGGCAGCCGAGTTTCAACAGCAGGGTGGCGCAGATACCGCCTGCCAATCCCCCCATGCTCTCTATCGCATAGGCTGTCGCCAGCGATTTCGTACCCGCAATATAAATTTTTGCTGTCCACTGAAACAAAAGGCCGAGCAGCAGTCCTGCAGGCAACAGGGAAACGCACACGACGCCGACCTGAACATGCAGAGGCAAGTAGCCTCCCGGCACATCGGAAAAAAACAGACGGGCACAACGGATAAAGGCCACATCGAGAAGAATGCTTAATGCGAGAACAAGGAAAAGAAAATGGATCCAGATAATGGGAGGAGAACCGGTCTTCCGGCAAATCATTGCACCGCAGGCGCCGCAGAGCAGCCATATGCCCAGCGCGAGCGTGTAGATGAGATCAACGCCAAAGGAGGCGACGCTGAGTTCCCGCAGCAGGACGCTTTGCGCCAGGATGGACACAAAGCCGACGACAATGAGATATCCGGACGGCAAGTGCGTGCTCTATTCGCAAGTGAGAGAAAGTATAATCCGCCAAACTTTACCTGAACTGAGATTCGCTGAAAACCTCCGCCTGGAAGACCTGAAACTGCGCGTCCCGCTTCCAGCATCCCTCCCTCAGGCCTGCCTTTATGCAGAGATTATCCAGCATTTCCGACCTGTTCCAGCGGTTTTCCGTGGCCACCTGCGGCAGGAAAACCGCGGAAGAACCTGATTTAGCCAACAGAACTCCGTCTCGTCCGACGATAATTTCATCGGCGGAGGCAATGGCTCTCATGGGTGTAAGGGCCGAAATCTCTATTTCTATATCTTTCAGTTCACTTATTTCGACAGGAGAAAATCTTGGGTCGCCGAATGCAGCCTGGAGGGCCATGGATCCAACAGTTTTGCCCAGCGCCATGTCCCCCGGAATATGCCCGATGCATCCTCGAAGTTGCCCGGCTTTTCTTAATGTGACGAATGCTCCTTGCGGGAAATCCATTCGGGCGGGGAAATCTCGCGCCAGCGGAATTGTCTGAGTGGTCAGGTATCGCCTGATAGCCTCCCGGGCGAATGCGAGCAACTTTCTCTTGTCGGGATTCTGAAGCGGCGTCGCCTTTGAGGGCGGCGCGGGACGATTCAGGGCCGCAGTATCGGCCGGGGCATTGCCAGGACAAAAAACCACTGCTCCATATCCCACGGCGCGCGAACTGTCTCCCACGAGTGCATCCCCGGAGTTTGCGTAGCTTGCCACCACGGCGCGCCTGGCGCCCAGGGCTTTCGCCGCGGCCATTCCGGCCAGTATCGAGGCTTCTCCGCATGCTCTCGTCTCCAGATTCGGAAGATCAAGAACTCGCATCAGCGAACTCACGCGTGAAGAGTCCAGGCCAGCAATTGTCGCAAGAGTCAGTGTGTCTGCCCTTTGCGCGTTCTTGTTTGTCGGGTAGTGGGAAAGATCAGTGCTGATGACGATCAATGCCCGCTTCTCCTTCAAGACTTTCGCCAGTGTTTCGCCGAAGCGCAGGCACATTTTGCCGTCCGCCGGATGAATGATTGCCGGGACAATCCTTGCGTTCGGGAAGAGCGTTTGCACAAAAGGAAGCTGGACCTCGATCGAGTGTTCCCTCTCATGCACCTCCCGGTTACGATTGCAGTCCCTGCACCCGGCGATCAGCGCCGAGACGACTCCTTCATCCACAGAGATTTTGCCGAGCGGGGTGCTGAAAGAGGCGTAGTCGCCCAGCGAAATGCCGCTGAAACTCGCCGAAGTATGGTTCACGCCCAGGATGACGACGACATCGTACGCGTGCCCCATCGCCTGGCGGAACGCGTCCGCGCTGATCTGGCCGGAGTAGATGTAGCTTGCGTGCGGCACCATGATCGCCACGGGTTTTTCCATCGGGATTTTGGCCGAATCCTGGAGATACTGTTGGACGGCAAGTCTCAGTTTCTGGGGATCGGAGGGGTAAAACTGGCCCGCGACTGCCGGAAGCCTTGTTTCCCGCGATCCTGGATGACCGCTGAGGCCGCGGCCAGAATACAACATCAGAATTGCTATAAATACAAAGGCAGATACTTGTTTCATGGCCTTGCTCCGAAACAGAAGCCTTGCCCCCCAAGGATGCTTTGAAATCCGGGCGGCTCAGACAACCATTATGTCCAGACCCCGGCGATGGTTCTGCCGCAGAACTTGCAGTTCCCGCGCACCAGATTTATTTCCGCTATGAAAAATGCGTTGCGCTTGATCACGATTTTCCCGCATTGGGGACAGTATGTGTTATTTCCCGGATGGTCGGGCACATTCCCGACATAAGCATAGCGGATACCTTTGCCTATTGCGATATTTCGGGCGCGTTCCAGGGTGGCCACCGGCGTCGGCGGAAGATGCTGCAATTGGTAGTCTGGATGGAACCGAGTGAAATGGATCGGAACATCAGGGCCGATTTCTCCCATAATCCAATCCGCAAGTTCTGTCATCATCTTGTCCGAGTCATTCAGTGTCGGGACGACCAGGTTGACGAGTTCCAGGTGTACACGGCTTTTGGCGATCTGCCGAATGCTGTTGAGCACCGGTCTGAGTTCCGCACCGCAAACATTGCGATAAAAATCTTCGCTGTAGCCTTTAAGATCGATTTTGATCGCGTCCAGGAGGCTGCACATCTCCTTCAATGGTTCGGGATTCATGAATCCGCAGCTGATCAGCACGCTGCGCAGTTTCTTCTTCCCGGCCAGTGCCGCGGTGTCGCACATGTACTCCGTGAACACTGTCGGTTCGTTGTAGGTAAAAGCGATGATCGGGGAATTGCGGGAGGAAGCCGTTTCCAGAATTGCCGCTGGAGATATGAACGGATTGTCGACATCCTCGGGGCGCGATTGGGAGAT
>JAEAMF010002323.1_pt1 | contig 11073 bp, 13 predicted proteins | sample 8958721 | NCBI WGS metagenome assembly JAEAMF01 (sample SAMN16933255, study PRJNA681124) | bioreactor sludge metagenome | isolation source: anaerobic bioreactor treating anionic surfactant - SDBS | place: India: Bengaluru | collected 2019-02-28
CTTGTTCTCTCGCTGTGGGGACAAGTTTATCGGCCCCTCGTTCGTCTTTGGCTTTAATCATCCGGCGGGCATGTGCGATGACTGCAAGGGACTTGGCAAAAGGATCAGAGTGGACGTCGACCAGTTGCTGGACAAAGACAAAACCATCCGGGAGGGGGCAATTACTCATCCGGATCACCTGGTTGGTGGATGGAACTGGCGAGAGATGGTTGCCATCGGCCTGTTTGACCCGGACAAGAAGCTTAAGGACTTTTCTAGTCGTGAGCTTGAGGACCTGCTGTATGCCGAGTCGATCCCTGTCAGAAAAGTTCATGGCGCGGGAACCTATGCCAAGACTTTCGAGGGTATTGCACGCAAGCTCGAAAGGGTGTATGTCAACAAGTCGCCCGACGAATTGCCCTCTGCCAAGAAGAATGCCTATCAGAAATACTTTGTCTATTCCGACTGTGATACGTGCCATGGCTCAAGAATCAATGCCAGGGCCCGCAGCGTAAGAGTGAATGGCAAGGCCATTCCGGAGCTGGTCGATATGGAACTCACGGACCTTGACACGTATCTCGCAACCATTGAGGGCGATATCGCGCGGCCAATAGTTGCCAAAATGAGGCAAATGCTTGCGCACCTGATCGAGATTGGCGTGGGCTACTTATCACTTGGCCGGGCCGTGGCTACACTCTCTGGTGGAGAAAGCCAGCGAGTCAAGATGGCCAGACAACTCGATTGCTCCCTCGTTGATCTGATGTACATTCTGGATGAACCCTCCATCGGACTGCATCCTCGAGATAGTGACCGGTTGATAGCAATGCTCAACGAGCTGAAAGACAAAGGAAACAGCGTGTTGATCGTTGAGCATGCCCCCGACATTATTGAACGTGCCGAGTATGTGATTGACATCGGCCCCGGAGCTGGGGCTCATGGCGGAGAGATCGTCTATGCCGGTTCAATTGAGGGTTTACGCCAATCCGGCGGGGTGACTGGCGAGTACCTCAACAGGCAGACCGGGGTTCACAACCGGAGAAAGAAATGGACCGAGTATATTGAGATAAGAGACGCCACTCTCCACAACCTCAAGCATGTCTCCACCAGGATACCAAAAGGTGTCTTGACGTGCATTACCGGCGTGGCTGGTTCAGGGAAGAGCAGCCTGATTAATGACGTCTTCTTGCGCGAGAACCGGGAGGCTATCGTCATCGACCAATCACCCGTTGCCAGGAACTCACGATCCAATCCTGCAACGTATGTCGGGATTTTTGATCTGGTCAGAAAGGAATTCGCCAGGGGCACGCATTCCGATCCCTCTCTCTTCAGCTTTAATTCCAGGGGCGCATGTCCGAAATGCAAGGGGCTGGGCGAGATTAGCTACGAGATGCACTTTATGGATGAGGTCAAGGTCGAATGTGATGAATGCCAGGGCAAGCGTTACACGGATGCGGTCCTGGCTCTCCAGCATAGAGGTAAGAACATTTACGAGGTATTGGACACAACCATACTCGAGCTAATGACGTTCTTTGACAGCCCCGAAGTCGCCAGAAAGCTGAAAACGTTGTGCGATGTCGGCCTGGGCTATCTAAAGCTGGGCCAACCACTCAGCACACTCTCCGGCGGTGAGGCCCAACGCATCAAGCTGGCATCCCAGTTGCACAAACGCGGTCAGGTCTACGTTATGGATGAACCGACCACGGGATTGCATATGGCCGATATCGAGAGGCTACTGATGATCATAAAGGACCTCACCGCCCACAACAATACCGTAGTCGTTATCGAACACAACCTGGACATCATCAAGCAGGCGGATTGGGTTATTGATCTGGGACCTGAAGGCGGTGCTCGCGGCGGCGAGGTGATTTTTGAGGGGACGCCGGATGACCTGATGAATTGCGAAACAAGTCACACCGGGAAATATCTCCGCATGATAAACGTCTAGGGCTGTACCAGCTCGTTTCGTTACTGTCATGCGGCGGCTATTGTTTGACAAAAGGACCGGACGATGCTATGATAATTCCAACTAATTGCTAGGGATTATCCGCGCCATGAAGTTCTCCGCCAAAGAGCAATATGGTCTGCGCGCTATGGTCGAGTTTGCACGACGCTACGGCGAAGGGCCGATTTCGCTGCATGCCGTCGCGCAGGCCCAGTCCATTTCACCCGCGTATCTGGAACACGTGGTAGCCCCGTTACGCGCGGCGGGATTGCTGGATAGCACGAGAGGGGTCTACGGCGGATACCATTTGACCCGCAGTCCCAGCACCATCGCTGTGGGCGAGGTGCTTCGCGCCCTCGAAGGGTCGGTTGTTTCCCTGGAATGCGTGAGCGATGTTGGGGATGCGCCTTGCGCTCGTGGCGATGGCATCTGTGCGGCGCGCAAGGTGTGGCAACAGGTACATCAGAAGCTGACCGAAGCATTGGACTCGACCATGCTGGCCGACCTGTGTTGACCGAGCGGTAAGCACGATAGGAGAGCAAACACACGACTATGGAGGAATCAAAAATGCCCAGACCGGCAAAGCCAATCTACATGGATCACGCAGCCACAACCGCTGTGGACCCGCGCGTGGTGGAAGCGATGCTGCCATATTTCACCGAGAAGTATGGCAATGCTTCCAGCGTACATGGTTTCGGCCGGGAGGCCGCGCAGGCGCTGGAAGGCGCACGCAAGGCTGTGGCGGACGTTTTCGGAGCCAGCCCGGAAGAGATCATCTTTACCAGTTGCGGCACAGAGAGCGATAACCTGGCCATCCGCGGCGTGGCCTTTGCCAACCAGTCGAAAGGGAATCATATTATCACCTCCCCGGTCGAGCACCATGCCGTTGGCTTGACCTGTGAGCAGCTGCGGAGCAGATTCGGCTTTGAGGTCACCTATGTGCCGGTCGACAAGTATGGCCGCGTCGATCCGGATGCTGTCGGGCGGGCCATCACCGACCGCACCACGCTGATCACGATCATGTATGCGAACAATGAGGTGGGCACGATTCAGCCGGTTGCCGAGATTGGCAAGATCGCCCGGGCCAGGGGCATCCCGTTCCATACCGATGCCGTCCAGGCCGGCGGGACTCTCGACATGAATGTCAATGCGCTGAATGTGGACCTGGTCTCTCTGTCCGCGCACAAGTTCTACGGTCCCAAGGGCGTGGGCATTCTCTACCAGCGTCGCGGGACGTCGTTGCTGCCTGTGCAGACCGGCGGCGGTCACGAACGGGGACGGCGGGCAGGCACCGAGAATGTTCCGTCCATCATGGGGATGGCCACGGCGCTCAAGCTGGCTTGCGACAAGCGCGAATCCAACAACGCGCGCATCACCGGCCTGCGCCAGCGCCTGGTGACCGGTATTCTGACATCGATTCCTGATGCCTATCTGACGGGACACCCGACAAAACGTCTGCCGAACAACGCCAGCTTTGTGTTCCGTGGTATCGAGGGTGAGGCAATCCTGCTCAGCCTGGATCTGATGGGCGTGGCTGCCAGCAGTGGCTCAGCCTGTACCTCAGGCTCGGTGGAGCCCTCCCATGTGCTGACCTCCATGGCCGTGGACGCCGACCTGTGTCAGGGCAGTCTGCGGCTGACTCTGGGCAATGAGAACACGGAGCAGGACGTGGACTATGTTTTGTCCGTGCTGCCCTCGATTGTGCGCAAGCTGCGCGCCATGTCGCCAGTGTAGCCGGGGGCATCCATAGGCGAACGCGTGTGACACGCACCGGCCCCCGCGACCCTGCGGGGCGCAGGGACAGAGCGGGACGGAGTACCCCGATGCAGCATGTGGTTGTCGCTCTCAGCGGTGGGGTCGACAGTGCGACAGCGGCCGCCCTTCTGGTGCAGCAGGGCTACCGGGTCAGCGGTGTGACGATGCGCCTGTGGGTCGCGCCGGCCGCGGGCCAGCCGCCTGAGAATCGCGGCGATGATCTTGCCGTGGAGGATGCGCGGCGGGCCTGTGCCCGGCTGGGCATCCCCCTGCATGTAGTGGATCTGGAAGCGGAATTCAGAGCCACGGTCGTGCAGTACTTCTGCGATAGCTATGCCCTTGGGCGCACGCCCAACCCCTGTCTGGTCTGCAACCGCGAGATCAAGTTCGGAGCGCTGCTGCGTATCGCCCGCGAGCGAGGTGCCGATTACCTGGCTACGGGCCACTATGCGCGCATTCGCGCTCAGGACGGTCAGTACCAGCTCCTGCGGGGCGTCGACAGGCGGAAGGACCAGTCTTATGTGCTCTATGGGCTGGGGCAGGAAGAGCTGGCGCGTGTGCTGTTCCCACTTGGAGACTACCGCAAGGAACAGGTGCGGGCCATAGCGGCCGAGCTGGGCCTGCCCGTAGCGGACCGGGCCGAGAGTCAGGACGCCTGTTTTCTGCCCGATGGCGACTATCGTTCCTTCCTGGCCCGGGAGCGGCCGGAGGCGGTCCGGCCCGGGCCGATTCTGGATCTGCAGGGGCGTGTGCTGGGCGAACACCGTGGCATTGCCTTCTATACCGTTGGGTATGGGGCTGGCCGCAGCCCACCCGCTCTATGTGGTGGACGTGGACGTTGGCCGCAATGCGCTGGTTGTTGGATCCAGGGCGGCTCTGCTCAGGCGGGAACTGCTCGCCGGGCAGGTACATTTTGTGGCCGGTCATTCTCCGCCGCAGCCCATTCATGTCACGGCCAAGATCCGCTACAAGGCGGCTGAGGCTGCGGCTACACTGGTTCCTTTGCCGGAGCAGAAGGCCAGGTTGACGTTCGTGGATCCCCAGCCGGCGATTACACCTGGCCAGGGGGTTGTATTCTATCAGGATGAAGTAGTCATTGGCGGGGGGATCATCACTTCTACAGCGGAGGCATAGCCCGATGTTTAGTTCACCTGTTCTTCTCCTCTCCTTGGTTGTGGCGACCCTGTATGCGGCGGCCTTTCACCTTCTGCGGGGCAAAAGCTGGAAACAGTTATTCATCACCTGGTTGGCGGCGCTGGTGGGTTTTGGTGTCGGCCAGGCCGTTGCCACGCTTCTCTCGCTGGGCGATCCGCTGATCGGTGAGCTCCACCTGGTCGCGGCGTCTGTCGGCAGTTGGCTGTTCATGTTCCTTGCCGGCACCATCAGGTTGTGATATAATGGCTGCAAGGAGCAAAACGTGGATCTCACGATGATACGCGACATCGCCATCGTTGTCCTGGCGTTGGAATCCATTGTCGTCGGCGTTGTGCTGGTGCTGCTGCTGTGGCAGGTCCGCAGCCTGACCAGATTGTTGCAGGAGCAGATCAAGCCGATGCTGGATTCCATGCGCGAGACCGTCGGCACCGTAAAGGGCACGACTTCATTGGTCAGTGAGACAATCGTCAACCCGGCGGTCAAGATCGGCGGGTTCTTCGCCGGAGCCCGGCGCGCCTGGCAGGTGATGCTGTCGTTGCAGCCCCCTGAGGGCGGCCCGGTGCCTCCTGCAGAGGGCAAGGAGCCGGCGCCGGAGCGCCAGCCAGGCGACAAGTGAAAGCCCGGAATGGACGGGCCCGCCGTCCACCTTGTGCGGCGAAATCCGACTTGTTCGAAACGGTAAGGAGGTCATATTCATGAGTGATGAAGGCAGAGGGGCAGAGTTCCTGGCCGGCGTGATTATCGGCGGCCTGATCGGTGCGGCCGTTGGCCTTTTGCTCGCTCCACAACCCGGCGAGGAAACCCGCGAACAACTGCGCGACAAGGGCATTGAGCTCAAGGAGCGTGTGGTGGGGCTCTCCGAAGAGGCGCTTAAGAAGGCGGAACAGTTGCAGGAGGAAGGCCGTTCCGCTCTCGAGTCGCAGACAGGCCGGGTCAAAGTGGCGATCGAGGAAGGCAAGAAAGCCGCCAGCAGGAAGAAGAAAGAGCTTCTCGAGGAACTGGAGAAGGAAAGCGGGCAGACGCCAGCTTGATCGTGACCGGACGAGCCTCGCCCAAAAGATGGCGAGATGGAGTACCGAGGAGGCCCGCTGTCTAGCCCACAAGAGCCGTCGCCTTCCCCGCCAAAAGCGCGGCCGCAAGTGACGGCGGCATGAGTACGGGATGGACCTTCGGCCGACGGCGAGATGCCCCACAAGAGGGGATACGCAGTAGCGACAGTAGCAGGGCTACGCAGTAGCTAGGCGGCCGGGCGGCTCTTCATCAGAACCGTCCACCGCCCTTCCTGGGCCACCTCGTCCTTCTGGTTCAGCACGCTGACATCCAGGACGACAATTCCACCCCCCAGTCTGCTGACCGCCCGGGTCTGGACCACGGTGGCGCGCACGTGGATGGTGTCTCCGGCAAAGATGGGGCCCTTGAACTTCCAATCGAGCCCCATAAAGGCCTGGGCCGTGCCTTCCAGAAAGCCCAGCCGGCCAGCCAGACCGGAGGCCATGGACAGACCCAGCAAGCCATGGGCAATTGGTTTGCCAAACATACCCCGTTTGGCGTACTCGGCGTTGCTGTGCAACTCGTTAAAGTCGCCGGAGAGCCCACAGAATGACACGATGTCGGCCTCGGTGACCGTGCGCCCCGGACTGACCATGCAGTCACCGACCGCAAACTCTTCGAAATAGAGACCCTGCGCGTGCTTTTCCTTGGGACTCATCTTGTCTCCTTCCAGCGTGATCCTATGGATTCCATTTTGCCAGCGCGGCGGCGATGGCTTCGGCTACCTCGTTGGCTTTCTCCACCATCACCATGTGCCCGGCGCCTTCAACCAGCTTGAGCTCTGCCCCGGTGATGCGCTCGACCAGGAAGCTCGAGTACTTGGGCGGAGTCAGCGCGTCCGCCGTTCCTACGATAATCAGCGTGGGGCAGCGGATCTCTCCCAGCCGCTCCATGACATCATAGGCATTGCATGCCGCAAAATCATCATGGATCGTCCGGGGGGCAACCTGCTGCATCTGCTGCCGGCCGCGGTAGACCAGCTCGCGCGGCGCTCCCGGCGCATAGGCATACTGGCAGATCAACTCGAGGGTGTTTTCAAAATCGTTCAGCGTACCCTCAAGGATCCTGGGCAGGACGCGCAGCCGCGCTCCTGTTCCCACGAGCACCAGTCCGGCTACCCGTTGCGGATGATTCAGTGCCGCAGTCAATGCCGTGGCCCCGCCCATGGAGTGCCCGGCGATCACCGCCTGTTGTATATCCAGCGCATCCATAAACGCTACCACAAAGGCGGCGTAATCGGCAATCGTTCCGTGTCCCGGGCCCTCTGAACGTCCGTGTCCGGGGAGATCCAGCGCATAGACATTGGCATTGTGCAAGTTGCGGACGGCGGCTCCCCAATGCAAATGGCTCCCGCCTGCACCATGCACCAGAATCAGGTGGGGTGACGGTGAAGCCGGGCCGGCATGGTACGCATAGAACGTTCTCTGGCCATCAACCGTTGTGTACGGCATGGGCACCTCCTGCGCTCCGTTCATTGGCGACGGGGCACAATACCGCTCTCGCCAGAAGGCGGCGAAAAGGAGTACCGGTTAACAAAGGACGAGGTATGCTGTGCATACCTCGTCCTCTGCATGGTGTCATGATGCTCCGGACTATGCAGGCTTGGGTGCGGCGGCCACAGCGGCGTTGAGGTCCTTGATGAGCGCCTCGACGTCAATACCGTGGGCTTTGGCACCCTGCTCGATGTTCTCAAAGTGTGCAGCCGCGCAACCGATGCATCCCAGACCATGCTGCATAAAGACAAGAACGGTCTCCGGATGCTCTTGCACCACTTTGCCAATCGGCAGATTCTTGGTAATGATCATGGTTGTCTCCTTTCTAGACTCAAAAACCGTAAACGTTTGGGATGGCCCGCTACCCCTTGCGTTCGGGGTAGGCATGGCCTTCAAGGTCGGCGATAAATTTCTCGGCTTCCATAGCCGCCATGGCACCGCTGCCAACGGCTGTAGCCACCTGCTTTAGCGTGCGCTCCTGCACATCTCCCGCGGCGAATACCCCGGGCACGCTGGTGTGCATTTCGCGATTGGTTACGATGTATCCGGCGTCATCCAGCTCGAGTTGGCCGGTAAACAACTGCGTGTTCGGGAGGTTGCCGATATAGGAAAACAGGCCATCGGCCTTGAGGACCGATTCGGCTCCGGTCTTGACATTCTTGACGCGAACGCCCGTGACATGATCCGTGCCCAGCACCGCGGTCACCACCGAGTCCCAGACAAACTCGATGCGCTCGTTCTTGAACGCCCGCTCCTGGGTTATCTTTTGCGCGCGCAGCTCGTTGCGGCGATGAACTACATACACCTTGTGCGCAAAGCGGGTCAGGTAGATGGCTTCTACTATGGCAGCGTCACCGCCACCCACGACGACGGTCGTTTTGTCCTTGTAGAAGAACCCGTCACACGTCGCGCAATAGGACACACCGCGGCCTTTGAACTCTTCCTCGCCGGGCACGCCCAGCAGCCGCGGCGCGACGCCGGTAGCGATAATGAGAGCTTGCGCTTCGTATGTCTCGCCGTAGGTCTTGACGACGAAAGGATGCTGGCGGAGGTTTACCTCCACCACCTCATCCATCACGACCCGCGTGCCCAGCTTTTCCGCTTGCTGTTGCATGAGCTGCATCAAGTCCATGCCGCCAACGCCGTCGGGAAAGCCGGGGTAATTCTCCACTTCGCTCGTGGTGGCTGCCTGGCCGCCCAACGCGCTGCCTGTGATGAGCACGGGCGACAGCAGGGAGCGGCTGGCGTAGATGGCCGCAGTGAGCCCGGCTGGCCCCGAACCAATGATCAGGACCTGTTCCATTCCGAGAACCCCCAATTGAATTCGCGGGATATTCTACTGGCCTTTTCACTAATTGGCAAACCATGCCCGGCAGGGGCGGGCGCGAGCGTAGCCAGGAACACGGATTGGCTGCCCGGCGCAACCTCTTCCGGCACGCTACCCTTTGTCCTTTTCTCCAATTGCCATTAAGATATGCCATCTTGTCAGTGGCAGGCGGAATGGATGGCGAAGTGAGTCAAATCAGGGATGAGAAGGCCATAACGCTGGGGCATCCCAGCTACGTCTGGCGCTTTGGCCAGGACCGGCGTCTGGAGTTGATGCGCCAGCATGGCGGCCTTGAGGCTGGCATGCGCATCCTGGATGTCGGTTGCGGCCTGGGAGCGTACGTACGCAAGCTTCGCACCATCAGTGATGATGTCTACGGAGTGGACATTGACCCCGACAAGGTAGCGCAGGCGCGGCAGGAACTGCCGAACATCTACCAGGCCCCGGCGGAAGAGCTGCCTTTCCCCGATGCCTACTTTGATGCGATTCTGCTGCATGAAGTCATCGAGCACGTTAGAGATGATCGCCAGGCACTGCAGGAAGCATGTCGCGTGACCAGAGCCGGGGGGAGGATCATCATTTTTGCTCCCAACCGTTGGTACCCTTTTGAGACCCATGGGATCTACGATTGGCGGGGTCGCTATCATTTCGGGAACATCCCTCTGGTAAACTACCTTCCGCTATCGCTGCGCAACCGCCTTTGTCCGCATGTGCGCACGTATACGGTGCGCACATTGCGGGACCTGATGGAGGGGCTGCCCTGCCGCACGCTCGTGCACACGCAGATCTACCCGGGTTACGACAATATCGCCCACGGGCACCCCCGCCTGGCCCGCGTTTTCCGCGGGGTAACCTATACGCTGGAGAACACGCCTCTGCGCATCCTGGGGCTGTCGCATCTGATCGTTGTGGAAAAGCTATGAGGAGGAGTGGAGCCATGGACAAGAAACGCGTGGTGGTCACCGGAATGGGCGCGATCACGCCGCTGGGCATTGGCGTTGAGGCTACCTGGCAAGGACTGCTGGCCGGTCGCTCCGGGGTCAGGCGCATCACCCGCTTTGACGTTAGCGACTTTCCCACGCAGTTTGCCGCCGAGGTGACGGATTTTGACCCTCTGAAGTTTATGGATTTCAAGGAGACCAGGCGCACTGCTCGCTTCACGCAGTTCGGTCTGGCTGCGGCCCGGCAAGCCGTGGAGAGCGCAGTCCTCGACCTGGCGAAAGAGGACACGACGCGGGTTGGCGTCTCGCTTGGCACGGCGATCGGCGGCGTGGACCTTGTGGAGGAGCAGGTCGTTGCCTTTAACGAGCATGGGTTGCGACGCATCAATCCCACTATGGTCCCTGTCTTGCTGCCGAGTTCCGGGGCGTGTAACATCGCGATTTCGTTTGGCGCCAGCGGCCCGACCAGCTGCCCGGTGGCGGCCTGTGCCACCGGAATTGTGGCCATCGGCCAGGCGTTGCGCGACCTGCAGCTCGGTGAGGCGGATGTGATGATCGCCGGAGGCTCCGAATCGGCCATGAGCCCGCTGGATATCGCCGGTTTTAGCCGTATCGGTGCCTTGTCTACATACAACGCGGACCCCGGTAAGGCCTGCCGGCCCTTTGATGCCCGGCGCGATGGCACCGTAATGGGCGAAGGAGCGGCTGTTCTGGTCATGGAGACATGGGAACATGCTCAGAAGCGTGGGGCACCGCTGCTGGCCGAGGTGCTGGGTTACGGATTGACTGAGGATGCTTATCACATCGCTGCCCCTGAACCATCGGGGCAGGGGGCGGCGCGCGCGATCTCCCGTGCGTTGGCCGATGCCCGTATCTCTCCTGAGGAAGTAGACTATATCGTGCCGCATGGTACGGGCACTCCCCTCAATGACGCGTCGGAAACGCGCGCCTGCAAGATCGTCTTCGGGGAGCGGGCCTATCGCATCCCGATCAGCTCTAACAAGTCCATGGTGGGGCACTTGATGGGCGCCGCCGGCGCGGTGTCCGCGATGGTCGGCATTCTCTCCATACGCGACGATATCCTGCCGGCCACGATCAACCTGGAGCACCCCGACCCCGAGTGCGACCTGGACTATGTCCCCAACACGGCCCGTCCGGCGCGTGTGGACACGGCGATTGCCAACGCCTTTGGCTTTGGCGGGCAGAATGCCACCGTTGTCCTGCGGCGCGTGGATGGGGCATAGCGCCGTGCCGGTCGCGGGGGCTTCTTTCGGCAACCCCGGAACGCGGTTTCGTTTGCGCTTGTCACCACTGCTGTTTTGTGCTAAACTTACTGCGGCTGTGCGGTCTGCCGCCGGTGCTCGGGCGGCCCCCCGGGACCAACGGAAATATACCCCCCCCCAGAGGGGGAAGCAATAACAAGAGGTGTTG
>JAEAMF010002324.1_pt1 | contig 11066 bp, 10 predicted proteins | sample 8958721 | NCBI WGS metagenome assembly JAEAMF01 (sample SAMN16933255, study PRJNA681124) | bioreactor sludge metagenome | isolation source: anaerobic bioreactor treating anionic surfactant - SDBS | place: India: Bengaluru | collected 2019-02-28
AGGGCATAGTCGTCGCCTGTTCCGGATCCGGCGCTCGTCCCAGCGACGTAGACGTTTCCGGACCCATCCAGAGCAATCCCAACCGGGCTGTCGACCGCATTCCCGGGGCCGTCGTACCTGGCCACCCACAGCTCTACGCCTGACGAATCGTACTTCACTGTCGCAAAGTCGATCCCGGAGCCGTCGCCTGCGCTGGTCCCGGTCACATAGACACTTCCTGCATCGTCGACGGCGATCGCGCATGCCTCGTCGTCGGCACCTGCCGGGCCGTTGTATCGCGCGACCCAGTCCAAGGCCATCCCGGAATCCTGCGCGTGTGCGATCCCTGTGGATGAGATGATGAGAATAAGGTACACGCGGGAAAGGAAGAGGCTTCCGTCCATCCCTGCACCCCCCGTCCAGTGTCCGACCGGTTCTGATATCGAACGTAATCCATCGGACGTCAACGATATGATCACGGTCAGACTGCCCGGTTCCGGGGCACGTTCCGACGGATGATCCCCGATATCCGGTCTGTTCCCGCTACTTGGAACTGTGTCTGTACGGAAACGGATCCCTGTGGTCAGGAACGAACAGACTCCTGCATCGAGTACGGGCCCATGTCTCTGGTGAATCGGATCATACCCGGTTATGGAATCATAACCCCTTGGATACCTTGTGCTTCATCTCTCGAAGAGCCGAAAGCTCATGAAAGAGTCACCCGGAGTTAGGACCAGTAGTTAAAAGCGATCTGGTTTCTGGACGCAGGACGGCCATGTCTGCATATTTGCCCAACATTGCAAGAAGGGTGTGGCACGATGAGTCAGGGGAACGAAGCATACCGCAGGAGGGCCTCGATCCTGTCGGCCCTGGCCAATCCGGCGAGGCTCCACATCGTGGACATCCTGGCCGGAGGCGGCAGGACCGTGGGCGAGCTCTCCGAAGCCGTGGGACTCGACATCTCGACCGTATCCAGGCATCTCGGCAGGCTGAAGGAGGCCGGGCTGGTTCGCGACAGGCGCGACGGGAACAGGGTCTACCACACCCTGGCCGCGCCCTGCGTGCTCGACTTCTTCGGATGCGTCGAGAGGGTTCTCGACGGCGGGACCTGCGATCCCGAGGGCTGCGCCGAAGAAGGACAGGGATGAGTTCGGCGCTGCGCACCATACTCATCCTCGCCGCGTTGATACTGGCGGCATGGTTCATCCCGGCCGGGTCGCCCAGGTTCGAAGCTTCCGTCCTAGAGGCATTCTACATGCTCAACGAGTACGCCAGGCTCCACGTGCTGCTCTGCCTCGTGCCGGCCCTCTTCATCGCGGGAGCGATAGGAGTGTTCCTGAACAGGGACTCCGTGCTCAGATACCTTGGCCCCGGCGCCAACAGGATCAAGGCCTACGGAGTCGCATCGGTGTCCGGGACGGTCCTCGCGGTCTGCTCCTGCACCGTGCTTCCGATATTCGCCGGCATATACACCATGGGCGCCGGGCTCGGCCCCGCCTCCGCCTTCCTCTACAGCGGGCCCGCCATCAACATCCTGGCCATCGTGATGACCGCGCGCGTGCTCGGCCTCGAGATCGGGATCGCCAGGGCCGTCGGCGCCGTGGCCTTCAGCATCGTGATCGGCCTCCTGATGAGCCTGTTCTTCCGGAGATCGAGGTCGGAGGCCGCGAGAACGGCTGTGGTCGCCGAGCATGGTGCTCCGCAGCGCCCGCTCTGGAGGACCGTGCTCTACTTCGCCTCGATGGCCGGGATCCTGGTCTTCGCCAACTGGGGCAGCCCCGAAGGCGCCGCTCCGCTCTGGGTCTTCGTAGCAGGCATCAAGTGGTGGGTCACCTCCGCCTTCGCCGTGCTGCTGGCCCTGATCCTCGTGCTGGACTTCGAGGCGGACTGGAGACGGGTGCTCCTGGCGGGCATCCCCGTCATTGCGCTTGCGGTCATCTGGCCGGAGCACCCGGTCTACGCCTTCTCGGCAGGGATCGTCGGGATCGGAGCGGTCTCCGCCTCGGGCGGGCCGCAGCTCAGGGAATGGTTCGACGCGACGGTCGGCTTCGCCAGGCAGATCATCCCGCTTCTCCTGGGTGGCGTGCTGGTAGCGGGCTTCCTGCTGGGCAGGCCCGGCCACGAGGCGATGATCCCGTCGGAGTGGATCGCCCGGGCGGTGGGTGGCAACTCCCTCCTGGCGAACTTCTTCGCCTCGCTGTCGGGCGCGCTCATGTACTTCGCGACCCTGACCGAGGTCCCGATCCTCCAGGGGCTGATCGGCTCGGGGATGGGCAGGGGCCCCGCGCTGGCGCTCCTGCTGGCAGGCCCGGCCCTGTCGCTCCCGAGCATGCTCGTGCTCCGGAGCATCATGGGCATGAGGAAGACCGTCGTCTTCGTGACGCTGGTGGTTCTTCTCTCGACTCTGACCGGGTTCCTGTTCGGGGCCATGGCGTAACACGTTGCAGTGCAATGATGAAGGGAACGGTGCCGTTATGAGGATACAGGTGCTTGGGACGGGATGCCCGAAGTGCGTGAAGCTCGCGGAGCACGTGCACAAGGCCATCGAGATGGCGGGACTCGCGGATGCCGCCTTCGAGAAGGTGACCGACATAATGGAGATCATGAAGTTCGGGGTGATGATGACCCCGGCTCTCGTGGTGGACGGGGAGGTCAGGGTCACAGGGCGTGTCCCGGGTGTCGACGAGATCGTGGAGATGCTGACGGGCAGCAAAAAGGCGTGAAGCCACTGGATCGGAGACCGCAGAGATGAGTACTCTTGGAAGGATTGCTATAGTCGCGGCGGTTGCAGGGCTTGCGACGGCCGCTGTACTGACGAGGGACAAGGGTGGGGATCGGGTGGACGCGGCCGTGGACTCCACCGTGACCCTGCCGAGGGTGATAGATCTCGGCTCGCAGATGTGCATCCCCTGCCAGACCATGCTGACGGAGCTCGATCGGCTTGGTGAGATGACTGGGGGCAGCATCGGGATCGAGTTCATCGACATCAACGAGAACCAGACGGCGGCTCAGGTGTACGGCATCAGGGTGATCCCTACCCAGATCTTCCTCTCCGAGACGGGAGCGGAGCTCTGGCGCCACGAGGGCGTTGTGTCCGCCGAGGATATGGTGGCGAAGTGGACCGAGCTGGGATACGACGTGATCCCCGGGGAGCCCGTTGAATGAGTTCCTGACCGGTCTGGGCAGGGCCGTGGAGAGCTCGGCCCCGGCGGTCGGACTCGCCGCTGCGCTGCTCTGGGGAATCCTGAGCATTGTCCTCAGCCCATGCCATCTCGCGAGCATACCCCTGCTGGTCGGCTACATCTCCAGGGATCCGGGGACGTCCACCAGGAAGGCCCTCGGGATCTCCACGGCCTTCGCCGGAGGCGTCTTCATCGCCGTTGCGGCGCTGGGCGCGGTCACGCTGGGAGCGGGGAGGCTCGCGGGCGACACCGGCCGCACGGGCGGGATCATCCTCTCTGTGCTGATGATGCTATTCGGCCTGAACCTGATGGAGGTCTTCACGATCCCCGTCCCCTCCCTCTCGATGCCCGGAAAGGGCAGGGCGGGGCTCGCAGGGGCGGCCCTCTGCGGGCTGGTGTTCGGCGCAGCCGCCGGGCCCTGCACATTCGCCTTCATCGCTCCGCTCCTGGGCGCGATCCTGGCCGCGCAGTCGGCACGCCCTGCATTCGCGGCCGGGATCATGGGCGCCTTCGCCGTCGGACACTGCGGTGTCATCCTACTGGCCGGGACGTTTTCAGGTGCGGTGTGCAGGCTCCTCAACTGGAACGAGAGATCGAGGCCGCTGCCGGGCCTCCGGCGCATCGCGGGCGCCCTGGTGGTCCTCGCCGGGATCTACCTGCTCAGGAAGGCGCTGTGATAATGCTCTGGCGGCCGCGACAGCGCGGCGCGCCGTACCCGTTGCCTGAAATGCTCGAATGCGGTTCTGTTGAACACGGAGGGATGCGGCGATGACCGGGAATGTGCGGCAGGCCGAGAGAAGGATGTCGAGCCCTTTCGAGAGGTATCTCACGGTCTGGGTTCTGCTTTGCATCGGTGCCGGCATCCTCCTGGGCAGGGCGGCGCCTACCCTTGCGTCGAGGCTCGACGGCATGTCGATCTTCGTCGGTGGTGCGCCGGTCGTCTCCATCCCGATCGCGATCTGCCTCTTCTTCATGATGTATCCCATCATGGTCAAGATCGACTTCGCCTCGGTCATAAGGGCCGGCAGAAGCGGCAAGCCGGTATGGCTGACCCTGTTCGTGAACTGGGCGGTCAAGCCCTTCACCATGTATGCCATAGGCCTGCTGTTCCTGGGCGTCCTCTTCAGATCTCTCATAGGGACGGATGCGGTCGACCTGGTGAAGATGCCCTTCGGCCTCGACCTGCCTGTCGGGGCGACACACGGAGCGGGCACCGTCGTGATGCAGGACGGGGTCAGGATGCTCCAGGTCCCCCTCTGGAGGAGCTACTTCGCAGGCTGCATCCTGCTGGGGATCGCCCCGTGCACCGCGATGGTCCTGGTCTGGGGATACCTCGCACGGGGGAACGACGGCCTCACCCTCGTGATGGTCGCCATAAACTCGCTGTCGATGCTCGTGCTCTACGGGCTCCTCGGCGGATTCCTGCTGGGCGTCGGGAGGCTGCCGGTGCCGTGGCAGGCCCTGGCGCTGTCGATAGCGATCTACGTCGCACTGCCACTGGTAGCGGGATACCTGTCCCGGAGATGGATCATCGGAGCAAGGGGCGAGCAGTGGTTCAGGGAGAAGTTCCTCCACAGGCTCACCCCTGTCACGATCGCGGCTCTCCTCATGACTCTGGTGCTGCTGTTCAGCTTCAAGGGCGAGACGATCCTGTCCAGTCCGCTGACCATCCTCTGGATCGCGATCCCTCTCTTCATCCAGACCAACCTGATCTTCTGGCTCGGCTACTGGTCGGCGAGACTGCTCAGGCTCCGGTACGAGGACGCGGCCCCCGCGGCGATGATCGGGGCCGCCAACCACTGCGAGGGGGCGATAGCCACCGCCACGATGCTGTTCGGGCTCTCCTCCGGTGCTGCTCTGGCCACAGTCGTGGGGGTGCTGATCGAGGTCCCCGTCATGCTGATGCTGGTGAGGATCTGTCTGCGGACCCGCGGCTGGTTCCCGCCGGCCGGCTGAGTTCGCCGATCCAGCGCTCCCGCCGGAGGCCCCCGGGGGATCATAATCCCACGGAACCCAGGTCCTCCTGACGCATTCCCGGGGGGTGGCACATGTTCCAGGCAGCTTTGCCGGCGATCATCCTCCTGTCACGATCGGTGATTTCCGAAGGGGTCTTCCCGACCATGCAGGCCCAGTACTCCTGGCCGCTGAGGCTGGGTGGGGAGATCGGCGTCGGCTTCTACGGATCGGACGGGCTCCTCGTCTCTTCCGGACCCTTTGCGAGCATCTCCGCGGGCAGGGACGGGATAGGCCTGAACGCCGGGTTCAAGGGTTCCCTGTTCCTCTTCATGCCCTTCTCCACTGCGGGACTGGGAGCATCCGGCCTCTATCTCTGGGACGATCCGGACGCCGCATACGCTGGCGTCAGGGCGAGCTCCTCATTCTCCCTGGTCACGGTCTTCGGGGGTGTGTACCGGAAGGTCTCCGGAGAGGAGAGGGACGACTGGCTGGTGAGCATCGGCGCGGGCCTGGGCATGCCCTGACCGCCTTCGGTCTCCCCGGCGGGCACCGGGACCGGCGGAGAAGGCCGGATTCGGTGTAATGGCTGAGAAGTGAAGGATGTGAACCTGGAATTGTCAGTCGAGGCTGTCGGCTAGTGCAAGGGCGCGGCGGGCGGCTTCCTCGTCGCCCGAACCGAGTGATGCATATCCGAAGGCCCTGAGGGCGGCCACGCTCGACGGCTCCTCCTCGAGTGCCCGCTTCGCGTGCTCCAGGGCGTCTTCCCAACGGCCCAGCCTGGTCTCCATGCCCGACAGGTCGGCCAGGACCAGGGCATCCGCATGACCCGTCGCCAGAGCCATGTTCATCAGCCGCCAGGCCTGCTCCGGGTCGCCCCTCTCGAGAAGGATCGCCGCCGACTGATGGAGCGACGCCGCGAGCCTCCTGCCGGCCAGGACGAACTCCGGACACTCGTCCGCTGCGCTCCGCAGGAGTTCGTACTCCAGCGACAGATCGAACCTGTCCCTGGCGCATTCGGCCCTCTGGAACAGCTCCATCGCCTCCCAGGCACTCTCGAAGCCGCTTCCCAGGCTGTCAGCCGCCCCTGCGGGCCGCGTCCTGCAGGACATCAGCCTCTCGATGTTGCCGGCTACCGTGGACGGCCCGTAGGAGGCGAAGGGAACCGAGTATTCGAGCACGGGCCTGTCGTCCGTGACGATCCGGGCTCCTTCCGAATAGGCGGCGAGCGCTTCCGGACCCATCACATAGGTGGCGAGGAATACCTCGGGGCGGTCGAGGCCGAAGGGCGCGAGGTCCTCCGAGACGACCGGATCCGCGAGGTGCCCGACGACCGTCATCGGATCCACCGGGGCGCCCTTCCGGCCTATCAGCATGGCATCCCTGCCGAGGAGCCACAGGGTCGAGTTCGGGAAGACATCGAGGAAGGTCGCGACCACCATCCTGCAGTCCTCTCCGGACATGGCGTAGAGGGGTAGCCACTGGCTGAGTATCCCTCCAGGCGAGAGCCTGTCGCATGCGAGACTGTAGTATTCTCTGGAATAGAGGCTCACCACGCCGGCCAGCCCGGGGTGCATCGGCTCCTCGGTAATCACGTCGTAGACACGGTCCGTTCCCGCCAGGTGGCTCCTGGCATCTTCGATAACGAGCCGGACGTCGGGGGAGGACATGATGTCGTGATTGTGGGCGCCGAAGAAGCCGGCGGCCTCGATGACCGAGGGATTTATCTCCACGCAGTCGAGGGACCGTACCGACGGGAACATCCCTGCGGTGCCCGCGGTGATCCCCGTGCCGAAGCAGATGACGCACACCCGCTGCGGATCGGGATGGGCGAGCAGGGGGAAGTACGCCATGAGGCGGTTCTTCAGACGCCCCTCGGGCGTGGTGGTCGAGGCCTGGCTGCCCCCGACGTTTATCACGAGGGTGGACGGCATGTCCTTGTCCTGGAAGACGGTGATCTCTCCTCCGGGGGAGTCGTCATGGTAGAGGAGGCGCGAGCCTTCCGGAGTCGGGACCGTCCAGCCGCCCGCGAGGGTGAGCGCAGTGATCGCCAGTGCGACCGTCGAGAAACCGGCCAGTCTCCACGGGAGGCTCCTGAAGCGGAGGAAGAGGAGGGATGTCGCGCAGGAGATCGCTGCGCACGCGAACGACCATCGGGCTCCTGCGACGGGGAGGGCAAGGAAGGTGACGAGGATCGACCCGGCCATCGCTCCGGCGGTGTTGGCCGCGGAGAGCCGCCCGATCCTGCGCGAGGCGCCCTCGGCGCCTGGCGAGCAGATCGACGCGAGGAGAGGGAAGATCATTCCCGAAGCCGTGCTCGCAGGCATGAGGACGAGGAATACGAGGGAAAATCTCAATGCCAGGGCGCGGCCGAGGTCCATGCCGGCGGAGAGCCTGTCCACCCAGGGAGGAAGGACGCGCAGGAGTGTGCCGGTGACGGCAATCCAGACCGACATGAGGGCCACAAGATAGAAGACTATACGGACGCTGCCGGATCTTACCCTCACGGCGGCACGTGAGCCCAGGGCGATTCCGCAAAGGACCGAGGCCAGCATCGTAGCCACGGCATAGCTGTTGTTCATGGCGCCAGCCACGAGAGCCCTGGTCCAGAGGACCTCGGCTGCGAGCATCGAGAATCCCGCGAGGAATGCCGCCGTGAGCCAGGGCCGGAGGTCGGCAGGTCGGCCGTGGTCCTCCGCGGAAGCTCCGCCGGGCGATCCGGCCCGGGAGGCGTTGCAGCGGGATGCAGGAACCAGAAGCGCGAGGAGGGCGGCTGTGATGCTGGCCGCGGTAGCTGCAGCGGTGGCCGCTCCGTAGCCGGCATACGGCAGGAGAACGAAGCCTGCGAGCATCACCCCCAGGATTCCTCCAGCGGTATTGACGGCATAGAGCGAAGCCGCCCCCCTGCCTACTCCCTCGCCCGCTGCCACACCCCTGACAGCCACAGGAAGAGTGGCGCCCATGAGTACGGTCGGGATGCCAAGAAGCAGCATCGCGGCAGCGAACCGGCAGGACGTGAGGATGTTGCCGGGTCCGACCGCCCTGTATAGCGAACCGAGCACCGGGAAGAGCAGCGGCTGCAGAAGCAAAGCCGCGACGGCGCCTGCTGCTGTTCCCAGCTGCAGAAGCGCGAGGAACCTGAACGGAGAGGCGCCAGGCCTGTCCGCCCTCCTGGCGAGCAGCAAGCCACCGAGAGCCATGCCGCCCATGTAGGCGGCCAGGGTCGCCGTCAGGGCATGGATACCGCTTCCGGTGAGGAACGAGAGACTTCGTATCCAGACGGTCTCGTAGACCAGGCCCGCCATGCCCGAGAGCAGGAGAGACAGATGGACAAAGGGGAATCTCGGAGCCTTCACGGATCTTCCCGGGGGATCGCCGGCCCTGCGATCCGGAGCTCTGGGCGGAACAGCCTGCCTGCCAACCGGAGAACGCCTGCTACAGGCGGTGCATCCGGGCCACTATCGCGTCGATGCCGCTGCAGAGACTGCCACCTGCCTCGTAGGGTGCGATGCCGAACACGAGCAGGGTGTATCCATCGCCGAAGACTCCGCAGGCCCTTCCCCGACCGATGATGCCGCCATTCTCCGTGATGAGGTTGAAGTTCATGGCGAGCACGAGACCCACGGACGCATCGGCGCGTTCTTCGCTCTCCATGCTGCCCTCGAGCCAGGCGACCTCGCTGGTGAGGAGCATGTCGAGATCCTCGGGCGGCAGTTCGGTCCTGATCCTCTGTTCGAGCCAATCGCCTCTGCCCTGCGCCGGGATGCTCTCCTGCCAGTAGTGGAGCCTGTACTCGCTTCCGTCTCCGGACGGGCTGCTCACGACCTCACCGCTCTGCTCGGAGAGCAAGACGAAGCCAGGATGATCCAGAGTGTAGGGCAGCCCCGGATCGCTTCCGCCGGCGGATGCGAGCGCGCCGGCAAGGATCAACAGTGTCGTGGACATGATTCCTCCGGTATTGGTGCCGTTGCCTGCAGGCGATAGAATACGTGGGTGCGATCACAAGTCAATCCGGAACGGGGATAGGATGAAGCTGCCTCCCGCCGCCCCGCGGATCCTTGTAGTGGAGGACGACCCCTCCCTCGGATCCCTCCTTTCCGAATACCTCACGGGCCAGGGCATGGAGATCCGCGTCTCGCAGAAGGCCGAAGGCGTCGACCAGACTGTCACCCGCTGGAATCCCGACCTGGTGGTGCTCGACATAATGCTTCCCGACGGGAGCGGGCTGGATGTGTGCCGCTCGATCCGGAGGACATGGCGCGGGCCTGTCCTCTTCCTGACAGCGCTCGGGGAGGAGACGGACATGGTTGTGGGGCTCGAGCTGGGAGGCGACGACTACATCACGAAGCCCGTCTCCCCGCGCGTCCTCCTGGCCAGGATACGGGCCCTCCTGCGCAGGGCGGCCGGGGACTCCGAGGCCGAGACTCTCCTGGCGGGAAGCCTCAGGCTCGACATCTCGAGCCGCCGGGCCTGGCTCTCCGGCACCGCCCTCGAGCTCACGACCACCGAGTTCGACCTGCTGGTCCTCCTCGCGAGACGGGCCGGAAGGGTGCAGGAGCGATCCCGTCTGGTCGAGGAACTCAGAGGCATCGACTTCGACTCGTTCGACAGGTCGGTGGACGTGATCGTGTCGAGGCTCAGGCGCAAGCTCGCTACCGTCGAGGGGGGAGGCGAACTCATCCGGACGGTCAGGGGGCTCGGCTACATGCTCGCTCTGGAGGATTCACGGTGAACCGCCTCTTCCTCCGCATCTACCTTCCTCTGGCCGCAACCATCCTTGTGGTCCTTGCCGCAGCCTTTTTCGTAGCCTTCAAGATCGTGCCCGAACGTGCCGGCGATTACTACCGGAACACGCTGACCGGCTTCAGGAACGAACTGCTCCGGCACGAGGCGCCTGGAGGAGAGGAGATAGCCTCGATCGCCGATTCGATGGGCATCGAAGCCAGAATACTGCCTTCCCGCGCTACGGAGACGGGCAGACCGGTGGCACCACCCAGACCGGGCCACGTCTTCATCCCCGGCCTTCCCCCCGAATGGGGGCTTCTCGTCGAGGTCCCCGTGTTTCCCCGGGGGAGGCACGGGCTCAACTGGATGACGCCCTGGCTGTTCGTGGGATTGCTGGTGATCGCCGAGGGAGCGGTCCTCATGACGTCCCTGAAGCCTCTCCGCAAGAGGCTTTCGCGCCTGGAGAGCGCTACGGCCGCCATTGCATCCGGTGACCTTTCCGCGAGGGTCGAGACCGCCCCGGGTGGAGACATCGTTGACTCGCTGGGAAGGACGGTCAACGGAATGGCCGAGAGAACCCAGACCCTGCTCGCCTCCAGGCAGGAACTCCTCGGGATGGTGGCTCACGAGATCCGCACTCCTCTCGCCCGGATGCGATTCACCCTCGAGCTCACGAGAAGCTCGACGGCCATCGACGCCTCTCGCCTGGACGAGATGGAGGAGGACCTCGCGAAGATGGACTCCCTGCTCACCGAACTGCTGACATTCAACCGCCTGTCGAGGGCGGACGGGATCAGCCCGGCCCGCGTCGACCTGGCCGTAATGGCCTCCGAAGTGACGGACGCCGAGAGCTGGACCCGTCCCGGGATCGACTTCCGCATAGAGGGATCGGCCTCATGCTTCGCCGATCCCTCGCTGCTCGCACGCGTCCTGTCGAACCTGGTCAGGAATGCTGTCAGACACGCGACAGCCGTTGTAACGGTGCGGATAACGGTGGAGTCCGGCTCGGTGGCCGTCACCGTAGCCGATGACGGACCGGGCTTCGATCCCAGGCTCTCGGGAAGGCTTGGCAGGCCGTTCGTAAAGGGTCCGGAGAGCACAGGGTCGGGGCTCGGGTTGGCGATAGTCGAGAGGGTCGCGGCTCTGCACGGGGGCTCGGTAGAGTATTCCGCGGTGCCCGGAGGCGGTGCTGCCGGCGAAGACCCCGTCGGACCGGCCGTGGTTGCT
>JAEAMF010002279.1_pt1 | contig 11065 bp, 4 predicted proteins | sample 8958721 | NCBI WGS metagenome assembly JAEAMF01 (sample SAMN16933255, study PRJNA681124) | bioreactor sludge metagenome | isolation source: anaerobic bioreactor treating anionic surfactant - SDBS | place: India: Bengaluru | collected 2019-02-28
CGTCCGCCAGGAGTTGCTACTGAGAGGCTATTCGCTCCTCTCCGACAGGTTCGTGCCGGTGTGGTCGCTCGCTAGGCGGCTGGCCTCGTCTATTGCAGGCGAGCTGAGGCAGATCCCGGAGGGCGTTTGCAGGATGGAGCTGTCGGCGGTCATTCAGGAGTTGAAAGGATACGTGCCCTCGGCCCGCACCGTTGGCTACTTCCGCGAGGCGGTCAACGTACTGAAGGAGAACATGGGCGATCTTGGCCTCGCCTTCGGCGGTGAGGAGGCCGTCCCGCAGATCCTCCTGCAAGTATATGAAGGCCTGAAAAAACGGTTTCAAGAGCGGCGTTACTTCGATATGTACGACGCCTTCGCGATCGTCGCCGAAAACGCCGACAAAATAGAGTCGGGCAGCTACGGAACCGTCCTGTTCATAGACGGCTTCAACGATCTGTCGCCCGCGATGGCGGCCTTCGTGGCGAAATTCATGGAGGGCTTCGAGAGTGTGTATCTCACTGTTCCGTCCGACCCCGACAGGCGCGGGCTCTTCCGGGAAGCCGGTACGCTCCCCGGGCTTTTCGAGGGCAGAGAGTGCGAGAACATAGAACTGGAAGACGGGTATGACGGTCCGCTCGCCGCCGTGAAGAACTCGCTCTTCCGCGACGCGGCGCTGCCCGCCGGCGAGGAAGTCGAAGGGGTCGAGGTCGTCGAGTGCAACGATCTGTACGGCGAGGTCGATTACGTTTCAAGGCAGATAAAGCGGCTTATCGTCCTGGAGGGCGAAAGGCCGGAGAGTTTCGAGATAGTCGTGCCGGGGGACGACTACCTGAGTGTGCTGAAGAAGAGACTCGCGGACTTCGACATCCCCTGTGTCAGCCGCTGGCCCGGCTCGCTCCTGCAGTCCAAGAGCGTCCGGCACCTGCTCCTCCCCTTCGAGGTCGTCTCCGCCTCCTTCGAGCCGCAGAAGGTTCTCGAGATGGTCGATGCCGGTTACGGAAACCCCGGGCCCGGCAGGCAGGTCAACGCCGTCATGTTCGAGAAGATAGCCTCCGCGGCCGGCCTGTTGTACGGCGCCACCCAGGAGAGCGCGGCCGAAGCGGGAAAATTCTGGACGAAAAACCTCGAGTCGTACAGAGGCTTTCTCCAGGGCAAACGCAAGAGGTTAGAGGAGCAGAACGACGAGGGCGACGACTTCTCGCTGAGCTCTCTTATCTCGGAGACAGCCGATCAGGCCGTCTTTGTCGCCGGAGAGATGCTGCCCGCGGTGAGGAAGATCTTCACCTTTCTCGGACCGCTCGACACGGACAGAAGCCTGTCGCTCCGGAAGCTTTCCGGGCTGTTTTCGGCCTGGTGGAGGCAGCTGGGTCTGGATAGTCTATCGGAAAGCCCGGAAATCTCCGCTACGGCCGGGGAGTCTCTGGAGCTGTGCCTCCGCTTCCTGCAGAAGGCGCTGCCCGACCACGACAGGCAACTGAGGCTGGCAGGGATCGAAGAGTGCCCGCCGGCCTTCTACCACCGTTCGCTCCTGGCCTTCCTGAACAGCGACGGCCTGGTCAGCGAGAGAAACATGGGGGGCGGCGTGAGCGTCGTCTCCCTGGTCGATTCGAGGAACATCGAAGCCAAATACAAGTTCTTCATGGGCTTCAACGACGGGAATTATCCCGTCACCGGCCTTAACCCGCTCTATTCCAGGGCGCAGTACTCGAGGCCCATCGCCAAAGACATACTGAACATACAGGAGAACCGCCAGAGGCTCGGCCTCTTCCTCGCGGTGGCCGCCGCGCAGGAGAGGGCTATCTTCACGTTTTCCAATTCGACGATCGACGGAGACTCGCTGCTGGCCTCACCCTACACGCAGTCTTTGCTGGACGCCGCCGGCAAGGCGGGAACGCTGGTCCACGGCAGGGACGGCGGGAAGAGGTCCGATCTTATTGGCTCGCCCGCCGGTGCGATGAGCCGGGGAGATTTCAGGCTGGCCGTCGCGCGGATATTCGCGCTGGACCGCGAAACGTGGGACGCCAACGCGACTTCCGATCAGACGAGGCGGCTCGAAGAGAATCTCAGGAGAGTGCCCCGCGAATTCGATTACAATGTGTCGATGAAGGCCGCTAGGGAGGAGCAAGAGACGCGTTTCGTGAGCTTTTCGAAGATCAGCCAGTACTGCGGCTGCAAATTCAAGTATTTCCTGAGCAACGTACTGAAGATCGAGGAAGAGCTGGAAGAGATCCTGGAGCTCTCCCACATGGACACGGGCAGCGTCTTTCACGCCGTGCTCAGCCAGCTGCCGCGGAGCGACGGAGAGATAGAAACGGTCCTCGACGGACAGCTGCGCAGGTACTCCAGCAGCGAAAACGAGAGCCTCTTCAGGCTCCGCAAAAAGCAGATGACCGGCATCTTGAGCGAGTACATCGCCTTCGACAGCGAGAGGACGCGCGGGCTGAACATGAGGACAGAGAAAACGGAGCTCGCCTTCGGCTTCGGCACTGTGTCGCCGCTCGAACTGCCCGGACTCTGCATGAGGGGCTTCGTTGACAGGGTAGACGTGAAAAACGACGACGGTACGCTCTTCGTAATTGACTACAAGAGCGGAAAGAACACGTCTTCGGCCCATCCGGAGCAGCTCGTCCTGTATTCCATGGCCGTCGAGCAGGCGTACAGGTACGAGAAGAGAGTCGGCGCCGGAGAGTTCAGGCTGATCAAGGGTAAGAATAAAACTAAGCCTTTCATAGTGGAGTGGGATCAGGACGGCAGGAAATGGGTCTTCGACGGCAGGGTCGGCTTCACGATCTGCGAGACAGAAAAAAAGGGCACGATCACGGACGGAGAGCTCGTGGAGGCGATCCGGAAAATCGTTGCCGCCATCGACGCCGGCGACTTCTCTATGACCGACTGGAAGGGAAAGAAGCCCAACTGCTTCAACTGCGCCTACGATAAGCTCTGCGGGATGCTCGAATGGAGAAACAGGGGGGTGCTCGCGAATGATCGGTGACACGTTCATCTCGGCCTCCGCGGGCACGGGGAAGACTTACAGGCTGGTCAAGGAGTACACCGACATACTCGGCGGCGATCCGTCGCTCGATCTCGACAACGTCCTGGCGATAACCTTCACCGAGAAGGCCGCGAAGGAGATGAAGGAGAGGGTGTCCAGGAAGATCGCGGAAAAGTTGCAGGAGGCGGCCACCGACGACGAGCGGGCCAGGTGGAAGAGACTGGGCGACAGGATAATGGACGCCTGGATATCTACGATACACTCTTTCTGCGACAGGCTGCTGAGGGAATCGCTCCTGTACACCGACTACGGGATCGACCCGGGCTTCTCCATAATCACCGGGACGAAGAAACTCATAGAGAACAGGACGCTCAGACGGTACTGTATTAAAAACCTGGGCAGTCTCGAATCGCTGACCGACGCCCTCGGCCTCGACGCCACCTACAGGCTGCTGGAAGAGGCTCTCGGCAAGGAGAGGCACAACCTGTACATATACAAACCCTTCCAGGCCGACCGGCAGGACGACCGGGCGGCGCAGGAGTCGGCCCGCCTAACCACCGGCTTTTTCGAGGCCTTCGGCCGGATCAACGCGCAGTACGAGGAGGCGACCCTGAAGAACGGCCAGCTCGACTTCGAGCAGCTACTCGAGCTCACCAGAAGGATTCTGAACGACTACCCGGAGATAGCAAGAGACTATGCCCGCAGGTTCAGGTACATCCTCGTGGACGAGTTCCAGGACACCGACGAGCTGCAGGCCGAGATTATAGGGAAGATAAGAGAGTCCGGAGACGTGAAGGTGCTGTACGTCGGCGACGACAAACAGTCCATATACCGCTTCAGGGGGGCGAACGTCGAAGTTTTCAACGATACCGAGGCCGACTTCAGAAGCAAGGGCAAAACGACCGAGACCCTCGACAGATCCTACAGGTCGCACCCGGACCTGGTGAAGTTCCACAACGTATTTTTCGGCAAAGTCATGGGGCGTGACCGCGGGCCGGGATATGCCTCGACTTACGGAAAAGACATAACGGCCGTCAAGGACTACGGCACTGGACGCGAGAGGGTCAGGATACTCGAGAGCGAGAACAAGGAGTACAGCGCGACGGTTGCGGACTACATAGGGGTGCTGCTGGAAGAAAAGCTCGAATTCAGCGTAGGGAAACGTGAGGAGAAGAGAAACGTCAGGCCGGGCGACATCGCGCTCCTGCTGAGAAAGTTCAGCAACGTCAGGAAATACGAGCAGGCGCTGGAGGACGCGGGGATCCCCTACTACACGGTCGGTTCGAGGAAGTTCTTCGAGAGCCCTGAGATAGCCGGTCTGCTCTCGCTGGCCGGGTTTATAGGCGATCGCGACGACGATCTGGCCTTCCTCACGTTCTTCCTGTCGCCGGCCTGGGGCGGCACCCTGGATGAAGCGCTGCGGCTGAAGGGAGGCGAACGCCACTTCTCGCAGGCGCTTTCGCTTGCCGAAGACGGCGAGTTTTCCGACCTGAGGGCGACCCTTGACAAGTATTCGCGCCTTTCGATGGTAGCCACTCCCGGGGAGCTGGTCGAGTCGTTCGTGGATGAGACCGACTACCTGGCGAAGGTGTCGCTTCTGAAAGCTCCGGCGCAGCGCGTGGCGAACGTCATCAAGTTCCTTCAGATCTCCAAAGAGCTCGACGCGCTAGGGACGAGCCTGAGGGAGTTTTCCAGGAACGTGGCGATCTACGTCGAGGAGTCGCAGGAGGGCGAGGCCTCTCTGGAGAACGAGAAGAGCGACAGCGGTCGAGGAGTCGCAGGAGGGCGAGGCCTCTCTGGAGAACGAGAAGAGCGACAGCGTGAAGATCATGACGGTGCACCAGTCGAAGGGGCTTGAGTTTCCGGTCGTGATAGTCGCCGAGATGACGGAGTCTCCGAAGAAGGACCGCCCGGGGCTGCTCTTCGATTCGCAGTCGAGGAGTTTCGCGGTGTACTGCGAAAAGATAGGCGACGCCCGGCTGGAAGAGTGGAAAAAACTCGAAGAGAGAAAGCAGGCCGAGGAAGAAAAGAGGACGCTGTACGTCGCCCTTACGAGGGCGAGGGAGGTCCTCGTGATGAACGTCGATGGGAGTGTGGTAGAAAAGAAGAAGGCTTCACAGACGAGCGAGGAAGCCAACAACTGGACGCATTTCTTCATAGACGGCCTCTTCGACGCCGAAACCGGAGGGATGGACGAGAGCCTGAACGGTCTGGCGAAGAAGGTTTCGGCCCAAAAAAGGGAAAGGGGCGAGACGCGGGGAGAGGGGAAGCGGCTTTCCTGGGAAGAGCCTCCTGCCGAGTACCTTTCGCCTACCGGTCACCGGAAGTACGTGAAGAGGCTCTCGCCGACGACCATGCAGCCCGATAAGCGCGCCGAAAGGAGTCTCTCCTTCGAGACTGAAGAGGCCGAAGAGACGGCGGCGAACGTCAAGGGCCTCTACGTCCACGCCATACTCGAAAAGCTCGACAACACCCGTGACGGAAGCCTCTCGAGCATCCTGGACGATGAGGCGGCGCGACCGGCGGCCGAGGTCCCCGAAGAAGAGGCCGGGATCATAATCGCCTCGCTCAAGGGACTCGCGGACCACCCGCTTATAAGGGAGATAGAAGACTCGCAGGCCTGTTACAGCGAGCGGACCTTCGAGCGCGCTTTCGACGGTTTCACGCTGAGAGGGGTGGTCGACAAACTGTACAGGACGCCCGAAGGCTGGAAGATCGCCGACTTCAAGTACGCCGAAAAGAGAGCCGACTCGCTCGAAGGATACAGGTTCCAGATGGAGTTTTATCTCTACCTGCTGGAAAAAATGCTCGCCCCGGTCTGCGCGAAGATACTCTTCCTGAAGGACGGCCAGACCGAGACGGTCACACTCGAAAACACGCGGGAGTTCGAAGAGAGACTCAAGGCGCTGCTGGAGAGGGGGGGATGAGCCTTGGCCGACACCAAGCCTTTACAGATCCGGACCGCGAACGGAGACGAGCTATTATTCGTGGAAGGCGGGAGTTTCGTCATGGGAGAACTTGAAGGCTCTGAAAGCCCCGCTCACAGAGTCAACCTGACTTACGACCTCTACGTAGGCAAGTACCCCGTCACTTTCCAGGAGTACGACAGATACTGCGACGCGATAGAGTATTCCGGTCCGGACGACGAGGGCTGGGGCAGGGGAAAGAGGCCGGTGGTGAACCTCGCGTGGCTCCAGGTGATCGAGTACTGTAACTGGCTCAGTGAAATGGAAGGTCTCCCGGCAGCCTATCATGTCGACGGAAACCTGCTCGACGAAAATGGGAGAAAGACAAACGACTTGTTGAGAGTCAGGGGATACAGGCTGTTGACGGAGGCCGAATGGGAGTACGCCGCGTACGGGGGCAAGAAGAGCAGAGGATACAGATACTCGGGCAGCGACGATGTCGACGAGGTCGCATGGTATGAGGAAAACTCGCAGTCGGCGACGCAGGAAGTCGGCATGAAGGCGCCCAACGAGCTCGGGCTGCACGATATGTCGGGAAACGTGTGGGAGTGGTGCTCGGACCGGAGCCTGGGGTACTCCGACAGGGAAGAGACGAATCCCCACAATATAGCCGGTTACAAACGCGTGATCCGCGGCGGCTGCTGGTTCAGCCCCGCCGAAAACGTCCGCGTGGCCTGCCGCGAAGATTCGGAGCCTGTCGGTCTGTACAACGGCGTCGGGTTCAGGATCTGCAGGATCTCTTCCACCGGGAAGGTCGAGATAGACACTCGCGGGTCGGACGGGCCGTTACCGGTCATGGAGTTTGTGGAAAGAGGCAGTTTCAGAATGGGCAGCGCCCTCGCCGGCGCTCTTTTAGATGAAGAACCTGTCCACGGGGTCGCTCTCTCCTACGACTTCCACATGGGCAGGTATGAAGTGACGTTCGGCGAGTATGACGCCTTCTGCACCGCCACAGGGAGGCAATTGCCTCCGGACGAGGGCTGGGGAAGAGGCTCGCGGCCTGTGATAAACGTCACCTGGTGGGACGCGGTGGAATACTGCAACTGGCTTAGCGAGAGAGAAGGTCTGCGCCCGGCCTACGACGACGGTAACCTGCTCGACTCAAGCGGCCGGAAAACGACCGACGTTTCGACCGTCGCCGGATACAGACTGCCGACGGAGGCCGAATGGGAGTATGCCGCCCGCGGAGGCAAGAAGATACAGACTGCCGACGGAGGCCGAATGGGAGTATGCCGCCCGCGGAGGCAAGAAGAGCAGAGGATACAGATACTCGGGTTCAAACGATCCCGATTCCGTCGCCTGGTACGAGGGCAACTCGCAGTCGGCGACGCAGGAAGTCGGCATGAAGGCGCCCAACGAGCTCGGACTCTACGATATGTCGGGAAACGTATGGGAGTGGTGCTCGGACCGGAGCCTGGGGTACTCCGACAGGGAAGAGACGAATCCCCACAATATAGCCGGTTACAAACGCGTGATCCGCGGCGGCTGCTGGTTCAGCCCCGCCGAAAACGTCCGCGTGGCCTGCCGCGAAGATTCGGAGCCTGTCGGTCTGTACAACGGCGTCGGGTTCAGGATCTGCAGGATCTCTTCCACCGGGAAGGTCGAGATAGACACTCGCGGGTCGGACGGGCCGTTACCGGTCATGGAGTTTGTGGAAAGAGGCAGTTTCAGAATGGGCAGCGCCCTCGCCGGCGCTCTTTTAGATGAAGAACCTGTCCACGGGGTCGCTCTCTCCTACGACTTCCACATGGGCAGGTATGAAGTGACGTTCGGCGAGTATGACGCCTTCTGCACCGCCACAGGGAGGCAATTGCCTCCGGACGAGGGCTGGGGAAGAGGCTCGCGGCCTGTGATAAACGTCACCTGGTGGGACGCGGTGGAATACTGCAACTGGCTTAGCGAGAGAGAAGGTCTGCGCCCGGCCTACGACGACGGTAACCTGCTCGACTCAAGCGGCCGGAAAACGACCGACGTTTCGACCGTCGCCGGATACAGACTGCCGACGGAGGCCGAATGGGAGTATGCCGCCCGCGGAGGCAAGAAGGGCAGGGGATATAAATATTCCGGCAGCGACGATATAGACGAGGTCGCCTGGTACGGGGACAACTCGCGGTCGACGACGCAGGAAGTCGGCATGAAGGCGCCGAACGAGCTCGGACTCTACGATATGTCGGGCAACGTCTGGGAGTGGTGCAGCGACTGGTACGCCGACGATTACTTCGGCCAAAGCCCGAATCTAAACCCTTACAACGACTCGATCGATCTTGAGCGTGTGATGCGCGGGGGCAGCGCCGGCCTGGACCCGACGTGCGCGCGGGTAACGTCGCGGGAATCTCTGGAGCCTTCCGCCGCGGGTAACGTCGTGGGATTCAGGGTCTGCAGGACGGCGATAAAGTAGGCTTGAAAAACAGGGACTGCATTTTTAGTAAGAGCGGTTCCTCGTTCCAGGGCTAGGAGCTTTGTTCTTCGTTCCGACGCTTCGCGTCCAGGTTCACTGGTAAGACTGAGGTCAGAGGATAGAGGTGAGAGGTGAGAAGAGCGTTAAGAGCCGTCCTTGGGGACCTGAGGTTAGAAGTCAGAGGTCGGAAGAGCGAAAAGATCTCGATCTTCTTACCTCTAACCTCATAACTCTCACCTCTGATCCACCTCCCCGCTACAAAGAGCGAGTTTCCTTTCCGAACAGTCCGCTCAGTCTCTTTTCCTCACGATATCGGGTATCATGATCTCTTCGAGGATGGGCGCGACCGACCTGCTCATGTAGACGGAGCGTCCCGCCTCTCTCCTGGTGTGCCTCCCCATGGGGCTTCGAAGGATATCGAAGAGTTTGCGGGGATCGTAGCCGTCCTTTACCCGCAACGCCAGCAGGCCGGTCCCCGGTATGACACGGAAGCCTTCCGGCATTTCGCCCACGATGGCCATGTCGTCCCGGCCGGGAAACGCCGGGAGGAGTATGTCGAACTCCCGTAGGAGGTTCAGATCGTCTTCCCTGAAGACCTCACTCGTTTCGCGACCGATCGCTTCCATATTTACGACACCGTTTTTATCGGCAGTGTAGCTGTCGAGGCGATAGTATCTTTCACCCCTCACGCCTTCGATCAGGTCCGCGACCTCGCCTAGCTTTATCATGGGAGCCTCGAGCAATTCGGCATAATCGATGGCCGGCGTCGACTCGCCCGCGGAGTTCACCGCATAACCGTACGGGCTTATATCGTAGCCGTTCTCGATTATCCTTTCGGTCGAGACGATGCCCGCGGTGCCGGGCCTGTTCTTCCATTCGCCGTAAAGATCCGTCACCGAATCGAGCCACCGCGACTGGTCCGCGAGCGACGACCAGTTTTCCGCGCTCTCCCTCTCCGGGACGGCGATGAAGACCTTTCCCTTTCTCCCCGCAGGCTTATTCCTGTTTATCACCAGTATGGACTTCCGCTCGCCGCCCGAGCATACGAGACTTCCGGGGAGCGCTATGACCGCTTCCAGCAGGTCGCCGTCCACGATCGACCGCAGGGCTTCGGGGATCTTGCAGCTGTCGATCAGGCTGACCAGCTTTCCAGAAGGTTTTGTCGCTTCGAGGCCGTGGCCGATATACTCCCACTGGCTCCCCGGCTCTCTCGCGATCTCGAGCTCTCCCATGGAAAAGTGTCCTGTATTCAGCCGGAGATGTATTATTCTCTCGGCCGACGGCGGTTCTATGACGACTCTGTCGTAGAGGGCATTATCGGTGAGAGAGGCGTTCGCGGGTCTGAAGAGCGGCTCTCCCCGCTTGAGGTTCACGGTGTTTACCCCCAGGATGGCCAGCGCCGTCTTGCCTACCCTGTGCCTGAAGGGGTCCGTTTCCAGCCCGGCGAAATCCGTGTTCTCCAAACCCTCCTTCTTGAATATGCTGTATATCACCCGCCCATAGTTGAGCGCCGGATCGTAGACGCTCAATCCCGGCTTCAAATCGAGCAGCTTCGCCATGGCCTCGACGACAGGCATGGCCACGGCCGCGTCGGGATCGACCAGCCCCAGATCGATCGAGAGCGAGAACAAGGTGTTGTAAATGTCCCCGCAGACACTGGCGATGTCGGTCATCGCCAGGCCGTCTATGAAACCGTCCGCGTAAGCGCAGGTCTTCTGAAGCGGCGCAGGGCCTTCCGTGAAGATCCAGAGGTATTTGCCCCCGTATTCGATGAACCCGTAGCCCGGATATCTGCTGATTATTTCTTTAAGAGCCTTTTCGATCAGCTCCGCCCTATCGCGGCCGCTCTTGTTGAAGAGATTGAACTCCCTGAAAATATCGAGGAAATTATCGCGGAACGAGAGCTTTCTGAGCAGCATGTTCGTCCAGAAGTACTCTATCGCCCTTTCGGAAAGGTCGCGGCCCTCTTCTGCGAGTTTTGAGAGTAGATACATGTAGTTGCGGGAAAAACTCTTCAGATCCATCTTTACCTCCTTTTGGTTTAGTCCGAACACTTGAAAAATCCCGTCAGTCTCAATTTCCTATCCCCCGGCGATCGCTTCTGGCCCAGATCCTGAAGTACTTTGCACCTATATTGAATTTCTTGACGAACTCCGTGTATTCCGGCCAGATAGGCGCCCTGTAAAACTCGCTGCGGCCTATTCCGCCGTTTATGAGGTATTCGGGCAGTGGGTTTCCCCCGTGGAAGACCGACCTCGCGAGTATCTGTCCTCTGTTGGTGAAGTTTGTCCAGTTGCAGCCGAAGGCTTCCCCGGGCTGGATTATGGCCAGGATCTTCGGAGCCATCCTGTTTTCCAGGTAAAGCGCCTGGTAAGCGGCCGCGCCGTCCGCGCATATGAAGAGCAGCGAAAACCTGTATGGGTTGTGGCTTTCGTCGTACTCCTCGGTCCTCTCGAAGATGAACCATTCGGCGAAGGGCTTCTCGAAAATATCCGAGTATTGGTCGGGTTCGTGGTATTCCCGACCGTCCGGCTCGACCCTTATCCTCCAGCCGTTCGGCGCGAGCTGGCCTTCGCTTATCGGAAGCTGCCGAAGAACTCTGTAACCTCTGAAGCCCATATTGGTGACCTCTTCCAGCAGGTTTTCCCTGCTTATGGAGTAATCGACATATACGAAGCTATAGACATTTCCCATGAAGTACTCGACCGGGTGACCGTCGTGGCCGCAGGC
>JAEAMF010002328.1_pt1 | contig 11060 bp, 10 predicted proteins | sample 8958721 | NCBI WGS metagenome assembly JAEAMF01 (sample SAMN16933255, study PRJNA681124) | bioreactor sludge metagenome | isolation source: anaerobic bioreactor treating anionic surfactant - SDBS | place: India: Bengaluru | collected 2019-02-28
GTCATCACCTGCCGCGCCGGGCCGATGGCCTGCACGCGGCCGTCGGCCAGGGCAATCAGCTCGTCGCAATAGCGCGCGGCGATGCCGAGGTCGTGGATCACGATGAGCACCGTGCGCCCGGCGGCGGCGATGCCGTGTACCGCCTCCATCACCTCGGCCTGGTGGCCGATATCCAGTGCGCTGGTGGGTTCGTCGAGCAGGATCAAATCGGTGTTCTGCGCCAGGATCATGCCCAGCCAGGCCCGCTGCGCCTGGCCGCCGGAGAGCGAGGCGGCGCTGCGCTGCCAGATGGCGTCGAGCTGCATCGCCTCGCGGGCGCGGGCGACCTGCTGAGCGTCTTCCTCGCTCCACTGGTTGAACCAGCCCTGATGCGGGTGGCGGCCGTACTGCACCAGTTGCTCGACGCGGATGCCCTCGGCCAGCACCGGCCGTTGCGGCAGGAAGGCCAGCTCGCGCGCCAGCGCCTTGAGCGAATAGTGCGTCAGCGGCTTGCCGTGGATCTCCACCGTGCCGCGTTGCAGCGGTAACTGACGGGCGAGCAGCTTGAGCAGGGTGGATTTGCCGCTGCCGTTGGGGCCGACGATGCCGATCAGCTTGCCGCGCGGCAGGCTGAAGGACACGTCGTCGAGCACGACCTTGTCCTGATAGGCGAAATGCAGGTTTGCTGCACGCAGGGCAGTCATCAGTCAGCTCCTCGTCTGTCCTTGATCAAGAGGCCGAGCAGCAGGATGCCGCCGAGCAGGCGCGTCATGATTCCGGTGGGGATTTCCTCGGGCTGGGCGAGCACACGCACCAGCGTGTCGCTGCCGAGCAGCAGCAGCGCGCCGCACAGCGCCGACAGCCAGATCGGCGCGAGATTGTCGCGCGCGAGCCACGAGGCGAGGATCGGCGCGGCCATGGCGATGAACACCACCGGCCCGCCGATGGCCGTGCCCAGCGCCGCCACCAGGATCGCCAGGGCGAGCACGCCGAGCTGGATCATCGGCACGCGGATGCCGAGATTCTGCGCGGTGGCATCGCCGAAGCGCAGCAGCGCCAGCGGCCGGTTGACCAGCGCCAGCAGCGGGCAGAGCAGCGCCAGCAGCACCGCGATGGGATTGACCGTCTGGTAGCTGATGCCGGCGAAGTGGCCCATCGTCCACAGGTAGATGCTGCCCAGGTGTACCAGCGGCTGGGTCGACATGGCGAAGTCGCCGATGGCGCCGAGCAGCTCGGACAGCGCAATGCCGATGACGATGAACAGGTAGCCCTGCTCGCCGGGGCGCCGGCACAGGGCGAACAGCGCGGCGGCGGCGAGCAGGGCGCCGAGCGGCGAAGCCCACCAGGGCCAGTTGCCGAGCGTCAGGTAGAGGGCGAAGGCGACCACGGCGAGCGACGCGCCTTCGTTCACGCCGATCATGTCCGGCGTGGCCAGGCGGTTGCGCACCAGGGTCTGGATCAGGCAGCCGGCCATGCCCATGGCCAGTCCGGCGACGATGGCCGCCGCGACCCGCGGCAGGCGCAGCTTGAACACCATGATCTCCTGCAGCTTGCTGCCGCGGCCGGCGAGCGTGGCGATCACGTCGCGCACACCGAGGCTGCCGCTGCCCAGGCTGATCGCCAGCACCGCGAGGGCGGCCAGCAGCAGCGCCAGCAGGCCGAACATCAGCCAGTTGCGCCGGTGCAGCAGCAGGCTCAGGCCGCCGATGCGCAGCGTCCAGACGCCGGAAGGATTGGCAATGGGCGGCATCGGCTACCTCACCGTCAGCAGGGAACGGAAGCCGCCGCGCAGCACGATGGCGATCAGCGCCGGCGCGCCGAGTGCCGCCAGCAGCGTGCCGACCGGCAGCTCGTAGGGTTGCAGCAGCCAGCGCGCGAGCACGTCGGCGGCGAGCAGGAAGAGCATGCCGAACAGCGTGGAGAACAGCAGCTGGCGCAACAGCGCCACCGGCTCGAGCAGCCGCGCGCAGTAGGCAGCGAGGAAACCGACGAAGCCCACCGGGCCGGCCAGGGAAATGGCGCAGGCGGTGAGCAGGGTGGACGCCGCCAGCACGCCGAGGCGCACCCAGCTGGTGTGGATGCCCAGCGCGCGTGCCTGGCTGTCGCCCATCTGCATCAGCGTCAGCTGCCGGCACAGCAGTGCTGCGAGGATCAGTCCGAGCACGGCGAGCGGGGCGACGGTGGCGAGCGCGTCGAGGCGCGAGGCGGACAGCGAGCCAAGGTTCCAGAAACGGAACTGTTCGAGGGCCACGCGGGTGGACAGCAGCAGGTAGTTCGCCAGTCCGCCGAAGATGGCGCCCAGCGCCACGCCGGCGAGAATCAGCTTGAGCGGGCTGGCCTGGCCGAGCATCAGGCCGATGCCGAGTACGACCAGATTGCCCAGCAGCGCGCCGAGCCCCGACCAGAGCAGGTAGCCCTGGGTCGACTCGACGCCGAAATAGATCAGGCCGATCACCAACCCGAGTACCGCACCGGCATTCACGCCGAGCAGGCCGGGTTCGGCCAGGGGGTTGCGCGTCGCGCTCTGCAGCAGCGAGGCGGCGATCGCCAGACTGGCGCCGACCACCAGCGCGGCGAAGGTGCGCGGCAGGCGCAGGGTATCGACGACCATCGCCAGCTTGTCGTCTGCCAGATACTCGGGCGCACCGAGCAGGTAGCCGAGCACGGATTCGGCGCCGTACACGCCGGCGCCGGTGGCCAGCGAAAGGGCCAGCAACACCAGCAGAAGGCCGCCCCCGGCAACGAGGGTGGCCTTCTGGAATGCCGGCATCGTCGAATCAGTTGGCATGGTTCATCGGTCTTTGGCTCCGGTAGCCCGGCGTTGCCGCCGGGCCGGGATGGGTCAGATGTCGTAGTTGAAACCGACGAACAAGGTGCGGCCCATGAGGATGTTGTCGACCGACTGAGCGACGTCGTCGCGTTTTTCGTTGGTCAGGTTGTTCATCCCCGCGCGCAGCGACAGCTCTCGCGTCGCCTGATACTTGGCGCCCAGGTTGAGCTGATGGAACGCACCGCTCTCGACGTTGGGTTCGGCCGCCGAGACGTAGAGCAGCTGACTGCCGGTGTACTGATAGTCGAGGTTCAGCCCGAGCTTGGGCATGGCCTGCCAGTCGACGCCGAGGTTGGCGACATGCTGCGGCGAGTTGCGGATCGCTTCGTCGGTGTCGCGATCCTCCGCATCCGAGTAGGTGTAGTTGCCGCGCAGGCCGATGGAGTCGGTCAGCGCATAACGGCCGTGCAGTTCGTAGCCCTGCACCCGCGCCTTGCTGACGTTGCTGTAAGTCATTACCGGCGGGCGGTAGCCGACGCGCCAGGTATCGGTGACGATCATGTCTTCGATGTCGTTGTGGAAGAACATGATGCCGGCCTCCAGCCGCTCGTTCTGGTAAAGCGTGCCGATCTCGTAGCTGGTCGCGGTTTCCGGCTTGAGGTCGGGGTTGCCGATCAGCGTGCACATGCCGCGGCAGGCCAGTACACCGTAGGTTTCGTCCGACTGGTAGATGCTCGGCGCCTTGAACGACTTGCCGGCGCCGCCCTTGATCACCCAGTTGTCGGTCAGGTTGTAGACGCCATAGGCGCGCGGGCTGAACTCGCCGCCGAAGGTGTCGTGGTCGTCCCAGCGGCCGCCGAGGGTAATGTCCAGATCGCCGAGGGAGAACTCGTCCTGCAGGTAGAGCGCCTTCTGGTCGACTTCGGTGTCCGCGCCGAGGTTCTGGTTGTGCGCCAGTTCGGTACGCCGCCATTCGCTGCCGACGGTGAACAGGTGGCTGCCGAGCGCGGCGCTGAGCTGGCCGTCGACGGTGTGGTTGTTCTGCTGGATGTCGCCTTTCTTGCCGCGCAGCGTGGTCATGATCTGCGAGTCGTCCATCAGGTCGACGTCTTCGTAGTAGTAGCGCACGCGGGTGTTGAAGCCGTCCCAGTTGCCGCTGTGGCCGAGGCCGAAGCTCCAGCGCTCCATCTCCTGCACGTTGGGGACGACGGCGCCGAAGTTGTTCCATTCGGCCTCGCGATCGTCCTTGCGATGGGTGAAATCGAGGTCGACGGTCTGGCGCTCATCCAGCAGCCAGTTCAGCGAGCCGAAGACGCTGCCGTTCTGCCGTTGTTCCACCGCGTCGGTGTTGGGGTTGACGGTCTGCTCGCTCAGCCAGGCGGCCTGGTCGGTTTTCTCGACGAACAGATTGCCGCGCAGTTTGCCGTCGATCAGCGCGCCGCTGACGTAGCCGCTGGCCTGATGGCTGTCGCCGGAATCGCCCTCGCTGGGGTGTTCGTAGGTATAGGCGACGCCGGCGTGCGTTTCGTCGGTGGCCTGACGCAGGATCACGTTGACCACGCCGCCCAGCGCATCGGCGCCGTACAGCGAGGACATCGGCCCGCGGATCACTTCGATGCGCTCGATGGCGGCTATCGGGATCGACGACAGGTCGAAGTCGTTGGCGTAGTTGGACGACAGTGCATCGCGCGAGTTGATGCGCCGGCCGTTGACCAGCAGCAGGGTGTAGTCCGAATCCATGCCGCGCAGCTTGATTTCCTTGCGGCCATAGGTGGACGACGGGTTGATGTGCACGCCCGGCAGGTACTTGACCGCATCGGCCAGGTTGTAGACCGGCAGCTTGTCCAGCTCCTCGCGGGTGACCACCGAGACGCTGGCCGGGGCGCTGAGTTCGCTGTGGGCGGTCTGGGTGGCGGTGATGACTTCGTTCTTCAGGGTGACCGGGGTATCAGCCAGCGCTGCCAGCGGCAGCAGGCTGCCGAGCAGGGTCAGGGAGAGATGACGGGGACGGCCGATTCTTCGTACAAGCTGCATGTGCAGGCTCCGTTGCCAAGTAGTTGTTGTACAGCGCGGACTGATCACGATTCCCCGGCAGGTTGGGTCCTGCCTTCTTGTGTGGTGCTGGCGTCTGAGCGTGCGTGGATCGCACGCAGCAGCACCAGCACGCCGATGCCGGCGGCGGTTCCGGCGCCGGCGTAGAGCCAGGCCAGGTCGTCGAAGCCGACCAGGCGGCGAGCTGCGTCCTCGGTGAGGTAGGCCGCGGAGAACAGGCTGCCGAGGCCGGCAGCGATATTCGATACGGTGCTCTGCAGCGCCATGAAGGCGGCGCGCTGCTCGGGCTGCGGAATGGCCGCGGCGATGGTCAGCGTGCTGCTGCTGCGCACCGCGCCGAGCGCCATGAACAGCGTGAACACCAGATACAGCGACAGCCCGAGCGGCACTGCGAAGCCGAGCAGGGTGATGGCGGCCAGGCAGCCGCTGCTGAGCAGCACCACCGTTGCGGCATTGCCGCGGTCGATCAGCACGCCGCCCAGATGCATCGCCGCCAGGCTGGCAAGGCCGCCGCAGAGGTAGAGCAGGCCAATGTGCTGGCGCGGAAATTCGAGGTTGAACTGGAAGTAGTTGGAGAAGTGCGGCACCAACAGGAAGTGGCCGAACATCTGCAGCGCCACGATCGACAACGCGGCCTGGCACAGCGGCGTGCGCAGCAGCGGCCACAGACGCGTCGCGTTGTGGGCATGGGTCGGCGGCGTGGGAAACAGTCGCAGGCAGAGCAACGCGAGCAGCACGCCGGCACCACCGAACAGCACGAACGGTGCCTGCCAGCCGCCGCGCGCGGCGAGCTCCAGCGCCAGCGGCGTGACCACGATGGCCGCCAGCGAATAACCCATGGCGACATAGGCGAGTTTGCGGCCACGTTCGGCGGGCGGGATCAGGTCGAGCATCGCGGCCATCAACACCGCGCCCATGGGACCGGCGACCAGACCGGAGAGCACGAACAGGATGATCAGCTGTTGCGGCCCGCTGGCCAGCGCGCATGCCAGCAGCAGGGCGAAACGCAGTGCCAGCAGGCCGATCAGCGCGCGCTTGCGCTCCAGACGGTCGAGCCAGGCGGCGCTCAGCGCCGCGCTCAGCGCCGCGGCGAGGGTGGCGCCACCGGCAAGGTAGCCAACGTGGCTGGCCTGCATGCCCAGCGCCCGCACGAAATCCGGACCGAGCGGCATCACCATCATCAGGCTGCCGATCGACAACATGTTGATGAGCATGGCCAGGTGAACGGCGGCTTTCGCTTGTCGATCAGCGTCCATCTGCATCGTACTCGGGTGGCTGGGGCGGCAGCATGGTAGGCAATCTCAAACGCTATTTCAAATACTAATCGTTCTCATCTGTGCGGCAGATTGCCATCGCTCGGTGTGCCTCGCGGATACGCGCGGGTGCGTGCCTTCCTGCGGGCGCCCGGTGAGGCGGTAGAATGCTGCGCCTCAATGCCTTCTCCGCGGGGAATCCATGCACGCCGACGCGCTCGCCACCCTTCAACAGCTGCTGTTAGACGGCCTCGACCCGGTGCCGGAGGAAACGCGCCGGCTGTTTCATGGCCGCGGGCGTTGCTGGCCGGGTCTCGAACACGTCACGGCCGACTGGCTGCAGGGCGTGCTGCTGGTGGCGTTGTTCCGCGCGCCGGAGGCTGCGCAGCTGGATGCGCTGAAGCAGCTGCTGCGTGCGTTGGGGCAAACGCCGGCGTGGCAGCGCAGCCAGGCGCATGCGCTGCTGCTGCAGCATCGCTATCTGCCGGACAGCCCCACCGAGGCGCTGCTGGGCGAGCTGCCGGCCGAATGGCTGATCAGTGAGAACGGTTTGCGCTACAAGCTGGATCTGGGACGCAAGCAGAACAACGGGCTGTTTCTCGACATGCGTTACGGACGCCGCTGGGTGCAGGAGCACGCGCGCGAGCGGCGCGTGCTGAACCTGTTCGCTTACACCTGCGGTTTCTCGGTCGCGGCGATCGCCGGTGGCGCGCAGCACGTAATCAATCTGGACATGGCCAGCGCCGCGTTGAGCCGTGGCCGCGAAAACCACCGCCTGAACGGACACGATCTGTCCCGGGTGAGCTTCCTCGGTCATGAGCTGTTCAAGTCGTGGGGCAAGGTGAAGAAGCTCGGGCCGTATGACCTGATCATCATCGACCCGCCGTCGTTCCAGAAAGGTAGCTTCGTTCTGAGTACCGATTACCGGAAGATTCTGCGCCGCCTGCCGGAACTGCTCGATGCGCACGGTGAGGTGCTCGCCTGCATCAACGATCCGGACATTGGCCCGGACTTTCTCATTGAGGAGATGGCCGCCGAGGCGCCGCAACTGCGCTTCGTGCGGCGACTGGAGAACCCACCGGAGTTCGCCGACGTCGATCCGGACGCCGGGCTGAAGACACTGCTCTTTGCCCGGCAGGAACAGACAGAACGCTAACGTCGTGCTTCCAGTTCTTCTATCAGCCCCTTCATCTCATCGATCTCGCGGCGCTGCGCCTCGAGGATGCTGTCCGCCAGTTTGCGTACGCGCGGGTCACGGATATCGGCACGTTCGCTGGTAAGGATGGCGATGGAGTGGTGGGGAATCATGGCCTTCATCCAAGACACCTGATCCACCGTGGCCTGGCTGCGCACCAGCCATAGCGACACGGCAAAGATCAGCAGGCTGCTCGCGTAGATAGCCAGGTTCACCCCTCGTCGCGGATACATCTTGGGCATGAAAGCGAGCATGACGATCGCCATGCTCGCGCCCATCACCAGCGCCATATAAGCGCGTGTTTCGCTGAAGAACACGTGGTCGAGCTGGTAGGTGTTGAGGTACATCAGGCCGAACATGACCAATGTGGAGGTCGCGATCATCGCGCCGAACTTCGCATAGTTCCGCATCGGTAGGCTCCCGGATGGCGGTTTCGACAGGATCAGCCGTCGGTCTTCGAAACGGAACAGTCCGGCTCGGCGGTGAAGGTGCGCGAGGCATCCACCGGGCCCAGCTTCTCCAGCGTGCGGCGGCCGAGCAGTACCGGATAGAGCATGTCGTCGCGGTCGTTGAGCGAGAATTCCTCCTCGTAGACCTGCTTGCCCAGGCACACCTTCATCTTGACCACCGGGCGATCCTCCTTGCCGGCCGCACCGCGCACGGTCAGCTCGCGCTCGATCTTGCGTTCGACGCGGCTATCGACCCGTTTATCGGTGTTGATGTCCTCCAGATCGAGATCGAAGCGCACCCACTTTTCGCCGTCCTTCTCGAAGCGGTCGATGTTTTCGGCGTGCATCGAGGAGGTCAGCGCGCCGGTATCGAGCTTGAATTTCACCGCGATGCCTTCGGGCAGGATCAGGCCTTTCTCGACCCAGCCCAGCACCGGGCGTGAATCGGCGAGCGCGGTGGCGCTAAACCAAACGAGGAGCGAGGCGAGTCCGCAGAGCAGGCGGCGCGAAGCGGGTTGGCGCAAGGGCATACGGTTTTCCTCGACGAACGACGGACATGGAAAAGTAGAGTCGTCGAGGTTGTGATTGTTCAGTCGGTCGTCGTGGCCGGCGGAGTGAGGCCGCAGCCCTTGAGAATGATCTGAATGAGGTTGTCGGTAGCCACGGCGAAGTCCTGGCGCGTCATGCGCTTGCCGCCGATGCGGCGAATCTGGTCGGAGAAATCGGCGTAGTGCTGCGTGCTGCTCCAGATCAGGAAGATCAGGTGCATGGGGTCCACCGGGTCCATCTTGCCGGCGGCGATCCAGGCCTCGAACACGGCCGTGCGACCGCGGAACCAGTCGCGATAGTCCTGGCCGAAATGCTCGGCGAGGCACTCCGAGCCGCTGATGACCTCCATCGCGAAGATCTTCGAGGCCTGCGGATGGCGCCGGGAGAACTCCATCTTCATGCGGATGTAGTTGGCCAGGGCGGTCGCCGGATCATCCTCCGCGCGCATGTCGTCGAACGCGGTGTCCCACAGTTCGAGGATGTGGCGCATCACCTCGACGTACAGCCCGAGCTTGCTGCTGAAGTAATAGTGCAGATTGGCCTTGGGCAGCCCGGCGCGGGTGGCGATGGCGTTCATGCTGGTGCCCTTGAAGCCATAGCGGGCGAACTCGGCCGCGGCGGCGGCGAGGATGGTTTCCTCGTTCTTCTGGCGGATGCGACCGGCGGGTTTGCCGGGTACGGCTGGGGTGTCGTGCTCGTTCATGGTTCTGGCTCGCGTAGGTGGCGCATCCGGCGGACTTGGCTTGACGCCGACGGCATGGATTCTGCCCGAGTTGGCCGTTCGGCGCAGCCGTTGCGCTTGCTGCGCGAGCCGCGGTAGCTCCATGCGCAAACCTGCAACGTAAGCCGTGATGAATCATCGCGAAGACCGTAGAGACTGGTCGGGTGGCTCTGCCATGCCGGGCAACCCGGCGGCCCGTACAAACGCAACTGCCGGCCCGAAGGCCGGCAGTTGGATAACGCCGGTGCACTCAGTTCTGGGTGACCGTGGCGCTGTTGTTCCAGCCGTTCTGATTGATGTAGGCCGCGTTGCCGTAGCCGCTCTGCGTGGCCACCGCGCTGTTGTCCCAGCCGGTCTGGTTGACGCTGGCCAGGTGCGCCGCACCGGTCTGGGTCAGGCTGGCTTCGTTGGCGACGCCGTTTTGCTGGATGCCGGCGAGGTTGTCGCGGCCATCCTGCGCAACGTCGACGCTGTTGCCGAAGCCGACGCTCAGGCCGACGATCTGGTTGTCGGTGCCATCCTGTACCGCGGTCAGCTCGTTGCCCGTGCCGTTCTGGCCGAAGTACAGCTCGTTGCCGCGGCCCTGCTGATCGACATCGGCACTGTTGAACGCGCCGACCTGGGTGGTCTTGGCGGTCTGGTTGCGGCCGTCCTGGAACACGTCGGCGCTGTTGCCGGTGCCGAACTGCTCGGTCGTTGCGGTGTTGTTGCCGCCCATCCAGCCGTTGGTCTGCTCGATGCGCGAGTCGTTGGCCACGCCGTACTGCAGGACGAAGGCGTTCTGCGCGTTGCCGTCCTGATCCACGTCGACGTTGTTGCCAATCCCGTTGGAGTAGACGTACGCCTCGTGGTTGAAACCGGTCTGGGCGACCTGCGCGTCGTTGCCGACACCGACCTGTTCGACTTCCGCGACCGACCCGGAGCTGAGCAGCTGGGTGATGCGCGCGTCGTTGTTGTCGCCGTCTTGGTCGATGGTTGCCTTGTCGAAGGAGCTGGCCACCTGGGTGATGCTGGCATCGTTCAGATCGCCGAGCTGGTTGGTGCTCGCGTCGCTGTGGAAGGCCGCGGACTGGCTGGTGGCGGCGCTGTTGTATGAACCGTTCTGAGTCTGCGTGATGGTGGTATGCAGCGTGCCGTTCTGCGTGACGGTGGCGGTATTGTCCCAGCCACGCTGATTCTGCGTGGAGGTGCTGTCGACAGCGAAGCTCTGCTGGGCGTCGGCATCGTTGAAATTGCCGAACTGGTTCTGTTCGGCGGTGCTGCCGAACGAGCTGAGCTGCTCGATTGCCGCGTCGTTGGCGAAGCCGCCCTGATTCTGCTCGGCGAAGTTGCCGGAACCGCCGCTCTGCAGGACTTCGGCCACGTTGTCGATGCCGATCTGGTTCTGCTCGGAGGTGTTGTCGGCGGCCAGGACCGGGGCAGAGGCAACCAGCATGGCGGCTACGAGGGGGGTGAACTTAAACATATTTATCTCTCCATGGATGTTTTAAGTACTGCGGTACTTCCTTCACCGGTACTGGCGAACCACTACCGTCAGACCCTGACCCATCTGGTTGACGCTGCTGCTCAACCCTGAGCCAGTCTGTTCGATGAGCGCACTGTTGCTGGCGCCCTGCTGTGCGATGGCGGCGACGTTGCCGGAACCGTCCTGATCGATACGGGCCTGGTTGAAGTCGCCCGACTGCATGATCAACGCTGCGTTGTCGGTTCCGATCTGGTTGATGTCGGCGGTATTGGCGTAGCCGGCCTGGAGGATGTAGGCCTCCAGCTCCGAGCCGCTCTGGGCGATGTTGCCGACCAGTGCCGAGCCTGATTGCTGGATTGAAGCCAGCGCGGCCTGGTTGGCGGCGGCGGTCGAGGTGAGGCTGTCCGATTGCCAGGCCAGTTCGTTTGGAGCCAGGTCTTGATCGGCATGGCTGGCAGCGGCGGCCAGTGTCAGCAGTACGGACAGCAGGAGCTGTTGGGCAATCCTTTGCGTGGTTTGCATCGCTTCGTCCCTGGTCAATTGGCACTGGAATCATCTTGGTTGCGGATCGGCGCAGGCGAAATCCATCCAATGATTGAAAATGCATCGTTCCGGTGCATGCGGTGT
>JAEAMF010002329.1_pt1 | contig 11057 bp, 7 predicted proteins | sample 8958721 | NCBI WGS metagenome assembly JAEAMF01 (sample SAMN16933255, study PRJNA681124) | bioreactor sludge metagenome | isolation source: anaerobic bioreactor treating anionic surfactant - SDBS | place: India: Bengaluru | collected 2019-02-28
AAATGTGCCTGCAACGGCATTAAGAAGAGTGGATTTTCCCGATCCGTTTGTTCCGAGAAGAATGACAAAACTTCCTGTCTCTATTGTACACGATACATTGTCAAGTGCCAACACCTCATTTGGAGTGCCGGGATTAAACACCTTTGTAATATTGCTTATTTCTATCATTTTACCTCAACTCCTCTTTTTTTCATCTTTTTTGTGACATATGGAAGTACAAGCGCTATGAACACGAACAGGGCTGTTATAAGTTTCAGGTCGTTCGGATTCATCCCGAGCCTCAGGGCTACCGCTACAAGCAGACGGAAAATGACAGAGCCCATAATTGAACCGATTATCAACATACCGACAGATCCTCCGCCTATGATTGCTTCACCTATTATGACACTCGCAAGGCCCCATACCATCATACCTATTCCCATCTGGACGTCGGCAAACCCCTGGTACTGGGCAAGAATTGCACCCGAAAGTGCTATCAGCGCGTTGGCCATACCCAGTCCGAGTGTTATCATCAAGCCTGTGTTTACACCCAGAGCCCTTATCATCTGTGGGTTGTTGCCGGTTGCCCTCATGGCTGTGCCGAGGTTTGTCCTGAAGAAAAGTTAGAGAGCTATTCCTATTAAAGCAACAAATGCAAGCATTACCACAAGAACTGCTGTGTCATTGTCAGGGATACAACTAAGGTCTCCGGCCAGTGAGATGAGTGTCTGTTGTGACATCACTGGCAGGTTGCTTTTTCCCATTATATGGAGATTGACCGAATAGAGGGCGGTCATCATCAATATACCGGCGAGAAGTCCGTTGATGTTGAATTTTGTATGGATTATGCCTGTAAGGGTTCCGGCAATGAAACCACCGGCCATGGCAATCAATGTTGCTGAGACCGGATTCATCCCGGATACTATCAGGGCTGCGGCGATAGAGGCTCCCAATGTGATTGAGCCCTCTGCAGTAATGTCCGCAAAATTGTAAATCTTGAAGCTTATGAACATGCCGAGGGCAAGCAGCGACAAGATTAATCCTATTGTAAGTGCGCCTATAAGTAATGACATTGTTCCCTGTTATTTAAAATTTATCAATTTTTCCTATCCAGCAGACACCTTGGGTGAATTCGCTCTCTCCGGCACCTGTTGCATCTCTCCTGTCGTTCAGCAGATGTATGACGCTCCCGAGTCTCTCCTCGTCAAACAGGTTTTTAATTGCCTCTTCTGCACCAATCTGTGATTTGGCAATTGGTTTGTATCCGAAAATTGCGGAGTGGGTGTGGTGTCTTAGCTTTTCAGGGTTATCCCTGTCCGGTGCAGCTTCTCTTGTAAACCTTTCCAGAGGAGTATCTTTGCCGGATGTTATTATGCTCAGACTTAGGGATATATCACCTGTGTGTTCGGGTTCTGTTGTCAGATTGAGGTTGTCTTTAATCTGCGGAAAAGAGAATATTTCATTGTTTTCTATAGTTACAGGTGAACGCTTCAGCGCAACCCCGACCATTCCCTTACTCTCAGCCATCATAACCATTGCAAACTCTTTGAATCCTGTGTTTGCTGCAACAGCCCTTATTATTTTGCTTAACGGGATGCTTTTTTTGTTTTCGGATGGTGCGAATTTTATAAACCTGCTGAAGCTGCCCTCGAGCGAAATACCATACAACATGTTGATTGAAGGAATCAGGTTGCCCTCTGTAATCATAAAGTCCGGGGTGTTGACATCGCCGGACGGCATGAATGCAACTGCATCACCAAATGCAATATACTCTCCGAAACGGGATTGGCAATCCTCAAAACCTGAACCGATTGCACCGAGTCCCAGACCATATTTCCCGCTTCCGAATTTAGCTGAGATACAATCTTTTTTGGTGAACCCTTTTTTGATTCCTTCAGGATCTCCGTTTAACGTACATTTGAATGTGTTGTTTTCTTTTCCTTTGATCTCTGTAGCCTTGAATAAAAATCCCTCACTCTCGAATTCCAGGGTGCTATCTTCGGTTTTGTCCTCATTTGAGGCGGGGGCTTTCCATTCAAGCATGCCGGCAAGTCCCACCATCTCGAGGACTGTCTGTACCTCTTTTGAAAGGGCTGAGATGCCGAAAATCCCGTTTACACCTTTAGCCATCTTGGCATACTTGATGAGCGATCTGATTCCCAGTGAGCTCAGATATTCAATATTGCCCATATCGAGAGCTATGTTGTATTCCCTCTCTCTGAAGGCATTATCGAGAGCCTCGTCCAGGTATTTTGACCAGTATGCATCTATACGGCCTTCAAGCCTGAAAATGATGTAGCCCGGTCTCTCTTCGCGGATTATGTTCAGTTTTCCGTCCATTTTCTCTCAAAATCTTTTGGGATATTTATTCCTGCAGCCTTAGCTGCTTCTTTGTTTATCAATATGTTTGTCTTGCTGACAAATTCAATAGGTATATCCTTTATAGGAGTACCGTCAAAATATCTCTTTGCAAGCACTACTGCATCGATGCCTGCCTGTTGGTAGTCTCTCGATACTACAAGCACTGCACCCTTTTCGGACTGGTCGCTTACGAAGCCGAACATCGGAATCTTATTGTCACGGGCAACCTTGATAATATTGGCTATTGAAGAGGATGTGAGGTTGTCGACAATCTGGCATATAATGTCGGGTCTTGCCTCTACAAGGGCAAGGGCAGCATCTGCTATCTCCGAGCTGGAGTTCACCGGTGTGGATAAAAGCTTTATCCCGCTCTGTTCAGCATACTCTTTAAGGGCATTCATGTTTTTTACAGAGTTGGCCTCTCCGGGAGAGAAGATGGTACCTATCGTCTTTGTATCCGGTGAAAGCTGCCGGATAATTTTGATCATCCCCTCATAATCACCCATAGTTGATATACCGGTTATGTTCTCCTGATGGTCTGTGAAGGAGTTGCACACTCCGGCCGCTGCAGGGTCAGCCACTACCGAGAAAATAACGGGAATATCCTTTATCTTCTGGGCAGCCAGTTGAAGCGTAGGTGTGGATGTTACAAAAATCAGATCGGGTCTGTCGGATACAACTTTGTCGATGATAATGTTTAGAGTTGAGATATCGCCTTGTGCATTAAGCACATCGAGTGTGTAATCAACCCCTGCCTTCATGCCGGTGCCGACAAGTCCGTGCATAAATCCTTGCAGGGAAAGCTCCGAAAGAGGGGAGTCGTTATACTGTATCAATGCCAGTTTTAAAATTCTGGTATCTTTTTTGCCGTTACTGCTGTCCATGAAAATCAATATCGCGGACAGAGCTGCTATAAGCAATAATGCTTTAAGGATGTTTAGAAGATTTGTTTTCATAGTTTGATTCCAAAATTACTAATTATATCATACGGCAGAACTTTTTTCTGCTATTTATGTTTTAAAACTTAAACCTTATTTTAAAATGAGTTATAATCTGCTAAAAGGAAAAAGAGGACTTATATTCGGTGCTCTGAATGAAAATTCCATTGCATGGAAGACAGCACTGCGTGCGCACGAGGAGGGAGCTACATTTGTGCTGACAAATACACCTGTTTCCATGAAGATGGGGACAATTGACAAGCTTGCAGAAATTTGCAATACTATTGTAATACCGGCTGATGCAACAAATGTAGAGGATCTGGAGAATCTTGTAAAGACGGGGACTGAATTTCTAGGAGGAAAATTTGACTTCGTCCTTCACTCAATCGGGATGTCCCCAAATGTAAGGAAGGGTAGAACTTATGATAATCTTGATTACAAATTTCTTCACCAGACACTAGATATATCAGCTCTCTCTTTTCACAAAGTACTTCAGACTTGCCGTAAATTCGATGCAATAAATGAGTGGGGATCTGTTGTCGCGCTATCATATATTGCCGCTCAGAGGACATTGTACGGATACAACGACATGGCTGATGCCAAAGCTTTGCTTGAGTCGATTGCAAGGAGCTTCGGCTATATTTACGGCCGTGAAAAATTTATACGTATCAATACAGTGTCACAGTCTCCGACAATGACCACTGCCGGTGGCGGTATAATGGGTTTTGATAAACTTATGGATTTTGCCGAGAGGATGTCTCCACTGGGCAATGCAACAGCTGACGAGTGTGCCGATTATATAATCACACTCTTCTCCGACCTCACAAAGAAGGTTACCATGCAGAATCTCTATCACGACGGTGGTTATTCGAGTATGGGTATGAGCCGTGCCGCAATGAACGTGTATAATGAAGGTCTCGAGTATACCGATGTGGAGGTGGATTTGTCAAAACACAACAAATAACCGGATTTCGTAAAAAGACTCCAATTTTTTATAATTTTACTGAATAAACAATACTGTTAGGTTATCCTGACAGTTTTTGTTTTTATAAATATTTAATAATAAACAAAATCAGTAAAATGAAAAAAGTCCTGGTAGTTCTTTTTATGTTTTTCTCTTTAAGCACTTTTGCACAGCAAAAGACGGGGACCGTCTATATGGTCTCCAATGCCCACTTCGACACTCAGTGGAACTGGACAGTCCAGACCTCTATCAGTGAGTATTTAAGAAACACAATTAATCAGAATCTCAAACTTTTCGAGATGTACCCAGACTACGTCTTCAATTTTGAAGGAGGCGTGAAGTATAACTGGATGAAAGAGTATTACCCTTTGCAATTTGAGAAGGTAAAGGAGTATGTAAAAAACGGAAGATGGCATATTAGTGGTGCATCCTGGGATGCAACTGACCCGAATATGCCCTCACCAGAATCATTTTTCCGTAATATCCTTCTGGGTCAGCTCTTTTATAAACAGGAATTCGGAGTGAAATCGACTGATATATTTCTTCCGGATTGCTTCGGTTTCGGTTATACGTTGCCTACAGTTGCAGCACATTGCGGGTTAATCGGTTTTTCAACCCAAAAGCTTCAATGGCGTGCAAATCCATTCTATGGAGATGCTAAGGTGCCTTTTATGATAGGTCTCTGGCAAGGTCTTGACGGTTCCAGGATTGCTGCGGCATTGGATGCAAGAAATTATACCACTAAATACAAGGAGGATGTCAGTAAGGACAAGGAGATCAATGAACTTGTTGCGGCAAGTCCCAATAAAAAGGGATACAGGTATTACGGTACAGGTGATATAGGCGGATCTCCCACTATTTTAAGTGTCGAATCTGTCCAGAAGGCTGTCAATGGCAAAGGTGAGGGGCCGGTGAATGTTGTAAGCGCCACCTCTGATCAGTTGTTTAAGGAGTATTTGCCATTCTCTGCTCATCCTGAATTGCCGGTTTTCGATGGAGAGCTGCTTATGGATGTTCATGCGACAGGATGCTATACATCGCAATCAGCAATGAAACTTTTCAACAGACGAAACGAACAGCTTGCAGTTGCTGCTGAATCTGCATCTGTAATAGCAGATTGGATGGGAGGGGCAAATTACCCTTCAGCTAAAATTGCCGGTGCATGGAAGCGTTTTATCTGGCATCAGTTCCACGACGATCTGACCGGTACTAGTATTCCGCAGGCATACACCTTCTCCTGGAATGACGAATTACTGTCGCAGACACAGTTCAACGATATATTAGCTCATGCTTCTGCAAGTGTTAGTCGGACCCTGGATACAAGAACAAAAGGTATTCCGGTTGTGGTTTTCAACTCTCTGGCAATTCCAAGGAAGGAGATGGTTCATGTTTTTGTCCCTATGGAGACAAAACCTAAAGGGATAGCGGTCTACTCTCCAAAAGGGAAAAGGGTTAATGCACAGTTGCTCTCATACTCGGACGGTAAGGCTGAGTTGGTTTTTGCTGCAAATATTGAGTCGATGAGCTATTCTGTTTACGATCTTCGCACAACTGCAGGTACGCCGGCGACCTCATTAAAGACAGGTAAAGATTGGATAGAGAATTCTCACTATAGGGTCAAGCTTGATAAGAACGGTGACATCAGCTCTATATACGATAAGATTAACCGGAAAGAGCTTGTTGAAAGCGGCAAATCGGTACGACTCGCTCTTCTTGCTGATAATATGTCAGTTAACTGGCCTGCATGGGAGATAACAAAAAAGAGTGTTGATGGCACACCGCTCCCGATATCTGATGATGTAAATATCTCAATTGCTGAAAAAGGCCCTGCAAGAGCCTCGTTAAGGGTTGAACGCAGATTCGGAGATTCCAGGTTCGTTCAGCTCATTTCTCTCTCAGACGGGGGAAGTGATGAGAGAATAGATATAAAAACAGATATTGACTGGAAACAGAGCAATGCCCTGTTAAAGGCAGAGTTTCCGCTGACTGTCTCAAATCCGCAGGCATCTTATGATTTGGGCCTCGGTTATGTCAAGAGGGGAAACAATACTATCACAGCTTATGAAGTATATGCTCATCAATGGGCAGATATTACCTCTGCCGACAACTCATATGGTGTCTCTGTTATTAACAACTGCAAGTACGGATGGGACAAGCCCGCCGACAACCTGATAAGGTTGACACTATTGCATACTCCGGGCACTACTGACAGGTTTACATATCAGAATAAGCAGGATTTCGGACATCATACTGTCACTTATTCTATCATAGGACATAAGGCAGATCTTGTAAGCGCAGGTATTTCAAGATTTGCGGACGGACAGAACAACCCGCTTTTTGCTTTTATCTCTGACAAACATGCAGGTTATAACGGAAAAACCTTCTCTATGTTGAAAGTTGACTCAGAAAATATTGATATTAAGGCATTTAAAAAGGCGGAAGAGTCTGATGAATATGTTGTAAGGATATATGAAAGGTCCGGTAAGGGTGTGGACAAAGCCACAATTGAGTTTGCTTCAGATATTGTATCTGCCTCTGAACTGAACGGAATAGAAGAGGTTGTCGGTCGTGCTGCATTTGAGGGTAATAAGCTCTATGTTACCACCTCTTCGTTCAAACCAAAGACCTTTAGTGTTAAATTGTCAGGGGGGATTAAAGGCAATGCGCCTGTACCAAGTGAGCTGATTGAACTCAAATATAATGCTCAGGCATATACATCTGATGCTTTCAGGGATATTGCCGATATTGACGGAAAAGGAAGTTCATACTCATACGATCTTCTGCCCGAGGTTTTGTCTGCGGAAGGAGTCGAGTTTAAATTTGGAGCTATTTGCAGGAGTAATATTTTAAGATGTGATGGCAAACCGATTGTCCTGCCGGCAAGCGAAAAGCCGAGGACACTCTATCTTCTGGCTGCCTCTGCCACTTCTGACAAGGAGGTTGTATTCAATGTTCAAGGAAAAGATATCAAGTGCCTGATTCCATATTTCTCCGGCTTCACCGGTCAGTGGGGATGGCAGGGAAACGGCTATCTTAAGGGAGCTTCGGTAGCTTATGCAGGAACACACAGACATAATAAGGTTTATGGTAATGAACCGTATGTATTCACATATATGTTCAAGATTGCCTTACCTGTACCGGAAGGATGCACCAGGATAGAACTGCCTGATGATAAGGATATAATGATTTTTGCGGCTTCTGTATCAGATGAGAAACAGGGTACTTTCTCGGTTGCAACGGAAAATGTCACAGTTCCCAGGTAAAAAATCTAATTTTTAATTTTAAAATTTTTTGAAAATGTCAGATTCAGAAAAAAATAGTATAGGAAAAATTCTTCCTGTGTTATTTGGATTTTTTGTAATGGGTTTCTGCGATGTTGTCGGCATCTCAACCAGTTATATTAAAATTGATTTCAATTTAAGCGAAACTATGGCAGGATTTATTCCGACCATGGTTTTCCTATGGTTTCTATTGTTGTCGGTCCCTACGGCAATGCTAATGAACAGGATTGGCAGGAAAAAAAGCGTTCAGCTGAGCAATGTGATTACTATTGTCGGTATGATGATCCCATTCTTTTCTTACAACCTTGTCACATGTATGATTGCCTTTACTCTGTTGGGTATTGGTAATACAATTCTGCAGGTGTCTCTTAATCCGTTGCTTACCAATGTAATAAAAGGTGAGAGATTGACAAGTTCCCTGACAGCAGGACAGGTTATCAAGGCTGTATCCTCATTTTGCGGCCCATTCATAGCCGCCTTAGCCGCATACTATTTCGGCACATGGAAGGCACTCTTTCCGATATTTGCAGGTATCACTCTGATTTCGTCGCTGTGGCTGGCTTTTACCCATATTCCCGAAGAAAAAAGAGAAAACCCCACATCAGGTTCAAATGCAAGCATACAAAAAACCTTCTCTTTACTGAAAGAACGCACTTTACTCTTTCTTTTTCTCGGGATTGTGGCTGTTGTTGGTGTGGATGTCGGAACAAACACACTTGCCCCGAAACTGCTTATGGAACGTTGTTCAATGGATGTTGCCACTGCCGGTTACGGATCGAGTGTCTATTTTCTTTGCCGTACAATAGGTGCCTTCATTGGTGCTGTATTGCTGATGAAAATCTCTGAAAAACTCTATTTCAGGACACACGTCATCCTTGCCGTTGCAGCTGCCATCGGACTCTTCTTTGTCTCCTCAAATGTTGGTATACTTATATTGTTGGGTTTATTGGGGTACTCAATCTCTACATTTTTCCCTATAATATATTCGATGGCTATTAAGCATAGTCCGGATAAGGCAAACGAAATATCAGGGCTTCTAATTACCGGCGTAGTGGGTGGGGGTATTACTCCTCCTCTGATGGGTCTCTTTGCTGATATGACAGGAAGTCAGGCAGGATCACTGATTGTAATATCATTTTTTATTCTCTATCTTGGTTCTCTTGCTTTTCTTAACAGAGAAACTAAGAGAACTTTGTAGATACTGAGACAGACAGATTTGAGGCATCGGTCAGATTTGACCGATGCCTTTTTTACATTGTCAGAGGGGCTTGTTTGGAACATTTATTGTATGTTTTACATACTTCAGTAAAAGTGAAAAAATGTTCCAGAAATTAAGATATTTATTCATGTTGCTTCCGGTTTTGTCTTTCAATGCCGGTTCAGTCGCAGCGCAGCAGACCCCAAAGACGGTTATCAGCGGAGTTGTTGCAGATTCTAAAAGCGGATCTCCTCTTTATCTGGCGGAGATTTTAATAGAGGGAACGGTTCAAGGGACAACGACTGATCAGAATGGTTATTTTTCGATGACTACTGATCGTGCCAATGTCAGCCTAAGAGTGTCGAGAATGGGGTACAACACAGAGACAGTTAAAATACTGAACAATAACTCGGAAAATCTAAGTATTTTAATGACACCTGCTATTGTTGAACTTGAAGAGGTTGTTGTCAAATCCGACAGGGTCAGATACAGAAATAAGAACAATCCGGCCGTATCACTGATAGATAGTGTCGTTGCATATAGAAATCAGAACAGGATTGAAAGTTTTGATTTCCTCAAGTACGGAAAGTATGAGAAGACTCAATTTGCCCTCAGTAATATCTCTCCGGAGTTTAAACAAAGCAAATCTCTCAGGAAGGTCAACTTTATTTTTGACAATATCGATACAGTCAAACAACCCGGTAAGGAGCTCCTCCCGCTCTATATAAAAGAGACACTTTCAGACTATTACTACAGGAAAAATCCAAGGGCGGAAAATGAGATTGTCAAGGCAGACAAGATGGTGAACTTTGAAGGATATCTTGACAATAACGGAATTACTGCATATATGAAACATCTATATCAGGATATCGATATCTACGACATGAACATAACATTCCTGACAAACCGTTTTTTAAGCCCTATTGCCAATACGGCACCTATTTTCTACAGATATTATATAAAGGATACTCTTGATATAGACGGAATCAAGTGTGTAAAGCTGTTCTTTACACCGAGAAGTAAGGCGGATATGCTTTTTCAGGGCTATATGTTTGTCTCTCTCGATGGCTCTTACGGGGTAAAGAAAATCGACATGGGGGTTAACAGGAATATCAACCTCAATTGGGTGAAGGATGTTAAGATTACGCAGGAATTCACAAAGAGTCAGAACGGAAAGTGGATAATCTCCTTTGACGAGCTTTCGGTGGATTTCGGATTCAATCAGCAGGGACTTGGTATTTTTGGCCAGAGGAGTGTCTCCTACAGGGATTATGTTGCCAATGTTCCTTTTGATGAGGAGAAATTCAGGAAGAGCATTCCGGTTGTCGATAGCATCAAAAAGAGCGATGAATACTGGGAGGAGAACAGATATACAGAACTCTCGGACAGTGAGGAGGCTATATATTCAAATCTTGACAGTTTGCAAAGAGTGCCTGCATTCAGGAGAACTATGGACATCATGCGACTCGCATTTGCCGGGTTCCATGACTTCGGAAAGTTTGAGCTTGGTCCTGTCGGGACTTTCGCCAGTTACAATCCGATTGAGGGTGCAAGGGTGAAGATTGGGGGAAGAACGACTCCGAAACTCTTCAAAAAGCTTATTCTGGAGGGTTATCTGGCTTACGGACTAAAGGATGAACAGTTTAAGTACAATGTCGGGGCAGCATACTCTTTAACTAAGAATTCAGTATATGATTTTCCTGTAAAGAGTCTCAGGGTTAATTATCAGGTTGATACAAAAGTTCCCGGACAGCAGCTCTATTATGTTCAGGAGGGGAATGCCCTTCTCTCCTTTAAAAGAGGTGTAGATGACAAAATGTTTTACAACAAGACCTTCAAGGCTGAATTCCTGAACGAGTTCGAAAATCACTTCTCCTATACACTTGGGTATAACTATACCCGGCAATCTCCCGGCGGGGTCCTCGATTTCAAGCCGATAGATATTTCTGAAGTAAGCCTTAAGCTTAGATATGCACCCAATGAACGTTTCTATCAAGGTAAGTTATACCGTGAGTCGGTCTCAAGCAAATATCCGATAATAATGTTTGACTACATCCATGGCTCAAAGGCTTTAGGAGGAGATTTTACTTATAATACGTTGAAATTCAATCTATACCAGATGCTCTATCCGGCTTTGATCGGTTATACAACAGTGAGACTTGAGGGGGCCGCAACTTTTGGAGAGATGCCTTATCCGCTTTTGGATATTCATAATGCAAATCAGACATATTATTATCAGTCAATTGCTTATAATCTTATGAACTTCCTCGAGTTTGTATCGGACCGATACATTTCTCTCAACATTGATCATTGCTTTAATGGATTCATTTTTAATA
>JAEAMF010002330.1_pt1 | contig 11055 bp, 11 predicted proteins | sample 8958721 | NCBI WGS metagenome assembly JAEAMF01 (sample SAMN16933255, study PRJNA681124) | bioreactor sludge metagenome | isolation source: anaerobic bioreactor treating anionic surfactant - SDBS | place: India: Bengaluru | collected 2019-02-28
GCAGGTCGATCCAATCATTTTCAAGGAGAGAGAAGTCGACATCCGCGCCATCGGGGAGAAGGCGCACAATGTCAAACAAACGCCTTGCCGATATCGTTGTAGTGCCCTCCGTACCCACCGTCACGGGGCAACCGCAGCGGATCGTGACATCAAGGTCGGTCGCGGTTATTTCGAGACGGCCTCCCATCGCTTCAAGAAGAATATTGGAGAGAATGGGAATGGTGCTTTTTTTCTCGATCACGCCCTGAACAAGATTGAGCTCATTCAGCAATGAGTTTCTCGATACCGTGAATTTCATGTAGGACGCTCCTTGGAAGATAACCGGGAACCTGTTGTGCCTGACGCCGAGATTATACAGCGTACCGGTGTTTGGTTTTCATCAAAAATCAGGGATACATCGATTATTACTACTATTTATTTATATTTATTCAATATCTATTACCTAGAAAAAATAGTAGGGCCTGTGAATTTGTGCAAATTCAGGATACGTCCAATACCGCAAGTGAGATAGGGTGTGCAAGGAAAGACGGTCCGGCTGTGAAAAAGAGGCATTTTCTGTGGAAGGATCAGCACCGGCTGAAATCCACAGGATCGCTGCGCATTCATGATGTTGAAAAAGAGCATAAACTCTTTATATCCCATATTTTGATCTCTGGAAAATCCCGTGAGAATCCTGTCCAAAAAAATTACCGATTTCTGATTCCCGATATGAGGCCTGCTTCAGTCCGCATTAAAAGGTTTTTGATCGGTAATCGAAAAAGAGGAACCGGGAAATTGTTGTTTCACCGCAGAGTTTTGGATATGGCGTTTACGGCGGCGGAAATCTCAGAATCTTTTTTTCTCAGGGCGTCGATTTTGCGGACCGAGTGAAGCACGGTGGTGTGGTGTTTACCGCCGAAATCTTTGCCGATTTGCGGCAGGGATTCTTTTGTGAGTTCCTTGCAAAGGTACATCGCAATCTGCCGCGGCACCGCGATCGGCCTGGAGTTGTTTTTGGCTTTCAGCTGGGCCGGCTTCAGGGAGAAAAAGGAGGCGACAGCGCGAAGGACCATCTGGGTAGAAACAGGCGAATCTTCTTCTGTGGTAAAGCCTTTCAGGACATCCTTGGCGTAAGCGATATCGATATCGGAGGCGTCCATTCCGTCCAGCGACGCGCGGGCGCAGAGCCGGTTCAAAGCGCCCTCCAACTCCCGTATATTCGAACGAATGCCGCCTGCGATGTACAGAGCGACATCGTTGCGGAGGTTCAAGGACTCAGTTTCCGCTTTTTTCCTCAAAATGGCCAGTTTGGTTTCGAGGTCCGGCGGCTGAATATCCGCAATCAGCCCCCATTCGAACCGGGAGTGCAGTCTTTCCTCCAACGTGGGGATTTGCTTTGGCGGGCAATCACTCGTAATGACGATCTGTTTCTGCGAATCGTACAGGGCGTTGAATGTATGGAAAAATTCCTCCTGGGTCCTCTCTTTGCCGGCAATGAACTGGATGTCATCCATCAGCAACACATCTATATTCCGATACTTCTGACGAAATTGACTCGTGCGATCAAAACGGATGGCGTTCACGAGCTCGTTCATGAATTTTTCCGACGACATGTATGCCAGCCGGACGCTCCCGTTTCGCTTCTGGATGAGATTGCCGACGGCGTGCATCAAATGAGTTTTTCCAAGGCCTACGCCGCCATATAGATACAGAGGGTTGTATGCTTTCGATGGACGCTCTGCCACTGCCAGCGCCGCCGCGTTTGCCAACTGGTTGCTGGCCCCGACCACGAAGGTATCGAACGTGTATTTCGGTATCAACAAAGGAGGGGAATCCGGAGTTTCAACTGCAGCTCTGGCCGCCGGCGGCTCAGAAACGGAAGCAACTTCGAGATTTACCTGGAGAGTAACAGCGGATCGCGATATTTTGCCCGCAGCGTCCAGAAGCAAAGCGGAATAGTTCTCCAGCAGGCACTTCTTGAAACTCTCGGTCGGAACAGTCAGGCGCAAGACACCGTTATCGCATCCGTTATAGGCAATCGGCCTGAACCAGGTGTCAAAACACTGCCGCGTGGTCTGCTTTTCTAATGTCGAGAGGACTTGGTTCCAAAAATGCATGATCCGTTTACCGGCGGCGAGCGGAAAAATGCAGCTGGGAATCATTTTTTTCCACAGAGTTTTCCACAGCTGTGGAAAAAAATGATTTTCAGCAGCATGACTCCGGGCCGATTTGCTGCTCCCTGAGAATCAAAATGTCAGGATTTCGCGGGACGCCGCGCCTTGTCTTACTCAACAACGGCGGGAAAGGTAGCATATGAAGTTGAACACATTCAACAAAAAAAACGCATTGCCCGAAATTTTTCTTCAATACCAATAAAACCCAGTAACCATGCGGTTTTCATAGACACCTGCTTCTGAAACGCCGAAAAACAAAGGACAAACAAAGAAAGTTGCAATATAATATATCCTATAGCGGAATTTATAGGATATATGATAAAAATTGCGCTTTCGCCGGCCGGAAGATGAAAAACGCCAGCCGCAAAGAGCCCTCCGGAGGGGGACACGCCCGCCCGGCCGGGAACGGGTCTTTCATCCTGCGGAATGAACAACCCGGCTTTTGGTGTCCTGCAGCCTAAGCATGCGGAGATGAGGCCGGATAGCGTCCGAAATAGGGCAGCAATCTCCGGTACGTATCGGGCAACTCTTCAGGCAGTACGCGGGTTTCACCGACTACGGAAACAAAATTCGAATCTCCGGCCCACCTTGGGAGCACGTGCATGTGCAGATGATGCTCGACGCCGGCTCCCGCGACCCGGCCGAGATTGAACCCCATGTTGAATCCTCCGGGACGATATTCCTGCCGGAGCGCGCCTTCGCAAAAGCGGGCGAGGTCGATGATTTCATGCAGCTCTTCTTGAGTCGCATCGCTCAGCGAGGAGATGTGGCGGTTTGCGACAATAAGCATGTGCCCTGAGGTGTATGGGAACAAGTTCAGTATCACATAGGAGGAACGGCCGCGGAAAAGCAGAAAATTGGCCTCATCGCGGGCTTCCTCCAGCATGCGGCAGAAGGCACACGTCGTTTCCTGATCAGCGTTGCGGATGTACTCGAAACGCCAGGGAGTCCAGAGGCGGTCCATTACAGGTTCACAAGGTCCTTGATTTCCTTGCCCGGCTTGAAATAGGGAACCTTTTTGGCCGGGACGCTGACGCCGGTTCCCGTCTTGGGATTGCGACCCTGGCGGGAGGATCGATTGCGTATCCGGAACGAGCCGAATCCGCGCAACTCGATTTTCTCGCCGCGCTGGAGAGATTCGGTAATGCTGTCCAGAACAGTCTGGACGATCACCTCTGCGTCCTTCTTGGTCAACTCCGATTCATTGGCCACTTCTTCCACAAGTTCAGCTTTTGTCATTACTTTCTATCTCCAGAGGTATTGAAATCGTATATGGGATTGCGAACGGTCGGAATTCAGCGAGAGAGCCGACCGGGATTCCCCCAGTAGGATATCGAGAATAGAAAAGTTTTTTTTCGGAGGAGTCACGATTTTAGGCTCCCCCGCGATGCCGGCCATCTTGGCAGCGGCATCGATGGCGTCCTGGTAGGTTCCCAGCTCATCCACGAGGCCGTCCGCTTTCGCCTTCTGGCCCGTGTAGACGCGGCCGTCCGCCAGTTTGCGCACATCTTCATCCTTCATCCTGCGGCCGCTGGCGACGGTAGATACGAACTGGTCGTACATGCTATTGATCAGGGACTGAAAATATACTTTTTCCTCATCGGTAAGCGGCCGCGTTCCCGAGCCGGCATCCTTGAAAGTGCCGCTTTTAATGACGATGTTCTGCATTTTTGCCCACTGAAGCAGATCGCCGTAATTATACCACTCCGCGATGACTCCGATGCTTCCCGTAATCGTTCCCGGGTTGGCGAAAATCCTGTCCGCGCCGCATGCCACGTAATACCCGCCCGAGGCGGCCACGGAGCCCATGCTCACGACTACTTTCTTTTTCGTTTCGGCCCGGAATTTCTTAATGGCTTCATATATTTCCTGGGAGGCTGCGACGCCGCCGCCCGGACTGTTGATTCGAACAACGACCGATTTCACGGACGCCCTCTTGCCGTAGTCCTTGAGCTGATTCACAAATTCTCTTGAGTCCGAGATTACACCCTCCAGCTCGAGGGATGCAATCTGGTTTCCCGACAGAGAGAGGCCGGAGGAGCTTTCTCCCGCCAGATAAACAATTGCGGCAAGGAGACAAAGAGCGACGAAGAGAAAAGCTCCGCCCCCCAGGATAATCCAGAGCAACAGGTTTGATCGTTTCTGTGGCATCTCCAATTATCGAGCCGTTGCGGCAGGCTATTCCGTTTCGGTCTTCTTGAAACGCTGAAGCTGCTCGCCCAATCGCTCGCCCATTGAGGCATTCCCCGAATCGGCGGAAGCCAGATAGGAGGTAAATTCAAGCCTGGGCTCATCTTCTTTCATCGCCTTCAGGCTCAAACCGATCTTCTTTTCCTGCAAATTCAGCTTAATAACCCTCATCTCGATTTCCTGGCCGACATTGAGGAACTCGGTCGGTTTTTCGACATGCTTCTCATCCAGCTCCGAAACATGACACAGGCCTTCAATGCCTTCTTCAAGCTCCACAAAAGCGCCAAAGTTAGTCATTCGGACCACTTTGCCCTTCACCGTATCGCCCATGTTGTGCCGGCTGAACCAATCCTCCCAGCGGTCCGGTTCCAGCTGTTTGATTCCCAGAGAAAGCTTTTGATTGGCCGCATCGATGCTCAAAATCACCGCCTGAACCTCATCCCCTTTCTTCAATATTTCCGAGGGGTGCTTCATCCGCTTGGTCCAGGAGATATCGGATACATGAACCAGGCCGTCGATGCCCTCCTCCACCTCGATGAAGGCACCGAAATCGGTAATATTGCGCACCTTGCCTGTAATGACCGTTCCGGGAGCATAACGGGATTCAATGACATCCCATGGATTCGGTTCCGTCTGCTTGAGTCCAAGCGAAATGCGCCGGGACTCGATGTCAATATCCAGAACCACGGCTTCCACGGTATCACCGACGGTGAGGATTTTAGAGGGATGCTTCACCCGCTTGTTCCAGGTCATCTCGGAAATATGGATCAATCCTTCCACACCGGGCTCCAGCTCCACGAATGCCCCGTAATCGGTCAGGCTCACCACCTTTCCCTGAACGCGCATATTCTTGGGATAGCGCATGTCGGCGCGCAGCCAGGGATCTTCGCTCATCTGTTTGTAGCCCAGAGACACCCTTCCGTCTTCTTTGGTGAATTTAATTACCTTGACGGTGAGTTTGTCCCCTACAGAGAAAAGCTCGGAGGGATGATTGACGCGCCCCCAGGACATGTCGGTGATGTGCAGCAGGCCGTCCACGCCGCCCAGGTCGATAAAGGCTCCATAGTCGGTTATGTTTTTGACGATACCTTCCATAACCTTGCCGCCTTCCAGCACCTCCATGGTCTTGGCCTTTTCTTCCTTCATGGATTCCTCAAGGACGGCTTTGCGGGAAAGAACGATGTTGCCGCGCTTCTTATTCACCTTGATCACGCGCATTTCAAACTCTTCGCCCCGAAGGCTGTCCAGGTTGCGCACGGGACGCACGTCGATCTGGGAACCGGGCAGGAAGGCGCGCACGCCGATGTCGACCGCAAGGCCGCCTTTGATGCGCTCAATAACGCGTCCTTTTACGACTGTCCCTTCCCTGTAAGCACGCTCGATCTCATCCCAAATCTTCATCCTTTCGGCCTTTTCCCTGGAAAGGACGACGTAGCCGTTGGAATCCTCGGTCTGTTCAAGAAACACGTCGACAGGGTCTCCCGGCTTGATGGTGATCTGACCGCGGTCATTGGTGAACTGCTCTATTGGGATGATGCCTTCCGACTTGAATCCCACATCGACAATGACTCCGCCGCCCGAGATGGCAATGACTTTTCCGCGAATGACCTCTCCCTCGGAAAAACTCTGGGTTCTTCCTTCATAGGCTTCCAGAAGCTGCTCGAAGCTGTTTTCATCGTCCCGGGTTTCCCCTCCGCTTGCCGGCGGATTTTGGTTTGCAGACGCCTCCTGGCGGGAAGGATCTTCACTTCCAGGCTGCGTTTTGTTGACATCTACTGACATTCACTCCTCCTAAATTAGTTCCCGACCCTAAATGCGCGGTTGTGGAACCGTATTTTCTGCGAAAATATTAGTGCTGTTTTATATGGAACGGAATGCGGGCTAGCCGCTCTTTTTTGATATATCCGGTGAGGCAAAAACAAAGGTCCACATCCTATTATCACGAGAGATATAAACGTCTATCTATAACTCTTTCAATGATTATTGTCAAGACCGCTGCGCTCTGCGCAGCATGCAGCTCATCAGCCGGTTTCCTGCCCGCGGGCTGTGAAAAGGCAAGCCCGATGAATTGGGAATTTGCCTATAGCATTTGCGGTTCTTTTCTTTATGGGACCCAGAGCACCATGCGGGACTTTTTGCCGGCTTCTGCCGCGAGATCCTCAATGCGGCCGTATTTCATGCATGCTGCCATGCAGTGCTTCACGCATGCCGGCTCGAGACCTTCCTTTGTGAGGTGCGGGCACAGAATGCAGGTTTCCGTCGGGAAAGGGAAGTAGGCCAGGTACATGCTGCCGTCGGGCTTCGTCTGCTCGGCCTCGAAAACCCGGATGCCGCGGACGCCGGGTTTGTGCTTGTATTCCTGGGCGCACGCCACTTCGCAGCTGTGGCACCCCGTGCAGTATTCGTAATCGATCAACAAACCGAACTCAGGTTTTTTCTTGTCCATTCTATTCATCCCTGCCCTGGGCTTTATGCACGCGGCACAGCAGATTCTTGATCGGGGCGCCTAGCCCGTCTTTGCCCTGGCTCCCCATCGGGATCAGCTGATTGATGTTTGACTTCCAGGCGCCGAATAGCGATGGTTCCGCGCCTTCCTCTTCCGGGAACCACCATCCGTGTGCCACCATGACCATCTGCGGAAGAACAGCAATCGTCAACTTCGCTTTGAACTTCTGTTTTCCCAGCCAGTTCTCGACCCACACCCATTCGCCGTTTCCGATGCCGAGGCTTTTAGCCGTGTCCGGATGAATTTCCACGGTTGGATCGGGATCGATCCCGCGCAGCCACGGAATATTGCGGTGCTCGGCATTAAAAAATGCAAACGAGCGTCTTCCGGTGGAAAGAATCAATGGATACTCTTTCGCCAGGTCCGGCCTGCTGACTGGAGTGAACGGCGGCTCTTCGTAGTGAGGCAGCGGTTCCAGTCCCCACTCCTCGCGCAGGACGGAATACAGCTCCACTTTGCCGGAGGAGGTTTCGAATCCCGGCCGCCCGTCCTTTCGCAGCAGTCCTTTTTCGTGCCTGCGGTATGGAGCGCTCGGGTTGCCTTCCGGCGGAATCGCCCAGGTTTTTTTCTGCAATTCCTTAAATGTCATTCCGGAATTTTGCAGTATGGAGTCGAACAACTCCTCCACCGATTTCCACCGAAGATTCGGATCGAACCTTTTCGCCAGCTCGAAATTAATTTCCACGTCGGGCTTGCAGCCCTCCACGGAGATCGCCTTGTTGATGGTCTGCAGCGGCACCCACCAGCTCCGGACGCTGTCTTTTTCCAGAAACGTGGTGGCCGGAAGAACGACGTCGGCGTACTGCGTCGTGGGCGTCATGAAAAGATCCACGGCCGCGATGAAGTCGAGCTTCTTGAAGGCCTCCCGCCATTTCTTCGGTTCGAATCCGATGCCGGCGATGATGTTGCCCGTCTGCATCCAGAGAGCTTTTATGGGATAAGGCTTTCCGCTGAAAATCTGGTCGAGAACGGTATCGGTCTGCGCGCGCCAGATGAATTTTCCGAAAGGCCCGTATTTGTCGACGCTGATGCGTTTCCGGTCGGCCTCCTTCGAAGCCAGTTTGATGATTCCTTCGGCGCCGGGCAGCGCATACGAGACGCATTCAAACGCGTTGCGCGCGATGACGTTTCCGCCGGGGACGTCGAGATTTCCGGCAATGCACCAGAGGGCCGTGATGGCCTGGGCGGCCGGAGTGATGCCGGGCGTGGAATCTATCGGCAATCCCCAGTGGATGGCGGCCGGCTTGCTCTGCGCAAAAAACCGGGCAGCCGCCTGGATTTCCTTCTTTGGGACCCAGGTGATTTCCTCGACACGTTCCAGCGGATACTGCCCCGCTTCGGCGCAAAGGGCGTCCCATACAGTGCTGCATTCGACTTTGGTTCCGTTCGCAAGATCCAGGGTGTGCCTGCCGCTCAAAGATGGTTTTGGATTGCCGGCCGCATACGCGGCCTTGCCGGATTGCCAAACCGCAGCGCTGTTCCCGGCGCTGTCCCAAACCACGAAATTATCGCGGCACCCGCCCTTGACGAGGTCCGATTCCCGCAGCAGCTTGCCTGTATCTTTTCTGATGAAGAAAGGGGCATTCGTCCATTTTTCCACGAAGCCGTGATCGAAAAGGTCTTCGCTGATGATGGTATTCAGAAATCCCATGGCCAGGGCGCCGTCAGTGCCGGGCCGAAGCCTGAGCCAGTGTTTTGCCCGCGAGGAAAACCATGTCAGCCGCGGATCCATGCAGACGATTTCCGAGCCGCGCTTCATCAGATCGATGAACCAGTGACCGAAGATATTGTCGGGACAAGTGTTGGGGATGTTATAGCCCCAGATCACGATGCATTTGGGCAGTTGGTACCGCGGATCTTCGAATCGCTTTTCCAGCCACTGGGCCGCGTCCGGCACGCAGTAATCGCCCAAAACGGTTTCCACGGCGGCGATTCTCGGGCTGTAGCAGGCGTTCCCGCTCAGCGCGAACATCACATTCGGACTGCCATAGGCATAGGCGAGCATGCACAGCCACGGACTGATGTCCCTGCCGGTCCCCATGCTGAATACCGCGCTTTCAGGGCCATACTGCTCGCGGATCTTCCCCATTTTCTCTTCGATCAGCGAATAGGCCTCGTCCCACGATATTTCCCGCCACTTACCCTCGCCGCGTTCTCCCACGCGCTTGAGCGGGCGCGTCAACCGGTCCGGGTGATAGACATACTGAGTCATCGCGAGGCAGCGCGCGCAGAGCCGGCCCTGGTTCCAGGGATGGTCCGGATCGCCCTCTATCTTGGCGAGCTTCCCTTTTCGGATATGCGCCAGAACGCCGCACGTTCCGTGGCAGCCGGGTCCGGCAGACCAGACAGTGGTGCGGATAATTTCTGTATCTGCTGATCGGGGCTTCACTTTTTGGCCGGCCAACGGTCCTCCTTAGATCGGATTCCAAATTTCAAATTCCAGATTCCAGAATGCCAACCAGTATCCGTATCCCGCAATCTGAAATCTGGAATCTCGAATCAATTACGGATGCATGAGAGTCCGTGCGACGGATACCGCGGAGCTGGCGTTCTCGCCGTAGCCGTCCGCGCCGATTTCATCCGCATACTTCCGGGTGACGGGCGCTCCCCCCACCAGGACCTTCGCGCGGCTTCGGATGCCGGCTTGGTCGAGCGCATCAATGACTTTCTTCATCTCCGGCATCGTCACAGTCAGGAGAGCGGAGAGCGCCAGGATGTGCGGTTTTTTTTCACGAACGGCGTCTATGAATTTTTGAGCAGGGACGTCGATGCCGATATCGAAGACATCGAATCCCGCTCCTTCGAGCATGGAACCTACCAGGTTTTTTCCGATGTCGTGCAGATCTCCCTGAACGGTTCCGAGGACGATCCGCCCGGTCGGCTGTGCGCCGCCGGTCGCAAGCAGGGGACGGATCGGTTCGAGAGCCGCTTTCATGGCGCGCCCTGCCATCAGCATTTCCGGGATGAAGTACTCCTGGGCCTCGAAAAGCCTTCCGACCTCATCCATCGCGGGGATCATGCCCCTGGTGATTAACACGGACGGATTAGTCCCTTTTTGCAGCTCTGCGTTCTTGAGCTGAAGCGCCGACTTTTCGTCGCCGTTTAAAATCGCGTCGTACAGTTCGGGGAAATCGGGCATACGTATCGCGTCTCCTCCGGTCCTCGTTTACAGCAGCCGGAAGAGAAGTCTAGCATGCCTTTGAATGCGGAAAAAGTTTCGCTCGCATCGAGCCCGCACCGGTTAGGTATACGACGGCCGCCCGGTTTGCAGAATGCCGGGCGCAGAATGCGGCTGTATTGGATATTGTCAACAGTTGAGCAGAGGCATTCAGGAGGGAGCGGCGGCGGCAGATGCAGAAGCTTTGCTTCCGAAAGGGCATCCGATGCTTCACAGCCTGAGACATTCCCGATTGTTGGAGAGTGTTCTGTTTGAGGTTTTGAGAGTTGCTAATAATTATCATATATGATAACATAGAATGCAGATGAAGCTGACCGTAAGAGAATATGTTTCATCCGATGGCAGAAGTTATTTCAGAGAATGGCTCGACTCTCTTGCGGTCGCGGTTAAGGCTCGAATCCAGGCGAGGATTTTGCGTTTTGAAATGGGCAACCTCGGCGACCACAAGTCAATAGGTGCAGGAGTCTGGGAGGCGCGTGTATTGTTTGGACCGGGATATCGGATATATTTCGGGAAAGAGGGCCACGCGATCATTTTACTCCTCCTTGGCGGCGACAAGTCATCTCAGGCAAGAGATATCCGCGAAGCACGGCATCTCTGGAAGCAATATTTGGTGGGGAAACAATATGGCACGGCGGACTAAGGACTGGAGCGAAGGCTTGGCTAAGGATCTAAAGAATCCTCAATTTGCCCGGGAATTTCTCCTGGCAGCAATGGATGAAGGCATTTCTTTGCAGCACGCACTTGGCAAGATTGTTCGCGCCATGGGAGTAAAGGAATTCTCCGAAAAGATCGGCATGGAGAGCCCAAACCTGTTGCGCGCTATCGATCCGCGCCACAATCCGACACAGGCAACAATAAATCGCATGGTACGTCCCTTCGGGCTAAAGCTAAGCTTGACCCCCATCGGAAGGCCAAAGCGCTCTCATGCGGCCTAAGCTTTAAAGCGGGAGCGAGCTACTGGACACCCACATGATTTCGGTACTCTGATTTGGCCCACTTCGGAACTTTAATTTGGCCCACCTTTG
>JAEAMF010002331.1_pt1 | contig 11054 bp, 9 predicted proteins | sample 8958721 | NCBI WGS metagenome assembly JAEAMF01 (sample SAMN16933255, study PRJNA681124) | bioreactor sludge metagenome | isolation source: anaerobic bioreactor treating anionic surfactant - SDBS | place: India: Bengaluru | collected 2019-02-28
CTGGTAAACTAATGAGGTGCCTTTTATATGATTATCAATCTCATCCAATAAATGCCGCATGTTACACAGCATGAGATTGCTTCGCGAAGTTTATCCTGAGCGCACGCGAAGGGCTCGCAACGACGGTGTATATCGTGTCCTCTTATGTAATGAACTTCTGGGACATAACACTAGCCTGTTAGAGAAATCCCTATGAGCTCCCTTCCATCCTACATCAGTCTTCACAAAACCGGTGAGCTGCAAAAAAGGATCAGCGCACTCACGGACATGCTCAAGGAATGCCGGCTCTGCCCCCGCCAGTGTAATGTCAACCGTCTGCAGGGTGAGCTGGGGTTCTGCCGTGCCGGCGATACGCTCATGCTATCCAGCGCCTTTGCCCACTTCGGAGAAGAGGCCCCGCTGGTCGGCTCCCTGGGATCCGGCACCATCTTCCTCACCCATTGCAACCTGCGCTGTGTCTTCTGCCAAAATCACGACATAAGTCACCGGGGACAGGGTGAGGCGGTCACCTCCCAGCAAATGGCCTTATATATGGTTGCCTTGCAGCAGCGGGGATGCCACAATAGCAACTTTGTCACCCCCACTCACTACGTACCGCAGATCGTTGCCGCCCTACCCTATGCAATTGACCGCGGACTCCGCAGCCCGCTCGTTTATAATTGCGGCGGCTATGAATCGCTGGAAGTGATCAAACTGCTGGATGGGATCATCGACATCTACATGCCGGATGTAAAATGGGCAGATAGCCGGGTGGCAGAAAAATACGCGCAGGCGCCGGACTACCCGGCAGTGGTAAAAGAGGTTTTGAAGGAAATGCACCGGCAGGTTGGTGATTTGCAGATGTCGAAGGCCGGTGCGGCGGAACGAGGCCTGCTCATCCGCCACCTGGTTATGCCGGAGGGTTTAGCCGGCACAGGCGAGCTCATGCACTACATAGCCACAGAGATTTCACCCCATTCTTATGTAAATATCATGAGCCAATACCGCCCGGAATACCGGGCAGGCGAATTTCCCGAACTCAATCGCCGCATCACCCATGAGGAATACGCCGAGGCTATAGATTGGGCAAGGAAAGAGGGCCTTTATCGAGGTTTCCCGGAAGGGTAAGAATATCCTTGATTGTCCTATTCATTGAAACTGGATGCATTTGACGGCGCATTACAATAGGCCTCTGCTAAGCAATTTCTGCACGAACGTCCCGGAAGCTGATGAATTGTAGATCCACCTGAGGAGAATTAACAAAAGGGCGACCGGCCGGTCGCCCCTACGAATTTTAATAACAGCAAGATAAACAGATGTGCCTATATGACCTCCATGGTTGAAGGTGGCTTGGTAGCGATATGGTAGGTCACGCTCACCACGCCGGGCACTTCGGAGGTCATGCGCCGCGCGATCCTTTCAAGCAGGGGGTATGGCAGCCGGGTGGGGCGGGCGGTGCGAGCGTCGACGCTGTCCCAGCAGCGCACCTCTATCTGCAGGCCGAAATCGCGCTTGTTGCCCCGCATACCGGTTACCCGGTCCTGATGCAGCACTGCCATGAACTGAAATGATTTTGTCTTTTTGAGTTCGTTTTCGAGTATATCCGTCGCCTCCCGGACAACCGCAATTTTCGCCCGGGTGACTTCGCCGATGACCCGGGCTGCAAGGGCCGGTCCGGGGAACGGCCTCCGGTTATAAAGCGATTCCGGCAGGCCCAAGGCCTTGGAGAGTTTGCGCACGCCGTCCTTGCGCAGCTGCACCAGCGGCTCAAGAATTTTATAGCCGAATGCCTTCTGCGGATCGATGCCGAGCTGGGCAAACACGTTGTGCTGCCTCTTGATACCCGCCACGGTCTCATCGACATCGGTAAGGATGGTGCCCTGCAGCAAGTGCTGGGCCTTGCTTTTTATAACCAGTCGGCCGAACACATCCTTGTAAAATGTCTGGGTGACTGCCTCACGCTTCTCCTCGGGATCAGTAAGGCCCTTCAGGGCGGAGAAAAATTTGCTCTGCGCGTTAACTATCTCGACCTTCACCCCGAGCTTTTTAAATATGCGCACGATCTCTTCCGGCTCACCCTTGCGCATGATGCCGTTGTCCACAAAGTAGGTTTTCAGCCGCTCGCCCAGCGCGAGGTGCCCAAGCATGGTGACAGCGGACGAATCAACGCCGCCGGAAAGCGCATTGATGGCATACCCACTGCCCACCTGGCGGGCAATCTCCCCGCATTGTCGGCGGATGAAGTCTTTGGTGTTCAGCTCCTTCGCCTTAATTTCCTTGATTGCCATAGGGTCTCCTTAGCGTACTTTTTGTGTAACGTTAGTAATTTTTATGATGCTCTTGGATGGGCAACGCCACTATAGGACACAGTTCAATTTTGTGTCAAGGTCAATATTGGAAAGAAACAAACAGAGAGAGAAAAAGTGGTGGTCAGTGGCAAGGAAAGAATCTTACCGCAGGCAGTGTCGTCGAACAGAAATAGTTTCGCAGGATATACTGAGCCGGATATTAATTAACCCGATTCCGGGCACTCTGAACGATGGCCATAAATTCGGGCCGGTCAAAGCCGAGCCGTTTCATGGTCTCATCGGTGGGGATACCATTCCTGTCATAGCCCTTTTCTTTGTAAACCACATCGGTCAGGATTTCGTACTGCTTTCTGCGAAAGTCCTGCAGCAGGGCCATGCGTTGTTCGTCCGAGGTGTCATCAAGATTTATCTTCGCCGTATCCCGAAGATACGTTTCATAAAAGTCCTTGCGCGAGAGGTACTCATGCATAAACACCGGCGACATGGCGCGCATTGGAATCGAGTCATACTCCCTGGTCCCAAATCCCTGGCGGAGATTTATCAACTTCTGCAGCAAATAACAGCGTTCCGATTCCAGCAGCAGGTCATCAAGTGTTTTATTGGTGCCGAACGTACCGTTTACCAGCTCAATATAGTAATCCACCGTGGGCAGATTTTTTGACGGAGCGGGGGTATCCTTGGCCTTCGGGTTGCGCACATCAATCCAGGGCAGCTTGCACAGCCCGGCAATGTTGAACCAGGTCCTAAAAAGCGGAAACCAGAGCAGTGCCTCAGCCTTATGCTCAAATGTCGGTAATTCTTTGCGGAGCTGGTCAATGGCGATCAGCCAGGACTCATCGTGTTGTGGTCCTTTAAGGGCGAATCCGTATCCCCCCTGCTGGGCAAGCGATTCCTTGGTGATATACATGGAGAATTCGAGCCCCTTGGTCTCCATTGCGAACAGTGAAAGCTCAGCCAGGATGCTCTCCCGGCTGCGATTGAGTCTCGCAGCCGCCCGGTCCGCAATCCATTCCTTCATGAAGCGCACGCCGAATCCGGCAGCCTTGGGAAGTCCCGGCTTTCCCGCGGCAATCCGGTGCAGCAGCTCTAAGGCGGTGGCGGCGTCACCCCAGCACAGCCTGAGACCGCCGGTATCTTCCTCGGTCAGAAGGTTGCGCTCAAAGGCCTCAAACAGAAACGACATGGTGACCCCGGAGCTGATGGTATCCAGGCTGTACTGATCGCAATACCATGAGTACTCGAGCATGTAGTCGATTTCAAAGACTCCCAGATTGGTGGCTGTGGCAGCCGTTTCGTATTCCGGGCCATCCACCCCGACCATTCTTCCCGCAAAGGGGCCGGTTTTGAGCACATGGCTTTCGCATCCCTTGGTGCAGGACAAATTGCAGCCGGGATAGCACCCGTCCGGCATGTTCTGCTTGAAAATCTCTTTCTCAAAAATCTTGCCGGAAACATTTTTAGCCAGCTCGTTGCTGCCGAACTGGAAATTATTGACCGGCAGCAGCTCATTGCTGTTCATCATGTCAATAAGCGAGGTCGTTCCCTGGTTGTTGAGGCGCATCGCTTGGGGGTCAACCTCCTTGATAACTTCGCGCAACTTATGTCCTGCATCCTGGATTTTGTCCTGCTGTGCCGGATGGTTGGAATGGCCTCGGGGAATATTACACTTGACCAGGATACCCCACATGCCTTTGGTTGCAAGAACCGTCCCCGTGCCCCCTCTGCCGGCCTGTTTTGAACGGCAGCGGTTACGCCGATTGTCAAAGTAAACACTATTGAGACAGCCGAACCAGGTGTTATGTGCACCAATACCCGCGGTTACAAATGCGATATTTGTCGGTTTTCCTTCGCCGCGGTAGCGCTCAACAAGTTCCTCAGCCCCCTGGATGGTCACATCATCAGCCGGCGCATCAACAATGCTTATCTCTTCCGCGTCAGCATCAATAACCGCCAGAACCCTGTGTTCTGATGTACCGGTTATAGCAATGGCATCAAAGCCGGATAATTTGACCAGTGGGAAAAAATGGCCGCCCACATTGGAATCGCAAAAGCTGTCGGTCAGCGGCGAAATGGTGCCTGCAATAAATTTCCCGGTCCCGACAAATCCGGTTTCCCCGCAGAAGGGTCCTCCGGAAAGTGCCAGCACATTTTCAGGACTGTCATATCGTGTTGTTGCGGTTGTCCCGTCATACACAAGCTTCAGACAATAGCCGCGCCCGCCGACGAATGCCGTTTTGACCTCGGCCGGCACCGGCGCAATGGCAATGGCATATGTGCTGAGATTAATGTGCAGCACCCGGTCGGTATAGCCCCGTTCGAGCCCGGCCCTTGTATATGGAAATGATGCATACTTCATGATCCGTTACCCCCATTACCATCATATCTGCTGCGGATGTTGTGCTGCCGAGTCCGTGATGACAAAAAAATAGCTGGTTATGGATGGCAAGAAGTTTTTCTTAATGCCGTAACAAGGAGGGACTTGTTCCACAACCAGCGAATGAATAGTAGCACAATAGAATATCTTTGGCTAGTAGAAATTTTAAAAATTTTCGGTCCGGCCATCCCCCTCAAGAGACCCGGCGCTGCGCCGCACCCGCCTGAAGCTGAGATGCCCGGTTGGAAGCCTTTGTTATAATATTCAATTATTTCAATTATTTATATTACCATTGCTCACTCGCCTGCTCGTTCCGGACGCTTACCAGAGAAGCAGTGGGTGAGAAGACGTTCCAAAAAAAGCATTCATTATCAAACTCTTAAAAATAAAATGGATTTATGGTAATTTTAGGTTTATTTAATATTATTTAGATATATATAAGATTTTTTTAGATCATTTAGTAAAACGCTTTTCATCGGCCGCATGCACTCACTTTACCACCGACCATAAAAAAGTTGCTTTCATAGCGGCATTACGATACCCTGAATCAAACACCGGCAGAAGGGATTGAGCCGCGACTGTAAGCGCCATGAATGTTCTCCTTTGACCTCCCATACATCCTTGGCTGAAAATAATGCTTCAATTCTTATGAGAAGCATCGGGCATTATCACACTCACTGCATGTGCCGATTTCCGGGATGACGTATGAAAAAGTGGATGCTTGCTGCCGTCGGCCTGGCTTTTTGCATTCTTCTTATTGTGTTTGCCGGTTTGTGGAATCTGGGCGTGCTGCTCAAGAAGTCGATTAACACCTACGGAACCGGCAGCATCAATGCGGAAGTGCATGTCGAAGATGTGCAAACCGTTCTCTCGCGCGGGGAGGTCCGCCTCTCCGGCTTTTACCTGGGAAATCCCCGGGGATTTGCAACCCCTCACGCACTGAAAGCGCCCTCCGTCTATGTTGATCTTAATGAAACATCCCTAATCGGCAACGTCATTGTGATTGAGAAAATTGAATTGATCCGCCCTGAAATTAACTATGAAAAGATCAAGGGCACAGACAACTTCAAGCAGTTGATAAAAAATAGTAACGGTTCCCCCGACGGGCAGGAGAAAGGGAAAGGGAAAACGGGGGCTAAGCCAAAGGGGGGATATCGTCTCATTATCAGGGATGTGATCTTCCGCGATGCCCAGGTAACCCTTGCCCTTTCGGGGCCAACAGGACACAGGGTGAGCGCGCGCATTAAGGATATTCACCTGACTGATATCGGGGAACAGGAAGGGGGGCTGCCTCCTTCAGACGCGTTTAAAATACTGCTGTCGGCGCTTTACAGCGACATTACCGCCCCCAAAACCATTATTGAAGACATGAGCAGAAAGACCGGCAGGGAACTCAAAGATGTCTCGGGCAATCTAAAAAAGCTTCTTACTCAATGAAACACCCCGCAGCAGGGTCGGCGCTGCGGGGTATCTCGTCAGGCGTGGATAAAAGCCTCGTTCATTTGGCAAAATAGGTATTCCATTTCTTTTCCACTACCTCAAACGATTCCGGCACTCGTTCCTGCAGCGCGGTTCTCAAATCTTCCGGAAAGGATTCAGGGCCGCCTTCAGTCGGCAGCTGGCGGGTGGCATCGATGACGATTTTGCTGCTTAAGAACATTTCCTTCAGGCTGGGATCGATGGGCATATGGAACGACTGATTAATGATAAGGCTTGCCGGTCCGGGCTGCCACCGTGTCCCGACGGCATGCAACACCCGCGATATGTCAGCCGGGTTCACATCCTTGTCCACCACGATCAAAACTTTTTTGCTGAAACCATACATCCGGTACCCGAGAGCGAGCATCCCTGCCTCGATACCTTCACCGGGAAACTTCTTGTCAATGCTGATAATGCCCATGGTCGGACAATTGGGGGGTGAATAGAGCTTAACCAGGCTGGGCAGAAGCTTTTTCATGCGCACGAAATTCCCCACATCCCAAGGCATGGTAAAATAGCCCGAGCCCGCCCCGCAATAAATATTGAAAACCCAGGGGTTGCGGCGGTGGGTAATGGCCTTGACCTTGACAAAAAACGTCGTGGTCTCCTTACCCAGATAGCCGAACATTTCTCCATACGGACCTTCCTCCTCCACCTCCATGGGAATTTCACCTTCGATGATAAATTCCGCTTGTGCGGGAACCAGCAGATCGTTGGTCTCACACTTCACCAGTTCAACCGGCTTTCCCCTGAATCCGCCCGACACGGCAAACTCATCAACCCCCATGTCCGCAAGCCGGGTGCTGCTCATCATCCAGGTAATGGGATCTATGCCGACCGCTATGGCTACCGGAACCGTCTCCTGTCCCCGGTCGGCGGCCTTCATCATCATGGCATAGCCATGGCTCTGGTTGGTAAAATAAGCCCCGATTTTCCGGGGTCCCTTGATATGAATGCGGTAGGTGCCGAGGTTTTTTCCGATTTCCGGGTCCTGCATGACAAATGAACCTGCGCTGATATATTGCGCCGCATCGAGGGGACTATTCTTGATCCAGGGGAACTTCAGGATATCCGCGTCGTCGCCGTGCAAAATAACCTCCTTGCAGGGCGCTTTTTCACGCTTGACCTCCACCGGGGGAATTTCCTTCCAGCTCCCGTCAGGCTGCAAAAATGTCTGGATGCGGTCCACTGCCGCCTGGTACATGTCAATGGATACATCGGTAACGTCCGTAACACCGAAGGCCAGCGCGACGGTATCATAGCCGTTATAGATGTTTCCCACCACCGGGGTTTCGAACCACTTTCCGCCGATCTTCGTCCTTTCCACCAGAAAACCGGGCGCCTTATCGCCCATCCGCTCAAGCATCTTGTAAATCAGGGCGGTCGACTCATAGATATCCTGATCGATCTCCTTGATTCTGATAAAACGGTTCCTTTTCTCCAGCGCTGCCACAAAGTCTCGCATCGAATCATAGGGAAACATCATTTCCTCCTTCAGCCTGATTGCTACACAAGGCCGCTTTGGTGTTGGTCCGAGGCTCTTTCAGGGTTCCATCCCGCCTGCGCCTGCATAATGACAGGGGTACTATATAAGAAGTACCCTCAGGAATTCAACAAAAATGATAATGGTTGCGCCGGCACCTGTACGACAGCATCTGCGGCTGCCTCTCCTGCCACGGCTATCTTTTATCCGGTAGGAGCGGCTTTCAGCCGCGAATGGATCGGGCCTGAAGGCGCTCCTGCAGAAACTGTAAGCATGTTCATCCGAATAGGGATTATATGGAGGGGCGCGCTCGGTCGCGTCCGCATAGTGTATGCGGCCATGGCAACGCATGTCCCTCCATCACCAACTGCAGCGCACAAACTCATTGCGGAAAAGGGAAATACTTGTTATAGTGTACCCATACGGAGGTAGCGTGTATGCCCATTTATGAGTTTCATTGTTCAGGGTGCGGAGAAAATTTCGAGGAGCTGGTGTTCAGCCAGGCTTCTCCCATCAACTGCCCGAAATGCAAGGGAAGCGATGTCAAAAAGCTCATGTCCGCTTTTGCCTTTAAATCGGGAAATAATTTTACCAGCAGCTCATCCGGCAGCGGCTGCGGCACCTGCTCCAGTCATAACTGCAGCACCTGTGGATCGTCATAGCAGGAAACCAGTTTACAGTTTACAGGTGGCAGATGCCGGTTGCCAGTTGACCGTGTGCGGTTGGCAGTTGTTAATCCCCGAACGATATTTCAATAGTGGTAGGAACGCCTTCAGGCGCGATGCATGAGGGGCTTAATGCCGCTCCTGCCGGATTCCAATAGTTTGAAAGGTTACCCGGCCAAAGGCTGCTACATTCCCGGATGTGAACCGGTAAAAACCCCACGGTGAGGCCAAACATGAAAATCAAATGGTGCGGGCACGCCGCATTTCTCATCACCACAGCATCCGGCACAAAAATCCTCACTGATCCCTATGAGCCGGGGGGATACGACGGCGCGCTGGGGTACGGCAGCATACCCGATCGCATCGACATCGCACTGGTAAGCCACGATCACCCCGATCACAACTTCGTTCAGACCCTGCAGGGCAACCCCCGGGTAGTGAAAGGTTCCGGCACACACACCGTATCGGGCATCACCTTCAAGGGGATTCCGACCTACCACGACACCTCTCGGGGAAGCGAGCGCGGCGAAAACGTCATCTTCTGCTTTACCGTGGATGATGTTTGCTTATGCCACCTGGGCGATCTGGGACACCCGCTGGACGCAAAGACCGCCTCGGCGATAGGAACGGTTGATGTGCTGATGATGCCGGTCGGGGGCTTTTATACCATTGACGCAGCGGCCGCGACCAGCGTGATGAACGCCCTCAAGCCCCGCCTGGTCATCCCCATGCATTTCAAGACCGCCAAATGTGCATTCCCCATCACCACGGTTGATGATTTTCTCCTCAATAAAACCGGGGTCAAGAAGCTCTCCACCAGCGAGATAACCGTGAGCCGGGAGACCCTTCCCCCATCCACCGAAATCCAGGTTCTCACCTACGCCATGTAAGGCTGCCTTCCTGCAATCACGCTACGTGCGCCTCCCCCATGCCGCCCGAATATTCTGCTGCATTGTTGCCCATTGACAGCATGTATGCCCTTTGCTATAATTGTGAACAATAATTCACATTATGGCATTCCCATGGCAGAGAAAAAAGGCACCGCAATACGGCGCGAGGAGATCGTCAGTGCCGCGCTCACACTCATGTCAAACCAGGGCGTGAGATCCATGACCATTGAGCGCATTGCCAGCATTGTCGGCATTGTCCCCTCGGCGGTGTACCGCCACTTCGGCAACAAATCCGAGATCATCGCGGCGGTGCTCACCATGATCGTGGCGAGGATGCAGCGCAACATCACCCAGGCAAGTAAAGAGAATGACAATTCACTTACAGCCATCCGGATGCTGCTCATGCGCCAGATTCGGCTGGTAAAGGAATTCATGGTCATCCCCCACATTCTTTTCTCGGAAGAGGTCTACAGCGAAAGACCTGCCCTCAAGGCAAAACTGCACGACCTGATCAACGGGTTTCTCAATGCCCTCGCCGAACTGGTACACAAGGGACAGCAGCAAGGCTGCATTCGCGCTGATCTCGATCCCTTCCGCGTGGCCACCATGTTTCTGGGATTATTCCAACCTTCCGCCTTTCTCTACCATTTGAGCGGAGGGACCTTTGATGTGGTGAAGCAGGTGGATATCAGCTGGAAGCTTTTCAGCGCCGCCATTCGTAACGGCAGATCGGCACGACGGAACGAAGCATAACCATACTGCAGGAGACCATTCCTATGGCACTCTCAATCCTGAAATTTGCTCGCTTTATCGGCATGGGCCTCACCATCATCCTGTTTTTGCAGCCTGCGGCATGCAACCGCACCAGCAGCAATCTCATTGAATCAACCGGAACCATTGAGGCAACCGAGGTGGACATCAGGGCCGAGGCATCAGGTAACATTTTGAAACTGAACTATGACGAGGGCGACTGGGTGAAGCGGGGTGATGTCCTGGCCGAAATCGACCATGAAAAGCTGGACTTCCAGCTCGCCGAGGCACAAGCCAGGCTCGCGGAAGCGGACGCGCGACTGACCCTGCTCGTGAAAGGGCTGCGGGACAAAGAGGTGCAGCGGGCATATGAATCCTACCTGGAATCCGAAGTGCTGCTGAAAGACAGCAAGCGGGAATACGGCCGCATCCAGCGGTTATTTGACCAGGAGGTGGTCGACCTGGGCACGCGGGACAAAACCGAAGCCGCCTATGAAGCGGCGCAGAAGCGGTATGAGATAGCCAAAAAAAATTATGAGATTGCGGTGGAGGGATCGCGCGCGGAAGAGATCGCAGCGGGCAAGGCGCTGAAGGAGGCGGCGGACGCGCAGGTGCGTCTTATCGAGCAACAGATAGAAGACGCGACTGCCGTTATCCCCATTGACGGAGTTATCAGCGAGCGCTATGTCGAGCTGGGTGAATTCGTTTCTACCGGCACCCTTCTTGCCACGGTCATCGACCTCAAGCACGTGTGGATCATGGCATACCTCTCCGAGAAAAATCTGGGCCAGGTAAAGCTCGGCCAGCAGGGAAAGATCATCATTGACTCCTTTCCCCACAAGGAATTCATCGGAAAGGTCACCTACATTTCGCCCGAGGCGGAGTTTACCCCCAAGAACATCCAGACCAGGGAGGAGCGGGTGAAGCTGGTATACGGGGTGAAGATCGAAGTGGACAATCCTGACCAGGAGCTTAAAGTGGGCATGCCGGCGGACGCCATCATAGAGGCGGAAAATGGTCAATAGTCAATGGTCCGCAGTCTGCGGTCCATAGTTACAAAATAAGCTTTTAACCACGAAGCTTGCTATATTGTAGAAAGTAATTGAGCCATAGAAGGAAAGGCTA
>JAEAMF010002332.1_pt1 | contig 11053 bp, 4 predicted proteins | sample 8958721 | NCBI WGS metagenome assembly JAEAMF01 (sample SAMN16933255, study PRJNA681124) | bioreactor sludge metagenome | isolation source: anaerobic bioreactor treating anionic surfactant - SDBS | place: India: Bengaluru | collected 2019-02-28
TCTCGGCCAGCAGGTCGCCGTTGGCGTCGTAAACCGACAGGTGCACCTGGACGGCCTGGGTGCCCAGGTTCGAGAAGGTGATGCCGGTGTCGTAGAACGCCCGGTCGGGAATCTCGTTGAAGTACACCCGGTAGGGGTAATCCTGCTGCCCCTGGGCCAGGGTGGTGACCAGGATCGGCGTGGTGGATTCCGACTCCTCGTTGCCGGTGTTGACCGCCTGCAGCGAGAACCGGTAGGTGGTCTGCGGCGCGAGGCCGGACCGGGTGTAGTGGGTTTGGGTGGTGGTGGCGATGAGGTTGGGGACCGGCCCGTCGTTGCTGTAGACGGCGTAATGCTTGATGTCCGGCTCGGGGTTGGGATTCCAGCTCAGGTAGATCTCCGACTCGGAGATCGCCGTCCCCTCGAAACCGGTGGGCCGGTTGGGCCGAGTCAGCGGCAGGTCGCCCTTCGCTTCCGGCTTGGCCTCGTCCTTGAACAGCTCCACCGTGGGCGAGAACGCCGGCAGCCCGGCCAGCCCCTTGTCGATGAAGGAGCCGAACACCTCAAAGCCGATGAGCGCCTTGTCCGACTCCACGCTCAGGAACTTGATGTCTTCCGGGTGCGCATAGTCATAGATCTGATTCACCAGGCAGACAAACTTGCCGTTGGCGGGAATGCTGACCACTTTCCCGGTCAGGTATTCACCTTTCTCGGTGAACGCGTTGATGAACGGGCTCGCCTGGTCAGCCCCGGTGTTGATCAGGGTGATGCCGGTGTACCAGATGTCCGTCGTGACGACATACGGGAAGATCAGGTCAGCCGCGCCGCGGGCGAACATGGGGATGGTCACCAGCGACTCGTCGTCGCGTGTCCCGAAGGTGAGCACACCGCGGAGCCTCGATTCGCTGGAAATCTTCACCCAGATGTCCTGCGCCAGCGTCTCCGGCGCGAACACCGCGTCGGCGTCGACGTCCAGGGCCGCCTGGGGCGCCAGGGGGTCGGCCTCGTGGGTTTCCAGCAGCACGCCGTCCGCGTTGAAGGCGTAGAAAACCACCGGCTTGGCTTCCTCCCCGATGTTGATGAGAGTGAAGCGCGTCTTCCAGTCGGCGGTGCTGGTGACATGGGCGCACATCAGGTCGTCGGTGAGGCCGAACGTGGCCGCCTGGACGGCGGGGCTCAGGCCCGACGGATTGCCCGCCTTGTCCTTTGCCTGGATCTGGAAGCTGTAGACGGTGGCGGGCTGCAGGTTCTCGACGACGTGATAGGTGAATGTGGTGGTTGTCAGCAGGGCTCCGTTCATGAACAATTCGTAACCGGCCAGGCCGCTGCCGCCGGTATCCTCCACCGCGTTCCACGAGACCCGGATGCTGATGGTGCTCAACGGAGTGGCCGCCAGGTTGGCGGGAACGGGCGGCGGCGTCGGGTCGTCCTGGGTGGTCATGACCACCAGCACGGGTGTGGACATCTCGGAGATGCGGCCGGCGCTGTCGCGCGCCCGCACCTTGAACTTGTATTCGGTGTTCGGTGTGAGCCCTTCATACCGGTAGGCGAGCAGCGGACCACTGTAGATCCAGTAATAGGCCTCGCCCCAGGGATTGACGATGACCTTGGCCAGGTCGTACTGGGAAATGGTGGAACCGGGCGGCGGCGTGGAGGCCTCCCAGGCCAGATCGACATAGGTCCCGCCCACCGCCGTGCTCCGGAGGTTGGTCGGCGCAGTGGGCAGCAGGGTTTTAGTGGTCACCGGGATCCGCTCGCTGTGATCGGACTCGACGTACAGCGTCGACAACGCGGTGACGGTGAAGTAATACGTGGTGCTGTGCGTGAGACCGCTCACCGTGGTGCCGGTGCTCGTCACGATGGCGACGAGGGTGCCGGAAGCCGGCGGCGACTCCATGGAGCTGTGGCTGTAGACACGGTAGTTCTGAACGGTCGTCCCGTTGGGCGTCGGGGGATCCCAGGCCAGGGTGATGCTCGAGGCGGTGCGGTCCGTGTACCGCAGATCGTTCGGCGGATTGGGCTTGCCTGCGGGCGGCAGCGTCTGCACGGTGGCCGGGGCCGATTTGGCCGATTCGTTGTTGGCGTTGTCCACGGCGCTCACTTGGTAGACGTAGGACGTGCTGGGGCTGAGGCCGGTGTCCAAGTATGACTGGGCGGTGGTCTCGGCGATGGGCGTCGTGCCGTAGTCCCGGTAGACGCGGTAGAGCTTGAGTCCCGAACCGCCGTCCGTGGACACGCTCCAGGTGATCTGGATGGACGAGCTGGAGACGGCTTCGCTGGTCAGGATCTGGGGGACGGTGGGCGGTGTCGTGTCGGTGGTGCGGTCGGCGACGGCCTCCGCGCTCCAACCCGAACCGTTCCCCGAAAAATCCACCGCCTGGAGGCGATAGTAGATCTTGTAGCCGGGATAGCTCCGGACATCGATCACTGAGACCGTCGGATGATACACGATCTGGAAGGGCTCATAGAAGGCGTCGCCCAGCTTCCGCTGGACCTCGTAGTAGCGGACGCCGGACAGGTCGTCGGTGGACGCGAACCAGGACACCGTGATCTGGGTGTATTCGGCGTTGTAGACCGCCTGCACCCCGGTGGGCACGGTGGGCGGCACGGTGTCGTACAGGGTGGTGGCGGTGATGGCGACGGCGCCGGGGTCGGCCACTTCGGTCTCGTTGCCCACCGCGTCCACGGCGGTGACGTAATACATGTAGGACGTGCCGGCGATGAGGTTGGTGTGGTTAAACACATATACCGTTCCGGACAGCGTGGCCAGCAGGGCATAATCCGGATCCGACACCTTCTTGCCATACACCTTGTACGAGGCGATGCTCGTGCAGGCGTCAACGGCGGCGTTCCACCGCACGTTGATGGAGGTCATGGTGATCTCGTAGGTCGGCGCCCGCAGGGTCCCCGGGAGCGGGGGGGCCGCGCGATCGATGGTCACGGTGCCGCTCGAGCCCGTCTGCGGGATGGCCGGGCCGCCGACCACATGATGCTCGGCGGTCACATAGACCTGAAAGTGGAAGCAGGTTTCCAGCCGATCGTCGGGACGATACGTGACCTGAAATTCTCGCGTGTGGACGTTGTTGAACACAGCCTCTTCCAGATCCAGACCGGTCGCCAGATCAACCAGATGAAAACCTACCGGCGCGCCGTCCACATAGACCGTGAAGGTGACGTTCGGATCGCCCGAAGTCGGGTCGGTTGCAATGGCGAACGGCATGCCATACTGGTCCACGGTCTCGACGGTCAGCGTCATCGCGTTCGGAGACGCGGTCGGCGACAGCTCAACGTTCACGCCGCTGAACTCCGGCGGCGCGACAAAGTATTCGGCGGCGTCCGGGGTTTCCGCCTGATTTCCGGCGTAATCCTGGACAATCAGGATGTAGTAATAGGTGTTCCCGCCTTCCAGCGCGGCGTCCCGGTAGTAGTAGGTGTCGCCTTCGATTTTGAATTTGTCCCCGCCTTCACCGAATTCCGGCACATAATCCGGAAAATGGCCGGAGGGATAGCGCACCCAGATGCAGTTCGACGGGCCCGGGATGAACCCGGCTTGCGTGGACCGATACAAGGAGTACGATTTCACGCCCGAGCGATAGCTCGACGTGGCGTCGTCGAACATCACCGGCCAGCTCACCACGCAGGCGTTGGATTCGCCGTCCACGCTCACCGCCGGGATGTTGAGCACCGGTGGCGCGTCATCGACATCGTTCGGACCGGCCTGGGTGACTTTCCAGATCGGCTCGAACAAGCCATCCTGGTGCGAATAGTACAGGTCCAGGAAACCGTCATCGTTGAAATCCGCCAGGAACGGGCTCACCAGGCCGCTGGGCGGCATGGCGTACGGCCAGGTCTGCCGGGCGGCGAATTGATTGTACACGGAGGGAGAGCCGTTGTTCAGAAACAGAGTCATCGTCAGCGCCACATCGCCGACAACCAGGTCGAAGTCGCCGTCGCCGTCCACGTCGCTCCAATGATGCTTGACGGAGTCTCCTCCGCTATCGGCGACGGGCAGGCCGGTGGTCAACTTGAGGAAGCCGGCTCCCTTCCCGTCCACCCAGCCGTCATTCTCGCGGTCGCGGTTGATGTAGTAGCGCATGTCCCCCAACTGCTCGTTGAAGACCAGGTCGCGGTCACCGTCGCCATCAAAATCCACGAAGGACATCGCCCACACGCCAAAAGCAGCTTCAATTCCTGCAAAGGAAGTCGCCGCATTCGTCCCCGCGTAGACGACCTGGGACCAGTCGGGGCTTTCCGGTGTGCCGATGTTGCGGCGGTATCCCACGTTGCCGTTCTGCGTGCCGAAGAACAGCTCCAGGTCGCCGTCCAGGTCAAGATCCACAAACGCGCCGCACAGGCGCGAGGGGAGAGACCCTGTTGGCATCGGGTACAGGAGCGTGAACTCGGGCGGAACTTCGGACTCGGTGCCACTGCTCAAATAGACATCCAATATTTGGAGATCACCCAGTACGAGGTCAAGGGTTCCGTTGTTGTCGACGTCGGCAAACGATATCTTCGTTTTCAGTGTATTGGGAGATTGTGCGTGGACATCGCCGCTGGGAACGCACAAGATAAATGCCATCAGTATTAATAAGATAGTGAGTTGTCTCATCGACGCCTCCTGCAAATTTTCACGAATAAATTGTAACAAATCTTTCACACCTGAAAGTGATTCCTGTCACCAAAGCCATTTTCAGTTGCGCCGGGTAAGATCCTGCCTGGTGGACAAAAATATCCCACCTGTGCCGCCGATCTCTGAAGATCCCGGACAAGCACATGATAGCATGGATTTTGCCGATTGCACACCGCTCATCCTCTACTGGTAATCCAACGGGATCACGATCGTGCCCTGTCCTGCCTGAATAACCTCCTGCCACAGGTGGATGCCCTTGGCGGAGGTCCACCGCAGGTAAGCCGTTCCCGCCGGCAGGGTGCCGCCGAACAGGCTGACCGGATCCAGCCGCTTGATGGTCCGGATGGAGACGGCGCCCGTTGACGCGGTGCCCAAAGTCGCGCCGCCGGCATCGCACGCCGCCAGGCTCACCGTGGTGGTGTTGGAACCGATGGCGTTGCTCACAATGAGATGCGTGCCGTCCAGCCACGGCATGATTCCCTGCTGGCGCAACTCGCGGTCGCCCGCCAGCGGGTAGCCGCACAGGACGCCCTGCTCGAAGTTGCCGTACAGGACGAAGCCCATCACCGGCCGGAGCGGCACGGTTTCAATCTTCAGCCACACGATGGGCCCGCTGGGTGGATTGGTGAAGATCTGATCCACGAGGGCGACGAATTTCTGGCGGCTGGTGAGCGTCACGGCATAGTACTGGAAATCGGGGTCGGAAGCGTACGCGTTGATGCCGCTGGCGTTGTAGGCGGTGATCCGCACCTCGGTGTATCCCGGATTCGGGTTGACGAGGGAGATCCCGGTCCACCAGCCGCTCTCGGCGGGGATGTAGGCGGTGCTGAGCGCCGTCTGCCCCTCGACCTGGAGGGGTACCCCCTCGAAGAGGCTCAGGTCGTTGGTTCCGAACAGCTCGAATCCCACGACGTCCCGGCTCGCGTCGATTTCGATCCAACCGGCCTCCGCCAGAGTCTCGGGCGGGAACGCCGTTCCCAGCATGTTGATGTACCGGCACCCGGGCAGGATATCCAGTTCCAGCGGATCGCCCACCGCTTCGCCGTCGCTGCGATACGGCTGCAGGCTGACCTGGGCGGAATTGCTGATGTCGGGATTGGCGATGCTGATCCCGGTCCACCAGGTCGAGTCCACGGCCAGGTGATTGAAATACATCTTGCGGGCGCCCGCCGCGGCCAGCGGCACGGCGGCCAGATTGCCGCCAAACGCCGTGTTCGAGAACAGGAAGGCGCCCGAGAGCTGGCGGTCGGACCGGATCCGCAGCCAGCGCCCGTTGTCCGGCGTGATGTCTGGGAAAAAATCCTCCAGCAAACCCATCCGATAGCCACCACCCTCCAGAGTGGTCAGGGTGGTGGGGAAGTGCTGCTTCTCGTAGCCGCCCTCGGTGCTGCGATAGAAGTGAAAGAACACCTCGGCCGGATCCGCTTCCTGGTTCACCAGGGCCATGCGGGTGGTCCAGCCGTCGGCGTTGGCCAGATGCGGCATGAAGAACGACAGGCTCTCCCGGCTGATCTCGAGGCCGTAGTTGCGGAAGTTGGTCTGCGGCGCAGCCGGGATCAGTTCCAGATAGAGGTCGTCGTCTTCGTACTGCTTGCCGGCGTGGATGACCCGGTAATTGTCGACGGTCTCCACGGTGCCCACGGGCGTGCCCTGGCTGTCGGTGAGGGTTGTGGTGACGGCCTTGTCCAGCTTTTCCGGGTGAACGGCCACGTCCACGGTTTCGCCCGCTTCGACCGGCAGCCGGAAATAGTCGGGATCGAGCAGCCGCCCGAAAAAGACCGACTGGCCGAGTGCGGCAGCGGTTGCGCGGGTGTCGTTCGGCTCGCGCGCGTCATCGGTGGGCGAGGCCGGCAGGACCGAGTCCGTGAGCAGGCGCGCCTTGTCGTAATCCAGGTACGGATTGGCGGAGTAGCGGCCCACGGGCTCCCACATGAAGTGCGGCCGGCTCGTCGATGTCCAGGTGCCGCCGATGATCGTCTCGCCGTCCATCTCCAGATCGTACTGGTAGGTGTTCCGCCGCACATAGGTGGATGTGGAGTCCGGGGATTCCATGTCGCGGCCCAAGTACACGACGGTGGTGACCTGCCGGGTGCTGCCCACGTCGGTCCAGGTCATCTCGTAGCGGTAACAGGGGAAATTCCAGACTTGGGGCCCCGGGCTGGTCTCGATGATGATGGGCTTGGCCAGGTTCTTGATGAATTCCACCAGCGTTGTATGGAACAGAACCGGCGTGATGGGTTCCACCAGCGGGTTCTCGGGGAACACGCGGGAGGCGTCCCCCTGATGGGCCTCGGTCAGGAACGCCTTCTTGTCGCCTACCCGAAAATAGATGGCATTGTATTCGCCGGGAACCGCCGGTTCCACCTCCAGCGCCGATGCGGCGGCCCACCCGTTGCAGTGACCGTACCAATCGGCCCAGTCGGGATCCTCCGGATCCTCCGGCGTCCCGTGGTATTGCAGCTCCCAGGCCCAGAGATCCTCCCGGGGGGGTTCGCTCAGGGCCAGGTTGTATTTGTCAAAGGGGGCGAAGAATCCCTCCCAGTCGGTGTAGGGGGTACCGTACGGTTTGTTCGCCCGGCCGGTGACCATCGCGGCGTCGACGAACGGCCACCAGTGACCGTTCCACGCCTGGTAGGAAAGCTGGGCGGAATCGGAGCCCGCGAGCAGGACGCCGGCGCAGAGCCCGACCAGGATCATGGCGCAGGTTCGCCTAGTCCACATGGGGGCTGCCTCCGGGATACCAGGCGACAAGGCGGGAGGTTTGGCCGGGCGTGCGACATTCCAGCCACCACGGCAGTTCGCGGTCCCAGGTCATCAGTCGCTCATCATCCGGCGCCAGGGAGTCGGTGATCCGGCAGGTGAGCCAGGGTGCGGCGACTGCCGGACCGTCGGCCGCTTTCCAGTCCGCCTGGATGGCGGCGTCGGGAGCGGCGGCGGTGATTGTCAGAGAGCGCCGGACCGCCTGGCCGGACGTCAGGGGCGTATCCCGGCTCACGGTGCGCCGGCTCTCCCCGCCCGTCTTGCCGGCGGCGCCGGCGCGGCCGACGAAATCCAGCGGGATGATGCCGAAAGGCATCAGAAACACGTCCGTCGGCTCCTCCGCCAGCACCGGGAAGGCATGCCACGTGTCCCTGAAGTATTCCCGGACGCTCACCGCGCCCAGCCGGCCCGTGCCGGGCTGCAGCCGGAAATCGGCCTCGACCCGAAATTGTCCGTCGTGACTGCGCACCCGGACGTGCCACCACTCGCCGTCGACGCCGGCGTCCCGCGCCACCACCTCGAACCGCCACCGGGCAATGATCGTGGCCGCCCCGGGCAACCTGGCGTGGTAAACCGTCTCAACTTCCCAAGCCGGGCCGGCTGCGGCGGCGCACGGGCCGGTGCCGCCGGCCAGGATCATCCCCAGCATCATGCCGAAAAGCGCTGCACGGATCGTAAGCTTCACAAGTCCTCGCGTATTGGCGCCGGCCTTCTCCCCAACGGGCGGACCGGCCTGTTATACAGATGCGCCGGGAACCGGAATGGCGTCGGCTAAATTCCCGGCGGCGGATCTTTCTTCTGTTTGTCGGTGGACGTCCCGCTTGGCGGCGGCGGCGCCGGCTTCGCCTTGTCGGCGGCGGCGCCCTCGGCGGTTTTGGTCTTGTCGTCCGCTGCGGGCTTGGTCTTTCCGTCGGCGGCCTGCTGACCCGACACGGCGGCGCCGTCGGTCTTGGTCGCGGCCGGTTGCCCGGCCGCGTGCACCGGCGCCGCGGGGATGCCGCTCACGGCCTCGGGCAGCGACGGGCTCTGGCCGTATTTCTGCCGGATCCGGCTGATCGCCTCCCGCTGTTGCTGGAGTTCGGCGTCGGTGCTCCCGCCTTTGGGCATGGAAGCCGACTCGGCGGCCTGTTCCGCGCTCCGGTCAAACGGCGTGCGGCTGGCATGGACGCAGCGCCACACGTCCTCCTCCAGAACCCACTGCTGGCGGCTCCGGAGGTTGCTCATCTTGCGCCCCATTACATGGATGTCACACCGGACCTCCACCAGGGCCCGGGTGGGATCCTGCGGATCGATCTGAATCGTGCCGACGGTGTAGCCGAGTATCCGGGTATTGTTCCGGCGGATATAATCGACCATGGTCATCGTTTCCCGGCTGGCCCGGGTGAGCATGTCATAACAGACATCCAGTTTCCGTTCCTTCTTGGCGGTCCAGAACGATTCCACCTGGGCCTTCACCCGGGCTTCCGGCGTATCCGGCGTCGCTGCCGGCGGGGGCGCGGCGTCCTGGGCCGCTGCGCCGATCATCCATACCGCGAAACACATCCACAACACTCCGCTGGCCACTCGCCTCATGTTCGCCTCATAAAAAACGGGTAGCATTTCGTTGGAATGCTACCCGGTAGAATCGAAAAAAGAGGAGGCTCGCGCCTCCTCTTTCCCAGCAGTCTTACTTGGTGCCTTTCTTGGCCCAGCCCGGCGCGCGGCCAGGCGCATCGTTCCAGATCTGGGCGCCGTCCACGTGACGGGCGGTGTAGCCGTAGGCCTGCTCATAGTCGCCCATCAGAACGAACGCGTCGATCCCGGCGATGGCGCCGTCATCCACGAAGCCGCCCGCATAGTTGGGCGCGTAGTCCACGTCGACAACCGTGTAGACAACAAGGCCGCTCATCGCTTCGTCGCCCCAGACATTGCCGTCATCAGAATAGCCGGGGCTCAGCACAGCCGCCTGGAAATCCGGATCGGAGAGGTTGCGGAGCCACATCTCGTGCGCACCCAGCGGCGGCAGGACGATGGAGTACTCGTCGCCATCCTCTTCCCACATCCAGAAGATGCCGTCTTCAGTGGCCTGGGCGGCGTAGTTGGTCAGCGCCACACCGCACCACCAGTTGACAGCAGGATTGTTGACGGGAGCCAGGAAGGGGAACCACAGGTACAGGTCGTACTCGACCGGCTCGGGATCCGGCTCGAGGCAACCGTAGATGTAGGCAATCGTGAACGGAGGAGTCGTGGCCGGCTTGTAGCCGCAGTTGTAACCGGCCGGCTCGTAGTCCACCTTCACTCTCAGTTCGAACACATCGTCGGTGTACCAGCTCAGGAGGCAGCAGGTGTTGATGCGGATCGCATCGACATCCACCAGCACGCAGTATGCACCGTAATCCGGATCAAAGGTGGCCCACGTGGCCTCGTCGGGGAGGACGAGCTCGATCACGGTGTTGCTGATACGCGTTCCGGGGAAGGGACCCATGATGCCACCCGGCGCATCGGGATCGAACAGGTAGAAGCTGGGGGCGATGCCAGCCGGGAAAATCGGGTTCAAGCCCGTGCAGACGTAACCGTACTCGTTGTAGGGGCTCTGCTGCAGCGTGACGGTGATGGTGCCGCCCGGTGAGAAGGCATAGTAGCCGGTGGGGCAGTCTTCCGCGATGCTGAACATGTGGCCCTGGCCGAACTCGATGTCATAGATCTCGTTGATCCACAGCGTGGCGCCGGCGCAAGGGGTGATGACTTCGCCCTGGTCCGGAGGAGGCGGGGTGGGGCACACATGGACTTCGGGAGCTTCCATGCAGCCGACGGTCCAGTCTTCAAACACGCACGGGTCGCCCTTGCAGGGCCAGTACAGTTCGAGGTCGCAGACCTGGCCGGGAGCGCCCTTCTGAGCCAGCGAAGGATCGGAGGGCTGGAAGTTCACGCTGTAGCGGGGTCCCAGCACACCGTTCGGATCGGAATAGTAGACGGACAGACCCACGCGCCAGAAATCGTCGTAGGCGAACTCGGTGGAGGACGCCGCGAAGTTCAGGCAGAGGATCGTGTCTTCCTGCTTGTCGTCGCCGTCGCCGTCGTCGTCGCAATCATACCCGCTGCCTACGAAGTTGTTGAAGCCAGCAGCGGTGGTGGGAGTGACGCACGCCGGGGTGCCGATGGTGCACCGCAAACGGTCGGTGATGGTCAGGCCCAGGTCGGACATGTCCCGGAGGAACAGCATGTCCACGTAATCCGGCTCGGCCCGGACCACACGAACTGACGTGTAATCAAGGGGCAGAGTCGGGGTGCCGGCATCGATTTCCCACGCAACGGGGATCCAGGTGCCGGTGGGGCTGAGGGTGCCCACGGGATGCGAACCCAGCTTGACGAGCTTGATGTTCTTGGACATCTGGATGCGGACCAGGAAGTACCCTTCGGTATCCGGCCAAACATCCATGTCGTCAATGAATTCAGGGGCGGAGAAGATCAGACGGAAGGATCCAGCTCTCTCCAGCGTGCCATCGGGGTTGACCAGCGGAGTCGTGGTCTGGACTTCGATAGTCGCCATGGACCAGACGGCCAGCAGAGAGATGATGGAGAGGGTCGCGAACAGCTTCAAATGTTTCATTGAGCAAACCTCCATCGGTTGAGATTAATAAAGTTTTGAAAAAAAACGGTTTGTCGATTTTCTGCGCGTAACATGTCAGAGTATAGAGTGAAAGG
>JAEAMF010002335.1_pt1 | contig 11046 bp, 10 predicted proteins | sample 8958721 | NCBI WGS metagenome assembly JAEAMF01 (sample SAMN16933255, study PRJNA681124) | bioreactor sludge metagenome | isolation source: anaerobic bioreactor treating anionic surfactant - SDBS | place: India: Bengaluru | collected 2019-02-28
ACCCCACCGACGCCATCGCAGGCAAGCCAGCTCCAACAGAGCCCGCGCCAGCTGTGGGCGCGTGGCTTGTGCCCGCGATGCAAACGCCGCGAACTCACGGACACCCCACCGACGCCATCGCAGGCAAGCCAGCTCCAACAAAGCCCGCGCCAGCCTGTAGGAGCCGGGCTTGCCCGCGATGCAGCCACCGCGAACTCACTGACACCCCACCGACGCCATCGCAGGCAAGCCAGCTCCAACAGAGCCCGCGCCAGCTGCGGTAGCGTCTGTACGTTACTGACGCACCCTCAAACTCCGCCACAATCCCACCACCATCACCACACTGACCGCCGCCCAGATCCATGCTTGCTGGTTGCCCAGGCCCTCACGGAACAGTTGCGGCGCGATACCGGCCCCGATGATAAACGTCAGCACACCGACCTCCGCCCGTGGCGCACGTACCGGCCGCAGGGCATAGACCAGTGCTGGCAACACCAATGCCGCACTCGGAAAGCTGCGGTAACGCGGGTCAAACACCAGCGCCAGCATGCTTACCGCTGCCGCAAAGCCTGCCGCCACCAGCCACCATCCCGCCCGGGCCTCCAGCCAGTTGAAGGCGCGATCGCGCCAGCCTTCACGTGTCGCCAGTGCCAAGGCCGCATGGGCCAGCACCAGCAGGTTCAGGCCGACCAACAGGCCCGCCCACAACCACTCACCGGCAAACCGGCTGTTGATTCGCGCAAGCTCACCCCACAGCCCGATGCTGGCGGCACCCGTTGCTGCCAGCAACGGCAGCAACAAGGCCGAGCGGGTGCCGCGCACGGGGCCGGCAAGCCACAGCGTGATCAGGAACAGTACGCCACCGAAGCCCAGCCACTGCGGCCAGAGCGGCAGGTTCGACACCGGCCCTTCAAGCACGCCCTTGTCCTGACGGTCTGCGTCATATAGCCCCCAGTAACCGCCGACGGCACCTTCGCTGGCGCGTTTCCACGGCTGGTCAAAGGCTTCTATCAGGTTGTAATGCCAGCCTTGCTGCTCGGCCATGGCCACGAAACCACGAATGAAGCGTGCCTCGTTGACCCGGCTGGGCAGGGCGGTTTCGCGCTGGCGACCTTCGCTGGGCCAGCCGGTTTCACCGATCAGGATATCCTTGGGCGCGAAGCGGTTGCCGAACACCTGGCGGATCTCGCCGACGTGGGCGAGGGCGTCGTCGATTCGCTTCGGATCGTCTTCCCAGTAGGGCAGCAGGTGGATAGTCAGAAAGTCCACCGCTGGGGCAATCTCAGGATGTTTCAACCAGAACTCCCAGACATCGGCATAGGTCACCGGCACGCTGACCTGGCTTTTCACCCGGGCGATTAGGCCGGCCAGTTGCGGGCCCGTCACTTCCTTGCGCAACAGCGCCTCATTGCCGACGATCACCGCTCGAACGACGTCCTTGTTGGCATTGGCCGAGGCAATCAGTGCCTGGATTTCCTTCTCGGTGTCTGCCGGGTTGCTGTTGATCCAGGCACCCAGCATTACCTTAAGGCCGTGCTTGCGTGCCAGCTCAGGGATCGCCTCGAGACCGGTCATTGAGTAGGTGCGAATGCACTCGAAACGCTTGGCCAGCAATGCCAGGTCGGCATCCATGCGCGCCGGGCGCAGTTGGAAAGGCTGGTCGAACGGGGACTGGTCTTTATCGAACGGCGTATAGGACGCGCATTGGAGTTTGTGCGTGGCACTGGCCGCATCGGGCAGTACCACCGGTTTCCCCAGCCCGTACCAAAGCCCGGCAAGGGCGAACAGGCCGAGCAGGCAGGCGAGCAGGTAAGGCAGCACGGGGAAGCGGGCGGAGGAGGACATTAATCGACGCCGTCTGGTAACAAAGCCGCCAATAGTACCCGCAAACGCCGCCCGCTAAAGCCTTGGCATGCAAAGTTCGGGCATAACCGGCAGCCGTTCGAACCACGCCCCGGCCTGCTGGCCTGATGATGTCGTTTCTCGGTGTCTTGAGGTCGCTGACAGAGCAGGTTCCCGAGACGTGTCGGTTGATGATGCCTTGCATCAGTACTCCGCTGATGCTTCGGCTGTCCTGGTAAGTGGGCGTGACGGGGGCGCCATGCACCAAAATAACGTGACGATGCTCGACCATCGTCGGGCGCTGCACTTTCCGTGAAGTAACGAGGGGAAGCTTTGATGAAAATGCGACGACTCCTGGGGGCGGCCTCCGCCCTGGTACTGGCAATGGGCGCCACGCAGGCGATGGCCAAGGAAGTGAGCATCGGCTACGTCGATGGCTGGTCGGACAGCGTCGCGACGACGTTTGTCGCGGCACAAGTGATCAAGGAAAAACTCGGCTATGACGTCAAGCTGATGCCCGTTGCGACCGGCATCATGTGGCAAGGCGTCGCTACCGGCAAACTGGACGCCATGCTTTCCGCCTGGCTGCCGGTCACCCACGGCGAGTACTGGAGCAAAAACAAAGACAACGTGGTCGATTACGGCCCTAACTTCAAGGACGCCAAGATTGGCCTGATCGTGCCGGAGTACGTCAAGGCTGTTTCGCTGGCCGATTTGAAGACTGACGACAGCTTCAAGAAAAAGATTGTCGGTATCGATGCCGGCTCCGGCGTGATGCTCAAGACCGATCAAGCGATCAAGGACTACGACCTGACTGGCTACAAGCTGCAAGCCAGTTCCGGTGCGGCGATGACGGCTGAGCTGGGGCGTGCCTATGCCAAGCAGCAGTCGATTGCGGTCACCGGCTGGGTACCGCACTGGATGTTCGCCAAGTGGAAACTGCGCTTCCTTGAAGACCCAAAAGGGGTGTACGGCGCTGCTGAAACCGTCAACAGCATTGGCAGCAAAGAGCTGGCGACCAAGGCGCCAGAAGTCGTCACGTTCCTGAAAAAGTTCTCCTGGCAGTCGAAAGACGAAATCGGCGAGGTCATGCTTGCGATTCAGGAGGGCGCCAAGCCTGAGGCCGCTGCCAAGGATTGGGTTGCCAAGCACCCTGAGCGCGTCGCGGAGTGGACCGCCAAGTAACGGCTTCAAGCCTTTTTTCGGGGCTTTAGGGCTGCATGAATCGTTGCGATCATGCAGCCCTTTGCATTTCTGGCTGTTACAGAAACTGCAAAAGAGTTTTACATCTAAGACTAAGGTCGTCTGGAGTGCGTCCCAAGGCAGCATAAAGTAGCGGTGAGTTCTTTCTACTCTGTGCTGCGAGGACAAAAACAATGAACGACAGCATTTACCTCTCGATACAAAACAGCCCGCGGTTCAAGGAGCTGGTTTCGAAACGGGAGCGGTTCGCCATGATTCTATCGGCGATCATGCTTGGGCTTTACACTGGCTTCATCCTGCTTATCGCTTATGGTCCCCAGATTCTGGGCACCAAGATCAGCCCTGAGAGTTCGATTACGTGGGGCATTCCTGTGGGTGTCGGCATTATTGTGGCGGCCTTCATTCTCACTGGGATCTACGTACGTCGCGCGAACGGTGAGTTCGACGACCTGAACAACGCGATTCTCAAGGAGGCTCAGCAATGATCCGGCGTTTACTGGCAACACTGGCCTTCGGCGTTTTCGCGCCGGCCGTCTGGGCGGGAGAAGCCCTGACCGGTGAGGTCCACAAACAACCCCTGAACATTTCTGCCATTGCGATGTTCGTGGTTTTCGTTGGCGCCACCCTATGCATTACCTACTGGGCATCCAAGCGCAACAACTCGGCAGCGGATTACTATGCTGCGGGTGGTCGTATCACGGGCTTCCAGAACGGTCTGGCAATCGCCGGTGACTACATGTCCGCGGCGTCCTTCCTGGGTATTTCCGCACTGGTGTACACCTCTGGCTACGATGGCCTGATCTACTCGATCGGCTTCCTGGTCGGCTGGCCAATCATTCTGTTCCTGATCGCCGAGCGGTTGCGCAACCTGGGCAAATACACCTTTGCCGACGTCGCTTCCTATCGCCTGAAGCAGAAGGAAATCCGCACCCTGTCGGCCTCCGGCTCGCTGGTGGTGGTAGCGTTCTATCTGATCGCTCAGATGGTGGGTGCAGGTAAACTGATCCAACTGCTGTTCGGCCTGGACTACCACGTTGCGGTGATCCTGGTGGGCATCCTGATGGCGCTGTACGTGTTGTTCGGCGGCATGCTGGCGACCACCTGGGTACAGATCATCAAGGCTGTACTGCTGCTGTCCGGTGCGAGCTTCATGGCACTGATGGTCATGAAACACGTCAACTTCGACTTCAACATGCTGTTCTCCGAGTCGATCAGCGTTCACCCTAAAGGTGAAGCGATCATGAGCCCGGGTGGCCTCGTGAAAGATCCGATCTCGGCGTTCTCGCTGGGCCTGGCACTGATGTTCGGTACCGCTGGCCTGCCGCACATCCTGATGCGCTTCTTCACTGTGAGCGACGCCAAGGAAGCGCGTAAGAGCGTGCTGTATGCAACGGGCTTCATCGGCTACTTCTACATCCTGACCTTCATCATCGGCTTCGGCGCGATCCTGCTGGTCAGCACCAACCCGGACTTCAAGGACGCGGCTGGCGCGCTGTTGGGCGGTAACAACATGGCAGCTATCCACCTGGCCAAAGCGGTGGGCGGCAGCATCTTCCTCGGCTTCATCTCGGCGGTGGCGTTCGCGACCATCCTGGCTGTGGTTGCAGGCCTGACCCTGGCCGGTGCCTCGGCAGTGTCCCACGACCTGTATGCCAGCGTGTTCCGTAAAGGCCGCGCCAACGAGAAGGACGAGATCCGCGTTTCGAAGATCACCACGATCGCTCTGGCGGTACTGGCAATCTTCCTGGGCATCCTGTTCGAGAAGCAGAACATCGCGTTCATGGTAGGCTTGGCGTTCTCCATCGCTGCCAGCTGCAACTTCCCGGTACTGCTGCTGTCGATGTACTGGAAGAAACTGACTACCCGTGGCGCCATGATCGGCGGCTGGATGGGCCTGGTCAGCGCAGTAGGCCTGATGGTTCTCGGCCCAACCATTTGGGTACAGATCCTCGGTCACGAGAAAGCCATCTACCCGTACGAGTATCCAGCGCTGTTCTCGATGCTGATTGCCTTCGTCGGTATCTGGTTCTTCTCGATCACCGACAAGTCCAAAGCAGCTGATGAAGAACGTGCACTGTTCTACCCGCAGTTCGTTCGTTCGCAAACCGGCCTAGGCGCCAGCGGTGCGGTATCGCACTAAGACGCTGAGCGGTTAAGCCACAGAAAAATGCCAGTCGATTGACTGGCATTTTTTTTGGGGCTTTTGCGTCGCAGGTGCTGGTTTCAAGTCTCCAGCCCTACGGTGCTTTCAGGTCACGCCGTTCATTTAGCCTGCGCCATTCAGCAACCTGATGAAGGATGGGGCCGGTCCATGCCTTCGCTACACTCGCCGAACGTATCCATGGTTGAACGAGGCATCCGTCTATGCAAAACCGCATGATGATCACTGGCGCCGGATCGGGGCTGGGCCGGGAAATTGCGTTGCGTTGGGCGCGTGAGGGCTGGCAACTGGCACTTGCCGATGTCAATGAGGCCGGCTTGCGGGACACCCTGGCCCTGGTGCGTGAGGCCGGTGGAACAGGCTTTACCCAGCGCTGCGACGTGCGCGACTACAGCCAGCTGACAGCATTGGCGCAGGCCTGCGAAGAGCATTTCGGTGGCGTTGATGTCGTCGTCAACAATGCCGGCGTTGCCTCTGGCGGCTTTTTCGCCGAGTTGTCGCTGGAGGACTGGGATTGGCAACTGGCAATCAACCTGATGGGCGTGGTCAAGGGCTGCAAGGCGTTCTTGCCCCTGCTGACCCGCAGCAAGGGGCGGATCATCAATATTGCCTCCATGGCGGCCTTGATGCAGGCCCCTGCCATGAGTAACTACAACGTGGCCAAGGCGGGCGTGGTGGCCCTGTCGGAAAGCCTGCTGGTGGAGTTGCGCCAACAGGAGGTCGCTGTGCACGTGGTGTGCCCCTCGTACTTCCAGACCAATCTGCTGGACTCGTTCCGTGGCCCGACGCCAGCAATGAAAGCGCAAGTGGGCAAGTTGCTGGAAAGCTCGCCGATTACGGCGAGTGACATCGCCGACTATATCTTCCAGCGCGTCGCGCAAGGCGAATTCATGATCCTCCCTCACGAACAAGGTCGCCAGGCCTGGCAACTCAAGCAGCAAAACCCTCAGGCGCTGTATGACGAGATGGCCACAATGGCCGAGAAAATGTGCGGCAAGGCTCGCTCGACGCAGGCTTGAGCGTTCGCCTCAGGTATTCTGGGCGCCTTTGCTGAACAACCCAAGGTGCCCTGGCGTGATCAATTACTTCTGGTTCTTCCTCGCTGCAGTCTTCGAGATTGGCGGTTGTTATGCCTTCTATCTCTGGCTACGACTGGGCAAGAGCGCGTGGTGGATCGCGCCAGCGTTGTTCAGCCTGACCCTGTTTGGGCTGATCCTGACCCGGGTCGAGGCGGCCTATGCCGGTCGGGCATACGCGGCTTATGGCGGTATTTACATTGTCACCTCGTTGATCTGGTTGGCAGTCATCGAACGCGCCAGGCCGTTGAGCACGGACTGGATGGGCGCGCTGCTGTGTGTGCTGGGCGCCACCCTCATTCTATTGGGGCCGCGTTTTCACAGCGCCTGAAAGCCTCTTTTTTAAGTTTATTTGTAGGGAAAATCTGAAAGTGCGGTGGGAACTGTCTAAATCCCGCTCGCAGCATTGATGGCACCTTGCCCATGCAGCAGTCTCCAGATTCGCCAAAAGCTGGAGGAAAAAGCGATGCTGGTTATCGGACGTGAGGTAGGTGAGGTGATCGCCATTGATGGTCAGATCAGGATCGAAGTGTTGTCCGTGGAAGGCGGTACCGTACGTTTCGGTATCAGCGCTCCACGGCATATCGAGGTGCACAGGGCGGAAATCTACCGGCGTATTGTCGAGCAGGCCGGCAAGAAGATGAGCACGGACTGATTCAGTCCAGCAGTTCCCGAGGGACTTCGTGCTTGGGCAGCAACTGGCACTGTTGGCTTTCCAGGTCGAAGAGGATAAAGGCCTGACCTTTGAGCAGCGCTTGGCGAACCCGCAGTACGCGGGTTTCGAGCGGGGTTTCGTCACCGTTGTCGGTACCGTCGCGGGTGACGAAATCCTCGATCAGGCGGGTCAGGGTCTCAGCTTCCAGTTGGTCGTAAGGAATCAGCATAAAAGGACTTGGACGTAGTTAAGAGTGCCCACATCCTACGCGAATCGTTACTGGCTGGCTTCGCCCTGTCTGCGCTTGCCGCGAACCAGTTCACGCAGCATGAAGCGGTTCGGATGGCAGGCTTCGGCGACTGCACGGGGCAGTGGCAGCGGCGCACCGTCAGCCCAGGCAGCAACCAGCTCGCCTGAAAGCGGTGCGGTGATCAACCCACGCGAGCCATGGCCGCTGTTGATGTACAAGCCCTCAAGCCAAGGGCAGGGCGTGCTCGGTTGTTGTCGGGCGTCTTTGGCCAGCACCGCATAGGCCTGAGCGAACGCTTTTTGATCAGCCAGCGGGCCAACGATTGGCAGGTAGTCCGGGCTGGTACAGCGGAACGCGGCCCTGCCTTCCAGCACCTCGGGGTCGAGATGATCGGCGCCCAGGCGCATCGCCAGGTCGGCGGAGATCTCTTGTAGCAACGCCAGGTTGCCTTGGTGCTCAGCGGCGGTGGGCGTCAGCTCGGTGGCGGTGAAGTCGAAACTGGCACCGAGGGTGTGTTCACCCAGGCGCGGTGGGGCAACGTAACCCTCGGCGCAGACCACGGTGCTCAAGGTTGAACTCTGCCCAGTGGCCGGCAGGCGGGTGATTTGCCCGCGAATGCGCTTGAGCGGCAGTTCACTGCAGCCGTCAAACCGATGGATCTCCGCCGCGCAGGCCAACACCGCGAGCGGCGCACTGGCCAACAGGCGCTCGTCCTCCCAGGCCTGCCACTGGCCATCGGCCTTGCGCAGTTCCAGCACCTGGTGATGCATCAGCAGGCGGATGTTCGGATGCTTGGCCTGCCAGGCGCACAGCGCCGGCGGGTGAACCCAGCCACCTTCAGGGTAGAACAGGCCGCCACTGGCCAGGCCGATGCCCGCCATGGTTTCGGCGTCGGTGCGGTTCAGGCGTTGCAGTAATGTCGGGTCGAAGGCCTCGGCCAGTTTGGCCTGGCGCTGATCTTCCTTGTCGTCGAAGGCTAACTGCAACACACCACAGGCGTCCCAATCACGGCCACGCTGCAATTGTTCCAGCAAGCGTCGGGTATAACCGAAGCCGCTGATGATCAACCGCGACAGGGCGGTGCCGTGGGCTGAGAGCTTCAGGTAGAGCACACCTTGCGGGTTGCCCGAGGCCTCGCTGGCCGGTTGCGCATGGCGATCCAGCAGGCTGACCTGCCAGCCCCGTGCCGCCAGGCTTGCGGCCGTCGCACAGCCAGCCAGGCCGGCGCCAATCACCAGCGCCTGGCGTGGGCCCGGCAGGGCAGGCGGGCGGGCGTACCAGGGCGCGACAGTTGCCGGGGCAGCCTGCTCGGGTGGGCAACGTTCATAGACGCCGCGCACGATTTCCCACTTCTTGCCGATGCCGGGGATCTTTTTCAGCGCGAAACCGGCAGCCATCAACCCGCGACGAACCCAGCCGGTGCTGGTAAAAGTGCCGAGTGTGGCCTGTTCGGCCGAGAGCCGGGCCAACTGAGCGAACAGCTCCGGGGTCCACATTTCCGGGTTTTTCGCCGGGGCAAAACCATCGAGGAACCAGGCGTCGACCCGGGCATCGAGTTGCGGCAACTGTTCCAGCGCATCGCCCACCATCAAGGTCAGCGTGACCCGCCCCTGCTCGAAGACAAACTGCTGGAAGCCTTCATGCACCGCCACATACTCGGCCAACAGGGCATTGCCGAAATCTGCCAGCTCCGGCCACAGGGCCAAGGCCTTGGCCAGATCGGCGCGGCTCAGGGGGTATTTCTCGACCGTCACGAAATGCAGGCGAGCACCAGGGCCGGCGCATTCGGCGAACAGCTGCCAGGCGCAAAGAAAATTCATCCCGGTACCAAAACCGGTTTCGCCGATCACCAGGCACTGGTTGTCCTGCAGGGCGCTGAAACGCTGACGCAGGTTGTTCTGCTCAATGAACACATGACGGGTTTCTTCAAGGCCCTGTTCCTTGGAGAAATAGACGTCATCGTACTGCCGCGAATGCGGGCGTCCCTGGTCGTCCCAGTCGATCTGGGCATAGTTGGTTACGTCGGTCATGTTCGGCTCGAAAACGGCAAGACCGGCATTTTAGCCGATCGGTTGAACGCTGTTTGACTTGGCGCATGGTACTGATTTTTCTGCCGACAAAAGCCGCGCTGATCCGCTAGGCTTGCTTATCAACCAAGGGAGCCTGGTACATGTTCGAATCTGCTGAAATCGGTCACGCCATCGACAAGGACACCTATGACGCTGAAGTCCCGGCGTTGCGAGAAGCGTTGCTTGAAGCGCAGTTCGAACTCAAGCAGCAGGCACGGTTTCCGGTCATTGTATTGATCAATGGCGTCGAAGGTGCAGGCAAGGGCGAGACGGTCAAGCTGCTTAACGAATGGATGGACCCTCGGTTGATTGAGGTCCGTACCTTCGATCAGCAAAGCGATGAAGAGCTCGCCCATCCACCGGCCTGGCGCTACTGGCGGGCTTTGCCGGCCAAGGGGCGGATGGGGATTTTCTTCGGCAACTGGTACAGCCAGATGCTGCAGGGGCGGGTTCATGGTGAATTCAAGGACGCCGTGCTCGACCAGGGCATTGGGGGGGCCGAGCGTCTGGAGCGGATGCTCTGTGATGAAGGTGCGCTGATCTTCAAGTTCTGGTTTCACCTGTCCAAAAAACAGATGAAAGCCCGCCTCAAGTCCCTGCAGGACGACCCGCTGCACAGTTGGCGGATCAGCCCGCTGGACTGGCAACAGTCACAGACCTATGACCGCTTCGTGCGTTTTGGTGAGCGGGTGTTGCGCCGTACCAGCCGAGACTATGCGCCATGGCATGTCATCGAGGGTGTCGACCCCTATTACCGAAGCCTGGCAGTCGGGCGCATTCTGCTTGAAGGCTTGCAGAACGCGCTGAAGACCGAAGGGCGCGTGGTTCGTGCGAGTAACATCGCGCCGTTGAGCCAGAGCATTGATCAGCGCAGCTTGTTGGGCAGCCTGGATTTGAGCAAGCAACTGAGCAAGGACGAATACCAGGAGCAACTGATTACCGAGCAGGCACGCCTGGCCGGGCTGCTGCGTGATAAACGCATGCGCCGCCATGCCTTGCTGGCCGTGTTCGAAGGGAATGACGCGGCGGGCAAGGGCGGTGCGATCCGCCGCGTGGCCGCAGCACTGGACCCGCGTCAATACCGTATCGTGCCGGTTGCCGCCCCGACCGAAGAAGAACGTGCCCAGCCTTACCTCTGGCGATTCTGGCGGCACGTCCCGGGGCGCGGCAAATTCACCGTGTTCGATCGCTCCTGGTACGGCCGGGTGCTGGTGGAGCGAGTCGAGGGGTTTTGCCAGCAGGCAGACTGGATGCGGGCCTATGGCGAGATCAATGATTTTGAAGAACAGTTGAACAACGCTGGCGTGGTGCTGGTCAAGTTCTGGATGGCGATTGACCAGCAGACCCAACTGGAGCGCTTCCAGGCGCGCGAACAGATCCCCTTCAAGCGCTTCAAAATCACCGAAGAGGACTGGCGCAACCGTGACAAGTGGCCGCAATACGCCGAAGCGGTGGGCGATATGGTTGACCGTACCAGCACCGAAATTGCGCCCTGGACCCTGGTCGAAGCCAATGACAAACGCTGGGCCCGGGTAAAAGTGCTGCGCACCATCAACGAAGCGCTGGAAGCGGCGTTCAAGAACAACAAGAAATAGCCACCAACGCCATCGCAGGCAAGCCAGCTCCAACAGACCCCACGCAGCCTGTAGGAGCCGGGCTTGCCCGCGATGCAGACGCCGCGTACTCGCTGACACCCCACCGACGCCATCGCAGGCAAGCCAGCTCCAGCAGAGCACGCGTAACCTGTAGGAGCCGTGCTTGCCCGCGATGCAGCCACCGCGAACTCACGGACACCCCACCGACGCCATCGC
>JAEAMF010002336.1_pt1 | contig 11046 bp, 9 predicted proteins | sample 8958721 | NCBI WGS metagenome assembly JAEAMF01 (sample SAMN16933255, study PRJNA681124) | bioreactor sludge metagenome | isolation source: anaerobic bioreactor treating anionic surfactant - SDBS | place: India: Bengaluru | collected 2019-02-28
TTGATCAGGAAAAGAACATCAATTCGTTCACCACGTGCGTCCGTACCATGGCTCGAGCGTCTTCTTCTTGTAAGTCAGAGAACCCAGGAATGAGGGAAGGACCGATGCGATGGCCTGCAATTCCGCTCGTTTTCCGCCTCTCTTCAGAATCTCCGCATCGTGTTCCGGGATGAGCTCTCCCATCCAGGAAATACTTTCGGGAAGCTGCCCCAGGAAATCATCGAGAGAGAGGTGTGTGGGCTCCGGCCAGAGTGTGACGTACTCTCCGAACCCGCGAACGAAGAGCTCATGCTTCTTGGTGGAGTGGAGCCAGAGGATGCCCTCACCCCCAACCCCTCCCCCGTCATGGGAGAGGGATGAAAGAGGGGGAGCTGTCCGTGCGAAATACAGATCACTCAGGTGCACGCCTGTCCCCGGAACCCCGAGATGGTGAACGAGCGTATTGGCGCAGGCTACGGCGACACGGAGACTCATGAATCCTCCAGGGCCAACGACGCAGGCAACCTGCGACACATCCTCGTAGGACCACCGTGCACGGTGCAAACACCCCTCGAGGAGAGGAGGGAGCTCGTGATCGCCGATGCGATGATCCACGGATCCGGCGGCAACCACCGCGTCCGGCGTGACGCACGCGAGGAGCCCATCATGACTCGCCAAATCAAGGAAGAGACAACGCATCGATGCAAGGATAGAGAAGGAGAAACGAAGAAGTAAGAAAAAGTGCCCTCTCTTGGCTCCCTATCCTCGCTACACTACCAACGTGTCACAGCCAGCGCTCAGCATCGTCATTCCCACTCACGAACGTGCGGAAACCCTCCTGCGCTGTCTCCGGCATATCGAGGTACAAACGATCGTGGACCAAATAGAGGTCATCGTCGTGAGTGATGGACACGATGAAAAGACGACCGCACTCTTCGAAAAGCAGGCGTGGCGCATGCCTGTGCACTTCCTCGAAATTGAGAAGAGCCAGCAGGGCACCGCGCGCAATAGGGGCGTGAAAGAGGTAAAGGGGGAATATGTTCTCTTCATCGGAGATGATATTTTTCTTGAACCCGATGTGTGTGAAATCCATCTCCGCACGCACGCGAAGTTCGGGAGCCGGAAGCCGGAACTTTGTGCGGCTCTGGGGTTCACCACGTGGGACCCCTCGCTGGGAATAACGCCTGTGATGCAATGGCTGGAACGGAGCGGCTGGCAGTTCGGCTACCCGAAGATCCAAAGGTACGCGCACTCATTCCTCCCTTCGAAGATCCAGGCAAGCTTTGCCTATACCAGTCACATCAGCCTGCCCACCGATCTTGCAAAAGCTCATCCATTCCGCGGAGACATTTCACTCTACGGTTGGGAGGACATTGAGTGGGGGATGCGACTGAGGAATTCCGGAGTCCGTTTTTTCTATGAACCGGATGCCAAGGCGACCCACGCTCATCATCTCACGCTCAAAGAGTCACTCGAACGAATGGAAACCATTGGACAATCGCTTGTCCGCATCGCAAAAGTTGCACCGGAATTTCAGCAAAAGTTGACGTCATGGCGTCTGTGCATTCTCACGCTGCTCTCTTTTCTCCCAACCATGAGTGGCGTGCACCGAAAAGCCCTTCTACGAGGGATAAAACGAGCGATGAGAAACAAATGAACGAGTGGCAGTGGAGCACCCGTGCTCCGTGCTATCCTCTAGTGCCATGCTCCGCCGGATGGATTTCCTCCTCCTCGGCATTACGATCGTCCTCACGCTCTTCGGGCTCGCCATGATCGCGAGTGTGAGCGTGTTCGAGAGTTATCAGATCACTCTCCGTCTCACGGAGCAGGGACTCCGTGATGTCCCGAGCAACTCCTTCTACCTGTGGCGCAGCTTCCGCCATGTCATCGTGGGATTCACCGCGATGAGCATCACTATGCTCATCCCCTACCACCTCTGGAAGCAGCTCGCTTTCCCACTCTTCGGCCTCTCACTCCTTCTCCTCTTTTCCGTCTTCATCCCGGGCATCCGGGCAGATTACGGCACTGCAAACAGCTGGCTGCGCATTGGTTTCATTTCCCTGCAACCTTCGGAATTCCTCAAGCTCACGCTCATCTTCTACCTCGCCCTCTGGTTGCAGAAGCGTGAGCAGCTCATCGGAACATGGAAGGAGGGCTTCATCCCCTTCGCTTCCCTCCTGAGTATCAGCGCGATCCTTGTCGCCCTGCAGCCAGATCTTGGTTCCTTCCTTGTTATCGGCTCCATTGCCGTCGTCATGTTCTTCATCGCAGGCGGAAACATCTTCCACGTCATCCTTGGCGGTACGATCGCAAGCATCCTTGGACTGCCCCTCATCCTGCAGAAGGACTACATCCGCAACCGCTTTCTAGCTTTCATCTCCCCCAATGACCTCTCCATTTCCGAGACGATCGGCTTTCAGATCAAGCAGGCCCTCATCGCCATCGGCAGCGGGGGATTCTTCGGCGTGGGATATGGCAAATCCATCCAGAAGTTCGGCTACCTCCCCGAGGTGCAGGCAGACACCATCTTCGCCGCCATGGCAGAGGAGCTTGGTTTCCTGCGCCTCCTCATCATTCTCGCGATGTACTCCATCTTCGTCGTGCGCGGCTACAAGATCGCACGGGAGGCTCCGGATCGCTTCGGCTTCATGGTGGCCACGGGAATCACGACGTGGATCGCCTTCCAGACACTCCTCAATGTCGCCGTGAACCTTTCTCTCTTCCCGCTCACCGGCATCACTCTCCCCTTCATCAGCTACGGGGGATCCTCGCTCGTCTCGCTCCTGATCGGAGTGGGGGTCCTGCTGAACATTTCCATGCATTCCACGGAGGAGGCGAGTCTCGCACGCAGGTCGACCCGCCGCCCCTTCCGCCTCATCAACGCATGACCGAACCACAGAGAGTCCTCTTCGTCGGCGGCGGATCCATCGGGCATATCGCCCCTTCGGTGGCAGTGGCACGCGCGCTCCGCGAGCTGAAACCGGATGTCTCGATCCATTTCGTCTGCAGCGATCGTGGATCCGATGCCCTCTACATCGAGAAGAAAGGCTTCTCGTTCTCCCGCCTTCCGGCTCCGCGCCTCTCGATGCGCTTCCCCTGGCAGTTCTTTTCCGCCGCGAAAATTGCCCGGGAGTTCCTGAGGGAGCTCCGCCCATCCGTCATCTTCAGTAAGGGGGGATACGTGAGTCTCCCGGTTTGCTTCGCGGCACGCGGAACGGGAATCCCTGTAATCCTCCACGAGTCTGATGCAGTGCAGGGATATGCGAATCGTCTCGCCGAACACTGGTCGGCGCATGTCTGCCTTGGCCTTCGCCCGGAGCGGCCACTCCGTCGCAAGGAAGTGTTCACCGGAAACCCCATCGATCCGGAGGCAACCCGGGGGTCACGCACGCAAGGTTTTTCCCTCACGGGCTTGAGCCCTGATCGCCCCATCCTCCTCGTCCTCGGGGGGAGTCAGGGGGCGCAGGCCCTCAATGAAGCAGTGACCCGGCATCTCTCCGCTCTCCTCTCGCTCTGCCAAGTCGTGCACCTCACCGGGAAGGGGAAGGAAGCACACGCCGGTGCACGGCCGGGCTATTGGTCCACCCCATTCGTCATCGAGGAGCTCCCGCACCTCTATGCCATTGCAAATCTCGCCCTCAGCCGCGCGGGTGCCGGGGCTATTGCGGAATTGTCCGCCAATGGTATCCCCGCGATTCTCGTTCCCCTGCGACATGTCGCCCATGATCATCAGGTGCTGAACGCCAAGCGCGCCGCATCCTCGGGCGGTTGCCTCCTCCTCGAACAAGAGGCGCTCCCGCAGGAACTCCCCAACGTCATCGAACAGTTGGTGAACAACCAAGAAAAACTCAAGGAAATGCGCTCGGCAATAGGCACTCTCTCCTCTCCCGACGCCACTCGACAAATTGCTGAGTTACTCGCGCAGTATCTTGCCTGAGTCCTCAGATGCACGTACCCTGTCGCGGTCCGACACTGATGCTATGAAGAACTTCTACATTTTCCTTATTCCGCTCTTTGCGCTGGCCCTGCTTGTTGGATGCGGTCCGAAGCAGGAGGAAACCACGCCCGCGCCGACGCCATCCGCTGAAAAACCCGTGGAGAAGACTGCCCCCACCGGCTTGGAAGGAGAGATCCTCTCTGGCGAGCATGAGGTGATCCTCCGTACGTCCAAGGGTGATATCACCGTGAACCTGAATGCGGATGCCGCACCGAAGACCGTGACGAACTTCATCGCCCTCGCGCAGGCCGGCTACTTCAATGACCTGACCTTCCACCGCGTCATTCCGAACTTCATGATCCAGGGCGGGGACCCGAGCGGAAACGGCACAGGCGGAGAGAGTACCTTCGGAGGAACCTTCGAGGATGAGATCAATGCAAAGAGCTACGGCCTCGACAAGAAACTCCTGAAGGACATGGCTGCCGGGCAGAAGCTCCCGGAGGGGCTCGAAAATGCCACCGTCATGGACTACTACGTGAAGCAGGGCTACACCTACAACGACAAACTCCAGTCCCTCCCAATGGAGCGCGGCGCCATCGCCATGGCGAACCGTGGCCCGAATACGAATGGCAGCCAGTTCTTCATTATCCAGCGCGAAGGGGGCACCCCCTGGCTCGATGGCAAGCACACCGTCTTCGGCAAGGTGACGAAGGGCATGGAGGTCGTGGACGAGATCACCAAGGTGGAGCGGGATGCCTCAGATAAGCCTCTCACGCCGGTGACGTTCACTGTGGAAGTGGTGAAGTGACGAAATGGAGAGTGGAAAATGGAGAATGGACAATGAAAAATAGGTAGAATGCTTACTGGAAGTGTGTGGTGCGATCGTCATTTTCCATTTTCAATTATCCATTTTCCATTCGTTGATGCGCACAAGATTCGCCCCCTCCCCGACCGGCTTCCTCCACGTGGGAGGATTGCGCACGGCGCTCTACGCCTACCTCCTCGCGAAACAAACGAAGGGCAAGTTTCTCCTGCGCATCGAGGATACCGATCAGACGCGGAGCGTCCCCGGAGCGATTGAGAACATTCTCGCGACACTCCACTGGGCGGGACTCCACCCCGACGAAGGCGTCATGCTGCGGAAGGGTGTCGTGGCGCAGGAAGGAACAAAAGGGCCATACATCCAGTCAGAACGAGTGGAGATCTACCGCAAATTCGCTGCGGAGCTCCTCGCGAAGGGGCACGCTTACCCCTGCTTCTGTTCGCCGGAGCGTCTCACGAAAATGCGTGAGGCTCAAATTGCGAAGAAGCAGGCCCCCATGTACGACCGGCACTGCCTCAACCTCTCAAAGCAGGAGATCGCCCAGCGCCTGGAAAAGGGAGAGTCGCATGTTCTGCGTCTGCGGATTCCGCGCGAGCGCACGCTCACCTACGAGGATGAAATCCGGGGCGCCATGCAGTTCAAAGGCCATACTGTGGACGACCAGGTCCTCCTGAAGAGTGACGGCTTCCCCACGTATCACCTCGCACATGTTGTGGATGATCACCTCATGGAGATTGATCTCGTCATTCGCGGCGAGGAATGGCTGAGCTCCACGCCGAAGCACCTGCTCCTCTTCGAGGCCTTCGGCTGGCAGCCCCCCCGCTACGCGCACGTTCCGCTCCTCCTCAATAAGGACAAGAGTAAGTTGAGCAAGCGGCAGGGCGATGTGGCCACGGAGGAGTACATCCGCGAAGGCTACCTCCCGGAAGCCCTCCTGAATTTTCTCGCGCTCCTCGGATGGAATCCCGGCTCCGAGCAGGAGATCTTCCCCCTCGCGGAACTCACCGAACAGTTCTCCCTCGAGCGCGTGCAGAAGGCAGGGGCCATCTTCGACACGGAGAAGCTCCTGTGGCTTCAGGGACAATGGATGCGACGGCTCTCGCGCCAGGAATTTGCGGAACGTATCCGGCCTGTCGTCGGAGAGCGCTTCCCGGATGCCCTGCGAGACTCCCATTTCCCCGCTCGCGCCGCCCTCATCCAGGAGCGCCTCACGTTCTTCAAAGAAGCGCCTGCCATGCTGGGCTTCTTCTACGAGGAGCCGAAGGTCACGGTGGAGCTCCTCGCGAATCCCAAGCAGAAAGTGACACCGGAACTCCTCCCGAAAATCCTCAGGGCCCTCACGGAAATCTGCGAAGCCACCCTCGATGACGAGTGGACGGAGGACGCCCTGAAGGAAAAAGTATCAGCAAAAATGAAAGTGGAAGGACTGAGCCAGGGGCAGATCCTCTGGCCGCTCCGCGCTGCGCTCACCGGCCTCCCCTACAGTCCCGGTGCCTACGAAGTCGCTGTCGCATTGGGGAGGGATACCACTCTCACACGGCTGCAGACAGCGGCAGCCAGAGTGGAGTAGAATCAGCGGCACGTTCCCCTCCTTCCATGCCCTCAGCCGATCTCGAAGTTGAACTTACGACAGAGCAGAACCGCGCTGTCATCGCAGGGAAGACCTCCGTCCCCTTCAAGACTTTCGTCTCCCTCATCCTGCAACGCAAGGTGCTCGGGCTCTTCAAGAATTGGGGGGAGGAGCCGATCATCCTCTCGAGCGAGCTCCTCACGGGCCTCGCGAGCGCCCCACAGGACACGCAGGAAAATCGCACGCATCTGATCATCGTCACGCTCGGCGTGGGCACGCTTTTTGGAATCTTCGCCAGCGCCGTGGGCCTGGCGATCCTCGCTCTCGCGAATATCTCCCTGGGACTGCGTGAGTACCTGCTCATTGTAGGGGGCCTCGCGGGTATCGCCATCCTCGTCTCCCTCCTCGCCCGCATGCAGCGGTTCAACCGCGCCCAGAAGGTGGCGGATACCATGGAAAAAGTGGCCCAATTTTTGTCGAAGAGGTGATGTCTTGAAGCTGATGCCTCCTTTCTCCGTGAGAGATGCCAGCAATGACAGATTTTCCTGTACACTCTCCTCTCTCATGCACTTCCAGGAATTTATCCCCCTCGCGGCCAAGACTACCATGCGCATGGGGGGAAATGCGCGCTACTTCGCGGAGCTCACAGCGAGAGAAGATGTGGAAGGCGCATGGAAGTTCGCACGGGAGAAACATCTCCCCTTCATCGTCCTTGGCGGAGGGGCAAATTCCGTCTTCGCAGACGGCACGATTGAGGCTGTTGTCGTGCATGTTGCCGCGGACGCTGTGGAAGTACGCGGAACGACTGTGCATGTCGAAGCGGGCAAAATTCTCGCGAGCCTCGTCGCGGAACTCGCGAAGCGCGATCTTGATCTCTCGCCGCTCACGGGCATTCCGGGAACGATCGGGGGTGCCATCTTCGGCAACGCCGGACAGGGACCGAAAGGTGTATGGATGAATCATTTCGTTGAGGAGGTCACGGCTTTCGTCGATGGGACTTGGCGTACATTCACGCGCGAGGAATGCGCTTTTCGCTACCGGGAAAGCATCTTCAAGGAGCTCCCTGCCCCTCTCATCTGGGAAGTGACGCTCTCCTTCCCCACGCGACCGGCGCAGGAGATCCTGCACGATATCGAGGCGCTCCTGAAGCGCCGAGCCGAAGCGCAGCCCTTCGCGCGCACGGCAGGCTCCTGCTTCAAGGCGCTCGCGGACGGCACGCCCGCATGGAAGCTCATCGAGGCTGCGGGGCTCAGGGGGCTCAAGATTGGTGATCTGCAAATCAGCGAGAAACATGCGAACTTCCTCATCAACACGAACACAGCGTCCTTCGAGGATCTCCTCTCTGCTGTGAAAAAAATTCGTGCCTCCGTCCCCGCCCCACTCCAGCTGGAGATGCGCCTCTTCGAGAGAAACGGCCACGTCCTCACATGACTGCTATAATGCCTTTTTTGCCTTCACAAAAAGAGGAGGGAGGACGGCTCCTCGGTTCCCTAGTGAAGGCTCCTCGTCAGAATGGGAGATCTTCCACCTTGATCTCCGATTTGTACTGAATGTCGGGGATATCGGAGGCGGCCACGGGAGCGGCGGAGGGCGCGGCGGAGGCGCGGCTGGAAGATCGTGGCGCGCGCTGCGCGCTCGCCTCCACGGACTCCATCGCTGTCCGATTCTGCACGCCGAGGAGGCTCACCTGATCGGCAATGATCTCCGTCGTGGTCCGCTTCTGCCCCTGCTGTGTCTCCCAACTCCTCGTCTGCACGCGCCCGGAAACGTACGCGCGATTCCCCTTGCGGATCGCACGGCTCACCTCATCCGCGAGTGTTCCCCATACCACCACATTGTGAAATTCAGCGCGCTCACGGTCCTCCCCCGTCCCTTTCTCCTTCCAACGATCATTGGTGGCAACACCCATGGTGAGCACCTGCTGCCCGCCGGTCGTCGTGCGGATTTCGGGGTCGCGCGTGACATTCCCCACGATTTCCGCGCGATTCACGGAGGTGAGGATTTCCTTCGCCCCCTCCGGCGTGGGGAGCTGCCCATCCTTCGGATCGAGGAGGATCATCTCGAGCGCCACGATCTTCGTCTTCGACCTCTTCTCCTTGGTCGTCTGGTCCTCCCAGCTATCCGTCTGGAGGCGCCCCGCAATGAAGAGATGGGAACCCGGTCGCACATACTGGCCGGCAAAGTCCGCCATGGACCCCCACGCGGTGACGACATGGAAGGATTTGCCCTGCAGGATCTCTCCTTTCTCCGACTTGAAGGAGAAGGGCACGATGAGATTCAGGTCGACGACACTCGTGCCTCCGGGCGTCTGCCTGAGTTCGATGGGTTGTGTCTGGTAGCCGACGAGATGTACGCGATTGAGAGAGAACATGCTACGAGGGGGAAATGGAAGTAAAGAATGCCACGCTGTCTTCAGGAGAAAGCATTCTCACTGAAGAGGATTGTGTACAAAGGTACACCGTTTTTCCGGCGGTGGACAACCACCTCCCCTTGCATCGCGGGACCCGACGTGTCGCGGCGACTTTCCATGGCGGAAACACCATAGAGAAAAGCCAACGTCCATTTCGTCAATCTTTGTTATTCAGCGCGCTCCAGCCCCACGCGGTACGATGGAAGAACGCGCGGTATGCACATGCAATCCTTTCTCCACCGCCCCCTCTCCCGCATCCTGATCGCGACGGTCTCCGCTGCGCTTTTCTCTCTGGGGAATGCTTCTGCCGCCGCGCTCCTCAAGGTCAACATCGATCCGGGGAATTTTGATGAAATGAAAGTGGAGGTGAACAAGGTGCAGGGGGACCTTTCCAACGCCCAGTGTGGAGGATGGAACTTCGAACAATCGCTCAAGGATGTGCGTATCGATGGAGGAGACAAGGGCGCTGTGCCCAGAGTGACCGGCGCGCCGGGGAGGAAGGGCATCGTCTTCGACGGTGGTGATACTGTCATCCCCCAGGTCCTCGAGAGCGGGATGTCGCTGCGCGAGGAGAACACCGGCGCGAAGAAAAACGGCTTCGCCTTCCCGAACAAGGAGCAGGCAAGCGGGTGGTCCACGGTGTGCAATGTCCGGGAATGTGAAGGATCATTCCCCTACATCAATGAACTCCCCAATCAGATCCCCTGTAAGAACCGCGGGGAGTGCAGGGACATGTGCCCCGAGCTCAACCTCTGGCAGAAGAACCACATGATCTGCACGGCGACGTGGACAGAGTGGGAATGGCAGCTCGTCGGATGGGACGAGGAGGGCAATGAAATATGGGACTGGGTCCCCGTGGAGAGAACGGATACACGGGATGAAACGAGCCCCTGCTACAACATCGAGCATGTGGATGAGAACGGAATTCCGTGGGACCTGTGCCACCCAGGTGACAGTTGGAAGCCCCTGGATCAGCGGATGCAGGAGGAGCGACCGGATGCGAATGTGTCCTGCGAACTCAACGAAATGCGCTACTGCTGCTCGGAATCCATCGTGAATGACAGGAATGAAGACCCCTCGCGCAACTGCCTCCCCTGTCAGGGGGACGGGCTCGAGGTCGGCGGAGGGGGAGGCGACTACAACGGCGATGGTATCGGGGACCTCTACCAAACCGGCTGCCGCAAGGGGAAGAATGCGACGGAGAACGAGGGAAACGGTCGCGAGTACTTCTCGTATTTCCGCGAGTACAAGGCCACCTATGAGCGCAACAAAGTGCAATCAGGCAGCGATGACAATCGCAGGGAAAATCTCCCCCTCCTCTGCTTCGGAAGGTATGACGAACGATTGGAATTCGACCCGAAGATCCGCCGCCTCAAGCCTCCCGACCGGCACTGTGCCATCGATGCGTTCTCCGACGCCGCGCAGCGCTTCGACCGCATGAAGGAGACGCAGAAGATTAAAGGGGAGTACGGCGCCAACTCGAATTTCCCCGACCCCGCCTATCCCGCCGAGAGCAGGGACACCGTCAATGATATCTGGCATACCGATCTCGGCGGCGCCTTCTCGCTCCTCAATGGGGAGAAGGCCAAGAAGAAATTCGGCAAGGACCTCCCCCTCACCCTCCTCTCGCTCGATACGGCCGATCAGCGCGCAACCCCGCAGATGACCAAGGAACAGCCCCTCTCGGAGGGGAGCCTCATCCGCGCCACGGATGACACGGTGGCGAATGACCGGCCGGGCCGGCGCACGATCGTGGAGTGGTGGCAGGAGGAAGAGTCCCAGATGCATAAGCTCTTCACGCCCCCCACCGTCCGCCTGATCCTCCCCTCTCCCTGGTCGGAGGACCTCGACATTTCGCAGCCACTCCTCACGCCGGACATCCCGACGGAGGGGGAGGAAGAAGAATGGAAAGACATGTATCCGCACACGCGGACAATCGACATCCAGCTCCATGCGGAGGAGGACCTCCTCGGCGAGGTCCAGTCCTACCTGGAGGATTCACTCCTCCTCCATATCCGCGAGGAGCCGCTCCCCGTCCTCATCCCCATGGCCTCCCCCACGGAGCTCCGCGCGCTCGCGAACGGATGGGAGAGCTGGATCAAGACGCAGGAAGCCGACGAGAACGCGGGCGGAGCACAGGCCGTCGTCGACAAGCTGGAGGCGTACGCCAGGCAGATCGAGGATGTCCGCAAGCTGCGGGGAGAGCTCGCGAAGTACACCGGCTCACTCCTCTCCTTCCAGCTGCAGATAACACGCATCATCGCCGACTGGATGCAGAAGAATACCAATACGCTCGATACGCTCTACACGCAGTGGAATGAGCGCCT
>JAEAMF010002337.1_pt1 | contig 11046 bp, 7 predicted proteins | sample 8958721 | NCBI WGS metagenome assembly JAEAMF01 (sample SAMN16933255, study PRJNA681124) | bioreactor sludge metagenome | isolation source: anaerobic bioreactor treating anionic surfactant - SDBS | place: India: Bengaluru | collected 2019-02-28
GACAAGAACCGCAACAACGTGGTGCTGAGCCGTCGCGCCTGGCTGGAGCAGACTCAGTCGGAGGTCCGTCAGTCGTTCCTGCACCAGCTGCAGAAGGGCCAGATCCGCAAGGGCGTGGTCTCGTCCATCGTCAACTTCGGCGCATTCGTCGACCTGGGCGGTGTGGACGGCCTGGTGCACGTTTCCGAACTCAGCTGGAAGCACATCGACCACCCGAGCGAGGTGGTCGAAGTTGGCCAGCAGGTCACCGTCGAGGTCAAGGACGTCGAGCTCGACCGCGAGCGGGTCTCCTTGTCGCTCAAGGCGACCCAGGAGGATCCGTGGCAGACCTTCGCGCGGACGCACCAGATCGGCGAGATCGTGCCCGGCAAGGTCACCAAGCTCGTGCCGTTCGGCGCCTTCGTGCGGGTTGAGGACGGCATCGAGGGCCTCGTGCACGTCTCCGAACTGGCCGAGCGCCACGTGGAGATCCCCGAGCAGGTCGTGTCGGTCGACGACGACGTCATGGTCAAGATCATCGACATCGACCTGGATCGTCGCCGTATCTCGCTGAGCCTCAAGCAGGCCAACCAGGGCGTCGACATCGCTGCGGACGACTTCGACCCGTCGCTCTACGGTATGACCGCCAGCTACGACGAGCAGGGCAACTACATCTACCCCGAGGGCTTCGATCCGGAGACCAACGAGTGGAAGCCCGGCTTCGAGGAGCAGCAGGCTGCTTGGGAAACCCAGTACGCCGAGGCGCAGGCCCGCTGGCTGGCGCTCAAGAAGCAGGCCGCAGAGGCGGAGGAGACCGCTGCCTCGGCAGCCGCGCAGACCGCGTCGCCCACCGGCTACACCTCGGAGCCCGCTGCGGGTGAGGGCTCACTCGCCTTCGACGAGGCCTTGCAGGAGCTTCGTGAGAAGCTCACCAGCGGCAACAACTGATACACGAACCCGCAAAACGCCCCGGACCTCAGTGTGGTCCGGGGCGTTTTGCGCAAACAAGGAGGACCCATGCTGACCCTTGGCGACTGGCCGATCCTGGACTATGACGACGATCCCGATGACCTGGTCTCCCGTCTCAGCCAGTCCAAGCCTGAGGAGCGCCTTCCCGAGCGGGCGGTGCTGGCGATCCTCGGACAACAGGTCTTGGCCCATGCTCAGGCGGAGAGGCTACGCCAGGTGGGCGTGGTCGACTTCGTCACTGCTCGCTACCCCATCTACCAGATAGAACGCGCTGGCCGGCGGGTGGCGCTGGTGGAGGCGCCGATCGGAGCTGCGGCGGCGGTGATGGTGGGCGAGTTCCTCCGCCAGCGAGGGGTACGCAGCGCGGTGGCGGTCGGTTCGTGCGGGGCCCTGCGTCCCTTCGATGAAGGTGCCTTCATCACACCCGTCCGGGCGTTGCGCGCCGAGGGCGTCAGCCACCATTACCTGCCGCCCGGCGAGTGGGTGGAGACCGACGCCGCGGTCCGCGCCGCCTGCCTGTCAGCCATCCGGGGACGGGGACATGAAGGGGTGGAGGCCGACACTTGGACGACCGATGGCTTCTACCGCGAGACACCCGCCCTGCTGGCCCATCGAATCGCACAGGGCTGTTCGGTTGTCGAGATGGAGTGCGCGGCCTGGGCAGCCTGGGCCTTGTTCCGCGGCGTTCGGTTCGGGCAGATCCTGTTCACGGCAGACTCGCTCGCCGGGGAAACCTACGACGCTCGTGACTGGGGTGTCGGCTCCCACGAAGTTGCCCTGCGGATGGCGATCGATGCGGCGTTCGGGTTGGAGGATTGAGGTGGCCTTCTCGGTTGCCTTGACCGGCGGCATCGCGTCCGGCAAGACGACGGTGGCCAACCTGCTCGCAGAGCACGGAGCGCTGCTGATCGATTCCGACCAACTCGCCCGGGAGGTCGTCGAACCGGGGACGCCCGGCCTGGCCCAGGTGGTGACGAGGTTCGGAGAACAGGTTCTGACGCAGGCCGGCAGTCTGGATCGCCAGGCGCTGGGCGAGATCGTCTTCGCAGACGCCGCCGCCCGCGCCGACCTCAACGCGATCGTCCACCCCCTGGTCCGGCGGCGGCGAGCGGAGCTCATCGCGCAGGCCGCAGCAGATCAGATCGTGGTTTCGGTGATACCGCTGCTGGTCGAGACCGGGTTGGTCGACCAGTTCGACGCCGTGGTGGTGGTGGATGTCCCCAGCCAGACGCAAGTGGCGCGCCTGGTGAGGCGCAACGACATCAGTCCGGAACAGGCTCAGGCCAGGCTGGACGCCCAGGCCAGCCGTGCCGAGCGACTGGCAGCCGCCGATTGGGTGGTGACCAACTCCGGCAGCCGTGCCGAACTTGAGGCGCAGGTGGAGCGGCTTTGGTCGCAGATGCGCAGCAAAGCCCAAGGCTGCGAACCAGGAAAGTGAGTCTGTCGGTGCGCCGACCTACGCTGGACGCATGCGCCCAGTCGAAGAGATAACGCGGCGGGTTGCACCGTTCAAGGTGCAGTCCGAATTCCAGCCCTCCGGCGACCAGCCTGCCGCAATAGCCGAACTCGAACGCCGGGTGCGGGCGGGGGAGGACGACATCATCCTGCTCGGCGCGACCGGCACCGGCAAGACGGCGACGGTCGCCTGGTTGGCTGAGCGGCTGCAGCGTCCGATGCTGGTGATGCAGCCGAACAAGACGTTGGCCGCCCAGTATGCGGCCGAGTTGCGGCAGTTCTTCCCTGCCAATGCGGTCGAGTACTTCGTCAGCTACTACGACTACTACCAACCCGAGGCCTACGTACCGCAGACCGACACCTACATCGAGAAGGACTCCAGCCTCAACGAGGAAGTCGAGAGGCTTCGCTATTCGACCACCAACTCCCTGTTGACCCGGCGCGACGTCATCGTGGTTGCGACGGTCTCGGCCATCTACGGCCTCGGCACGCCTCAGGAATACGTTGACTCGATGCTCAAGCTGCGAGTCGGGCAGGAGTGGGGACGCAACGACCTGCTGCACAAACTGGTTGAAATGCAGTACGTGCGGAATGACCTCGCGGGCACCCGCGGCACCTTTCGGGTGCGTGGTGACACCCTCGAGATCTTCCCGATGTACGAGGCCAATGCCGTCCGGGTGGAGTTCTTCGGCGACGAAGTCGACGCCCTGTCCACCATGCACCCGATGACCGGCGAGTTGGTGACCACCGACGATGAGATGTACGTCTTCCCGGCTTCGCATTACGTGGCCGGGCCTGAGCGCATGGAGCGCGCCATCAGCGGCATCGAATTGGAGTTGGCAGACCGCCTCGCCGAGTTCGAGGCGCAGGGCAAGCTGCTGGAGGCGCAGCGGCTGCGGATGCGCACCACCTACGACGTGGAGATGATGCGTCAGATCGGCACCTGTGCAGGCATCGAGAACTACTCGCGGCACATCGACGGACGCGGGCCGGGTACCCCCCCGAACTGTCTGCTCGACTACTTCCCGGAGGACTTCCTGCTGGTCATCGACGAGTCGCACGTCACGGTGCCGCAGATCGGTGGAATGTACGAGGGCGATATGAGCCGCAAGCGCACCCTGGTCGAACACGGCTTCCGACTGCCGAGCGCGATGGACAATCGTCCGCTGCGCTTCGAGGAGTTCACCGAACGCATCGGGCAGACCGTCTACTCGTCCGCAACCCCCGGCCCCTACGAGATCTCGCGATCCGATGGGATCGTCGAACAGATCATTCGGCCCACCGGGCTGGTCGACCCAGAGGTGATCGTCAAACCCACCAAGGGCCAGATCGACGACCTGATGGGCGAGATCAGGGCGCGTGTCGAACGCGACGAGCGCGTCCTGGTGACCACCCTGACCAAGAAGATGGCCGAGGACCTCACCGACTACCTGATGGAGCACGGCGTCCGAACCCGTTACCTGCACTCCGAAGTCGACACACTGCGCCGTGTCGAGCTGCTGCGCGAGCTGCGGCTCGGAGAGTACGACGTGCTGGTCGGCATCAACCTGCTGCGTGAGGGCCTCGACCTGCCCGAGGTGTCATTGGTGGCGATCCTTGACGCCGACAAGGAGGGTTTCCTGAGGTCGGAGCGGTCCCTGATCCAGACGATCGGACGCGCCGCCCGCAACGTCTCCGGCCAGGTGCACATGTATGCCGACCAGATGACGTCTTCGATGAGCCACGCAATCGACGAGACCAACCGGCGTCGCGCCAAGCAGGTGGCGTACAACACCGCACACGGCATTGACCCGCAACCGCTGCGCAAGCGGATCGCCGACATCACTGACCTGATGGCGCGTGAGGACGCCGACACCGAGCGCTGGGTCGCCAGCCGCCAGGGCGGGGGACGGACGCGCACCACCTCGATCGCGCTGCCGAGTGAACTGCGCGACTTGGACGCAGCGAACCTCCCGGCGACCGAATTGGCCGCACTGATCCAGGAACTGACTGCGCAGATGCATCAGGCGGCCGGCGAACTCCAGTTCGAATTGGCGGCCCGGCTGCGGGACGAGGTGGCTGACCTCAAGAAGGAACTCAGGCAAATGGTGGAGGCAACTCGATGACAACCGAGGTTTGAAGTGAAGCCGCAAGCCGCGTCGAGGACGGTCGGTGCTATGGTGCTGAGGTCATCCCTGTCGGGTTGGCGCAGGTCACGGTGAAGTGAGAGAATCCTGGGTGGAGGGGAGTAGCCCCCGTGCGGAATCGTCAACACGAAGCTTGACTTCCGAGTTCGCAGCGGATCTGGACGATCAGCGGCAAGACCTCCAAGACAATTCTCCCTCTCTGAGTCGGAAGGTACGCCGATGCACGTAACTCCCTTGGTCTGGATCGTCACCTTGTCAGTGCTGACGGCGATCTTGGCCTTCGACGTGATCATGATGATCCGAAGGCCGCACGAGCCCTCCATGAAGGAGGCGACGATCTGGATCAGCATCTACGTCATGCTGGCCGTCATGTTCGGCATCGGCATCGGCTTGTTTGCCCACCCGGTGACCGACAAGACGAGTTGGGACTACGCCATCGAGTTCTTCTCCGGCTACCTGACCGAGTACTCGTTGTCGATCGACAACCTCTTCGTCTTCATCATCGTGCTGGGCAGCATGCGGGTGCCGCGTGTCTATCAGCAGTTCGCGCTGATGTGCGGCATCATTTTGGCGCTGGTCTTCCGCGGCATCTTCATCATGGCGGGCGCTGCCCTCATCGAGCGCTTCGCCTGGGTCTTCTTCATCTTCGGCGCCTTCCTGCTCTACACCGGCATCAAGCTGGTCATCGACTACCGCAAGCACGGTGAGGAGGAGTCCGCCCAAACCGACACCGCCGTGATGCGGTTCGTGAAGCGGGTCGTCCCGTCCACCGACGAGTACCACGGCACCCACTTCTCTGTGAAGATCGACGGTCGTCGGGTCTTCACCCCGATCTTCTTCGTGGTGGTCGCGCTCGGTTCGATCGACATCATGTTCGCGCTCGACTCGATTCCGGCGATCTTCGGTCTTACGCAGGAGCCGTACCTGGTCTTCACCGCGAACTTCTTCGCGCTGATGGGTCTGCGCCAGCTCTACTTCCTGCTCGGCGGGCTGCTGCAGCGGCTGGTCTACCTGTCGCTCGGTCTGGCGTTCATCCTCTGCTTCATCGCGGTCAAACTGGTGCTGCACGCGATGCACCACTACGGCTGGGTCTCCTGGGAGGTTCCCACTGTGCTCTCCTTGTTGGTGATCGTGGTGACCATCGCGTTCACCGCCACGCTGTCGCTGCTGAAGACCCGCTCGGACGGATCGAAGGCCGAGATCGGCAGCAACTGATCCGTCCCCACGAATCTTGCGGTTGAGCCCGCGGCAGGTCTGTCACCAGCCGCGGGCTCGCCATCGCGCCAGCTGAGGTCGTTCGGCACCAAGCGTCGTCGAATCGCCATGACCCGGGTGGATGATGGTCTGGTCGCAGAAGCGGTCGAAGATCTTGCCGGTGACATCGTCCAGCAGGGACGCGAAGTCGGCCGGTGAGTCGGTCTTGCCGACGCCCCCCGGGAAGAGGGAGTCGCCGCTGAAGATGTGGGTCGGCCCGGTGCCGGTGCCGCGCAGGACCAGCGCGATCGAGCCGGGGGTATGCCCGACCAGCCCGATCACCTCCAGGCTGACACCGCCGCAACCGATCTGATCTCCGGTCCACACCTGGTGGCTGGCGACACCGGTCTGTTGTGCGATGGCTTCGGCGTCCGCGCGTCCAGCGAACGGCTTCGCACCGGTCTGAGCAATGACTTCGGCCAGTGCCTGCAGATGGTCGGCGTGCCGGTGGGTGCTCACCACCACCCCGAGTGGCCGCCCAGCCATCATTCCCAGAAGTCGTCGGGGTTCGGTGGCCGCATCGATCAGCAGCAGCGGGCTGTTACCACCGGCATGGAGCAGGTAGGAATTGTTGTCCAGGCTGCCCAGCGAGACCTTGGTGCAGTGCACCTCGGAGACCTCGAACTCGACCGGCCCGGTCTGGACGGTCGTGTGGAAAAGACGAGTCATTCCGCCACGCTAGCGGCGTGCGTCAGCGCAGCGCCGGGGAGGCCGGCAAGTCGATGGCCAGGTCGGCGCTGAGGCGCCCGGTCAGCCAGCCAAGGAGCAGGGCGTCGGAACCGTTGATCTCGCACAATTCCCCGGCCGAGCCTGCCTCCAAATGGAACCCGGTGTCGCTGCTCAGCCGCAATACTCTGCCGTCGAGCGGGTCGAAGTCCAGCATCGTCCACTCCAGCAGGAGCCGGGCGATCCCCGGTTCCACCTGTGTCACCTCGTACCCACAGTCCAGGTCAACGTGGTGCAGGACGACCTCGTTCAGCCGCAGCAGCGGGAGCAGGTCGCAGCGCACCAAGTCACCGGGGGTGAGTTCGACGACCAGTTCCTTTGGAACCGAGTGCAGCACGTTGAAGCGGCGATTGAGCCGTCCGGCGCTGGTGTCCAGGTCAATCTGCAAGTCAAGCCCGCGTCGTTCCGAGCCGCGTTCGATGGCCTGCTCGCGGTCCTCTTGGGAGTCATACATCAAGCCGCGCCGTCCCATCAGCACTGAATCCACCGCACGCACCAAGGCGTCAGCGTTACGTGCCAAGTGGGCGGCTACGTGCGCCCGCGTCCATCCGGGTAGCCGCGAAGGCTCCTGCCATGCCTGTTCGCTGATGGCGATGGTGTCACCGAGCAACCGCTGGGTCGCTTCGACCTTGTACTTTCGCAGACTGGCCACCTGGGTGGACTCGCCCAGCGTTGCCTGCTTTCCCGGGTCCCACGCCATCTTGTGCCCTCCCAACGAGTTCTGGTTCGGTGCTTGCGTGACTCACTTTACGTGGTGGCGGTCGCGCATAGTGAGGCCGCAGAACTGTCAGCGGGGGCGCATACCATGAAGGACGTGAAGGATCGACTCAGAGTCTCCGGTGCTCGGGAACACAATCTGCGCAATATCTCCCTCGACCTGCCGAAGGACGCGCTGATTGTCTTCACCGGGTTGTCGGGATCGGGCAAGTCTTCCCTGGCCTTCGACACCATCTTCGCCGAGGGACAGCGCCGCTACGTCGAGTCGCTGTCCGCCTATGCGCGGCAGTTCCTCGGCCAGATGGACAAGCCAGCGGTCGACTTCATCGAGGGCCTGTCGCCGGCTGTGGCGATCGACCAGAAGTCCACCAGCCGAAATCCGCGGTCGACCGTCGGCACGGTTACCGAGGTCTACGACTACCTGCGGCTGCTGTTCGCCCGCATCGGCCACCCCCATTGTCTGGTCTGTGGTGAGTTGATCAGCCGTCAGACGCCCCAGCAGATCGTCGACCAGGTGCTCGAGTTGCCGGAGGGCACCCGATTCCAGGTGCTGGCGCCGATGATCCGAGGCCGCAAGGGCGAGTACCGCGAGATCTTCCGCACGCTGGCCGGTGACGGCTACGCAAGGGTCCGCGTCGACGGTGAGACCTACCAACTGACCGACCCGCCCACCCTCGACAAGCAACGCAAGCATGACATCGACGTGGTCGGCGACCGGGTGGCGGTCAAGGCGTCCGCCAAGCAGCGCATCACCGACTCGATCGAGACCGCGCTGGGGCTGGCCAACGGGCTGGTCATTCTCGACTTCGTAGAGCGGGACAGCGATGACCCGCACCGGACGCGCAGCTTCAGTGAAAGGTTGGCCTGCCCGAACGGTCACGACATCGCGCTGGATGAGATGGAGCCCCGGCAGTTCTCGTTCAATAGCCCGTGGGGTGCCTGCCCGGCCTGTACCGGGCTGGGCACCATGCTCGAGGTGGACCCTGCCCTGGTCGTCCCGGATCAGCTCAAGAGCCTCGCCGAAGGTGCCATCGCGCCGTGGTCCAGCCCGACAGTGGCCGCGCACTACAGCCACGTCTTCGAGTCCTTGGCAGAACAGCACGGTTTCTCGGTCGAGACCCCATGGCGTGAACTGCCCGACAACGTCAGGCAGTTCATCCTCAAGGGCCACGACGACCCGGTGCTGGTGCGCTACCGCAACAGGTTCGGGCGAGTGCGCACCTACACGCAGAAGTACGAGGGCGTCCTGCCGCAGGTACGCCGCCGCTACGACGAGGCCGAGTCCGATGCGGCGCGCGACCGGTGGGGTGCCTACCTGCAAGAGATCCCATGTTCGGCCTGTGGGGGAGCGCGATTGAAACCCGCGTCGCTGGCGGTCACCATCGACGGCCGCAACATCTCCGAGGTTTCGCAGATGTCGATCGACCAGCTGGCCGATCGGGTCGATGCCCTGGACCTGTCCGGGCGCGAGATGGCGATCGCTGAACTGGTCCTGCGCGAGATCAAGACCAGGCTGCGTTTCCTGCTCAATGTCGGCCTCGACTACCTGACGCTGTCCCGCGCCGCCGGGTCACTGTCGGGCGGTGAGGCGCAGCGCATCCGGTTGGCCACCCAGATCGGGTCGGGCCTGACCGGTGTGCTGTACGTGTTGGATGAGCCGTCCATCGGCCTGCACCAACGCGACAATCACCGCCTGATCGAGACCTTGGAGCGCTTGCGCGACCTGGGCAACACGTTGATCGTCGTCGAACACGATGAGGACACTATGCGTGCGGCAGACCACATCGTCGACATCGGTCCGGGAGCCGGTGAGCACGGCGGCGAGATCGTGGTCAGCGGTAGCTTCGACGATGTGCTGGCCTGCGACCGGTCCATCACCGGCGCCTATCTGTCGGGGCGCCGGGGGATCGCACTGCCGGCTAGCCGGCGGCGAGGCAACGGCCAGTCGCTGGTGGTGCATGGCGCAGCCGAGAACAACCTGGCCGATGTCACCGTGGGGTTCCCCCTCGGACGGTTCATCGCCGTCACCGGGGTCTCGGGCTCAGGCAAGTCTTCACTGGTCAACTCCATCCTCTACACCTCGCTGGCCAAGCATCTCTACGGCGCAAAAGACGTGCCCGGCCGCCACACCGGCATCACCGGCGTCGAGGCGATCAACAAGGTGGTGCACGTCGACCAGTCGCCGATCGGACGCTCACCGCGCTCCAACCCGGCTACCTACACCGGGGTCTTCGACAAGATTCGTACGTTGTTCAGCCAGACCCCGGAGGCGAAGGCGCGTGGCTACCTGCCCGGCAGGTTCAGCTTCAACGTCAAGGGGGGCCGGTGCGAGCAATGCATGGGCGACGGCACGCTCAAGATCGAGATGAACTTCCTGCCCGATGTCTATGTGCCCTGCGAGGTCTGCCATGGCGCCCGTTACAACCGCGAGACCCTGGAGGTGAAGTACAAGGGCCTCAGTATCGCCGAGGTGCTTGAGTTGCCGATCGAACAGGCGGCGGAGTTCTTCGCGCCCATTTCGGCCATCTCGCGATACTTGAACACGCTGACCGAGGTCGGCTTGGGTTACGTTCGGTTGGGTCAACCGGCCACGACACTGTCGGGTGGCGAGGCCCAGCGGGTGAAGTTGGCGGCCGAGCTGCAGCGTCGCTCGACCGGGCGCACCCTGTACGTCCTGGACGAACCGACCACCGGTCTGCACTTCGAAGACATCAACAAGCTGCTCAGTGTGCTGAGCCGGCTCGTCGACAGCGGCAACACTGTGGTGGTCATCGAACACAACCTCGACGTCATCAAGACCGCGGACTGGGTGATCGACATGGGGCCGGAGGGTGGCCACCGCGGCGGCCAGGTGGTCGCCACCGGTACGCCCGAAGATGTGGCGCACAACCCGGGGAGCTTCACCGGCGAGTTCCTCAGCCGGATCCTGACCGGCCGTGAGGTGCCGCTGGCCGAGCCCGCAGACGAGAAGCTGATCGAGGTTGCCGAAACAGCCAAGCCCAAGCGGCGTCGTGCCCCGAAGGACGCCGCTGCCGTCACCACCCCTGCCGCTTGATGGCTGACCCTGCGAGCTACCGCCCGGCGCCCGGATCAATCCCAACCGATCCGGGTGTTTACCGATTCAGCGACCCGTACGGCCAGGTCGTCTACGTCGGTAAGGCGAAGAACCTGCGCAACCGCCTCAACTCCTACTTCGCCGACCCGGCGGGCCTGCACTTCAGGACGCAGACCATGCTGCGCACCGCCGCCGCCGTCAGTTGGACGGTGGTCCGAAACGAGGTTGAGGCGCTGCAGCTCGAATACACCTGGATCAAGCAGTTCGACCCCCGGTTCAACATCAAGTACCGCGACGACAAGTCGTATCCGTGGTTGTGCGTCACCTGGAGCGAGGAGTTCCCCCGGGTCTTCGTCGGTCGCGGCGTCAAGCGCAAGGGCTGGCGCTACTACGGGCCTTTCGGTCAAGCGTGGGCGGTTCGGGAATCGGTGGATCTGTTGCTCCGGGTCTTCCCGATGCGATCGTGCAGCAACGGCGTCTTCCGCAATGCGGTGGCCTCGAATCGTCCCTGCCTGCTCGGTCACATCGGCAAATGTTCGGCTCCCTGCGTCGGACGAGTGACCGCTGACGAGCACCGTGAGATCGCCGACGATTTCTGTGCGTTCTGGGCGGGCCAGACTCGCGGCCTGGAGCGCAAGCTGGCCAGGCAGATGCGGGCCGCGTCCGAAGCCCAGGAGTACGAGCGGGCGGCGGTGATCCGCGACTCACTGGATGCGCTGCGGCAGGCCACCGAAAGAAACGCCATCGTGCTGCCGGACGGCACCA
>JAEAMF010002338.1_pt1 | contig 11046 bp, 5 predicted proteins | sample 8958721 | NCBI WGS metagenome assembly JAEAMF01 (sample SAMN16933255, study PRJNA681124) | bioreactor sludge metagenome | isolation source: anaerobic bioreactor treating anionic surfactant - SDBS | place: India: Bengaluru | collected 2019-02-28
CTGCCGCACTGGCTGGAGAACCCGGGTCTGGCGCTGGGAGCACCTGCCGGCCAGATGGCCCTCGCGCCGCTGCAGGCCTACCAGCCCCGCTTCCAGCAGGCAGTGCAGTCGCCGGGGATGGGAGCGTGCCCGCTGGAGCCGCCGTGGCCGTTGCAGGCCTGGCCCACTTTCTGGCATCGCTATCTGGAGACCGGTAACCTGGCCAGCGTGAACGCGACCCAGGCCTGGCGCTCGCTGGTGCCGCTGCGCGGCAAGCTCGCGCTGGCCGTCAGCCCGGCCTCGCTGGCGGTGCGCCTCGTGCACGAGGCCTACTACTACCCCCATGGCATTGCCTATGTGCTGACCGCCGAATACCGCGGCAACCTCACTCTGCCCAAGATGGTTGGCCTGGCCCTGACGCTGCACGGTGGGGCGGAGTACGTGCTCGCGGGCGCCACCTCGAGCGCTACCGTCGACGCCACGGCGCTGGCCCAGCACGCGCTGGGCCTCATCCGCCAGAACATGCTGCCGGGTGCCGCGGCGGGCAGCACGGACGTCGAGCCCTTTGCCATAGCCACCGTCGTGCGCGGCAGTGGAGTCAACGCCACCGCGGCCTTTCCACCTGCCCCGCTGGTCCAGCAGGCCCTGGAGGGAGTCACAACCTGGAACGCGGCATGGTTGGCGGCTATCCTGCCGGCGCTGGATACCGTCTGTCTGCCCATGACCAGCACGAGCGTTTCGGAAGCACTCTACGCCCACGATGTCCAGCGCGCCGCCTGGAGCCCGGCGTTGTTTACCCTGCCTTCCGGCCAGGAGCATTCCCTCGCCCTGTACCATCGCAACCTGCTGATGCTGTCTTTGCAGGTCCACAGCCTCAGTGTGCTGGCCACCGATGCCGCCCACCGGCTGCAAAGCGGAGCGGCTCTGCCCCTGGTGCTGCGGGATTGCGCCAGAAACGCCGGCGGGGCTCTGGGACGCCTGTACGGAGGCGTTGCCGGCTCGTACCGCTACCCCAGCGCCATGCGGCAGATCGACAACAGCGGCCGCAAGCTGGAGATCGACCAGGTGCGCGCCAGCCTGGCCAGCCCGCCCATGCCGGGGCTGCACCCGCCGGCGAGTCCGGCCGGCTGCACCTTTCCGTGATGCGGGGTGGGGGGCGGGGTGGTTCACGAACCGCCCCTACGGGTCGAAACTGCTTTCCACCTGATCGCTCGTCACGCCCAGGAACCAGCTGCCGCAGCGCACCCAGCCCTGCCGCGTGCGGCCGTCGCGGTCGCGCACCTCTACGCGAAAGACGGCCTGCCCGCGCGAGGACCAGGTGTACGGCCCCTTGCGCACCATACGGAACTCGGCCTGCAGCACCTCCAGGTCGTTGTCACGCGCCCACTTGTGGAGCAGATGATTGGAACGCGCGACATAGCCGTAGATGCTTGCGGCCACCACCAGGATGAGCAGCGCAACCATCGCGACAGGCATGGAATCCTCCTTCAGCGCAGCGTCGTGGCCAGGAATTGCCCCGGCCGTTTCCGCAAGACTTCCCAAGTCTCGAAGACTTCGGAAGTCTTGTCCGCCTACCCTTTCGTGTTTGCGCTACTACCCCCTGCGTTTCCGGCAGGGTTCGTGGTCGGTCTTTGTCCCTACCGCCGGTACTCGTAGGTGGCCAGCGCGTACCCGTCCAGGCCGAACACCGTAACCCGGTCGCCGTTCAGCACCAGGTCGTAGCACCCGCTCGTGCCATAGCCGGCGCCCATCTCTTGGCAAAAGTGGCCGCCTTCGACCCTCCAGGTACCTATCTCCACCGGCGGCGACTCGTTCAGCGAGGCGGTCAGCGTCCCGCCGGGCGCAAGGGTGACGGCGACCTGCGCGCCGGCCTCGTGGATGTACAGCGTACACCCCTGCGTACCATCCTACTTCCTCCATCCCGTATAGGACATGCCATACAGGCTCAGGACCAGGCGCATGGCTCCGCTGGCCGTGTCGGGCACGAAATCGAACTGGTAGAACTCGTACCCGGCCGGCACAAAAAAGCTGGTCGTGGACAGGGGCAGCAGCTCGACCGGCGGCCCGGTGTGGGAATTCACGTAAAGCTGGCGATCGACGCGCGATACGCTCAGCGTGACGTCGCCCATGCCGGCAAACCGGTACTCGCCGGCGTACGCATCCAGGCGCTGCGGATCCATGCTCCGGCTCAGGACGCCGGCGGTGGCGTGCATCTGCGCCAGGCGGCCGAGCTGGGCCTGCACGCCGGCCAGAGCGCCGGCCAGCGCGCGCCGCGCCTGAAACTCGCGGTTCAACAGGTCGCGCCACGCCTCATGCTGCACCTGGCTGATGGCCATCAGCACGGTCGAGTCTGAGGCGGACCAGTCGACATCGGGCCCACTCTTATCCGTCCCCGGTGCCAGCACCAGGTGTTTGTAGAATGCCAGGGCGACCAGCGACCGCAGCACGTCGCCGTCGGTGGACGGGTAGTGCCGGCTGAGCAGGTCGGTGTTGGCCAGGGCGATGAAGGTCAGGTGTTCCTCCGGCAGCTTTAAATAGAGCGCCGAGGTGGACGGCGGTGAAAAGCCGGAATGCCAGATCAGGCGCGTGCCGCGGTACTCTTGAGTGAACCAGCCCAGGCCGTAGGGCAGGGTCTGGCCCGATGTGGATACCGTGGGCGTCCACATCTGCTCCCTGGTGGCGGCCATCAGCAGCGTGTTGGCGTCGAGCGCCGCGTCGAACTTGGCCAGGTCGACCACCGTGGAGATGAGGCCGGCGGCGGCGCTGTAGCTGTCCTGGTACAGACCGGGCGCCGGGTTGAGATCCGCATCGAGCGTGTACGGCCGGGCCAGCGTGGCATAGACGCGCTCGCAGGCCTGGGCAAAGTGGAGACCGGCGCAGGTGGACGGCGGACCCGGGGCGGTGTTGCCCATGCCCGGCGGCGACAGGACCCGCTCGTACAGCCAGTCCTGCAGCGAGCGGCCGGTGGCGGCCAGCACCACCTGGCTCAGCAGGCCGTAGCGGTTGCCGTTGTACTGGTAGCGCGAGCCCGGCGAGCCCTCCGAGGTGTGGCTGAGCAGGTGGCGCACCAGCACGGCGTCACCCTCGGGCAGGCTAACGCCGTAGCGCGAGACCGGATCGTCGAGGCTCAGCTTCCCGTCCTGCACGAGCTGCATGATGGCCACCGCCGCCAGCGGCTTGGTGACCGAGGCCAGCTCGTAGGGTGTGTCCGGCGTGGCCGGGACCTGCTTCTCGACGTCGGCAAAGCCCAGACCGCGCGCCCAGACCAGCTCGCCATCCTTCACGATTGCCGCGGACATCCCCGGGATCTTCATCTCCTGCCGCAGTGCCTCCAGCTCGGCTTCAAAGCCGGCCAGCGAGCGGGTCAAGGGGGCAGGCGTCGACATTGCCGCCGGTGCGGCGCTGGTGCCACACCCCGCCAGAACGAGGCAGGGCAGGATTGCCAGACGTATCCATCTCCATTTCATGGGGCTACCCCTTTCCGCCGCCAGGCGGCCGGGTGGCTGACCCGCCGGGCACGACGAAGGCACGGCGACGAGCTCTGGGTGTCCTCAGCATCTTTCAATGTCTCAGTGATTCGATGTTTCCGCATACCGGCAGGACGCCTCCATCCCGGGCGCATGGCGCGCTCTTGCGCACGCTGCCTGCAGTATACAGCCTGCGGGCTTGTGGCGCATCGGCCGGCGGGGTAGTCCGGGCACTGGTCAGGTGGACAATGTTGTGCCGGGCTGTTGCACCGAACTGCACCCCGTCGGGACGATCGTTTGACAAGCGCCGGGCACTCGCCTACAATGGGCTCGCAGACCCCTTGCCGTTTTAGCCATCATATCCGTGGATTTTCCCGGCACATGGCGGCGCATGGGTGGCTGTGTGCGACGGAGGTGCACGATCATCTCGAACGCGGAACCCGAGGTACTGCCCGACACCGGCAAAACCGCTGTGCTGTGCCCCCGCTGCCAGGCGAGCAACGACCCCGGCCTGAGGCGCTGTGTTGTCTGCGGGGCTGACCTGCGCCCGGCGCGCGGCAAGCGCCATCTCCTGCGCACGGCCATTCTCGCCCTGGCCCTGCTGGCGGCGGTCGTGGCCTTTGTCGTCCTTCCGCTGTCGGCCATTGTGCCCCGCCTGGCGCAAAAGAGGGCGGCCTGGGCCGCGCCCACCGCGCTTCCGGTCCCCACCGCAACCCCGGTGCCCCCCGCGGTCTTGAGCGAGGATGTGTTTTCCTTTCAGTACCCCGCCGGCTGGTGGCGCATGGGACCCGCCGAAGCGGCTCTCGTGCGCCTGACCTCATTTCAGGACCTGCCGACCGACGTGGGCAGTTACATCGGCGGCGTCTTTACCGAGGGCATGGACAGTTGCCCCGGCTGTGCCCAGATCGTGGTGAGCGTGGCGCAGGATACCAGCCTCACCGGCATCCTGACCGAGGCGCAGTACCAGGCGCTCCACGCCGCCAGCGAACGCGCGCTCGGCGCGCGGCTCCTGTCCCAGCGCCGGACCGAGCTGGCGTCCCTGCCGGCCGTCGAGTCCGTCTACCTGGATCCGGCCAGCGAGACCCGGCTGTGGGAGTTCCTGATGGTCCCGCAGCAGCCGGGTCTGGCCTACCGCATCACCTGCTCCAGCCACCGGGACTCGTTCGCCACCTTCGAGCCCATCTTTCAGCAGGCCGTTGCCTCCCTGCGTGTCGCCGGCCAGGCGCCGGCCTCCGGCCCGACCCGCGTCCCGTACCGTACGCCCACGCCCGTGCCGGTGCGCAGCCCGACCCCGGTGCGGACCTACACGGTGCAGTCGGGCGATGTCCTTGGGGTGATCGCCAGGAACCTGAGCGTCACCGTCGAAGCGCTGGCCCAGGCCAACGGTCTGGAGGAGCCGTACATCATTCACCCCGGTGACGTGTTGACCGTGCCGCTGGGCACACGGTAGAATAGAACCCCGGTTTCTGGGACATCCGAACGTGGTTACTATGAAGATACTGTAACTCCCGGCCGGGCCGGGTCGCTCTGCCATTCAGGTATTTTTCATCTTCTTGGTGTATGATGAAGAGGGTGGGGGGCGCTTGTTGCGGTTGGTCCGGTATCTCCTGCGCATTCTCCACGTCCTCCCCGCTCTCTGGTCTGCCGAGCTGCTCCGTTGTCCCCGGCAGTAGAAGAACCTGAATCAAGTGCACGAGGGGGGCTCCGTTCTCTGCCCTGTCCGGCAGTGGGCCTTACCTCTTCGCTCGTGATGCATTGCGGGTTCGCGTCTGCGTTGGTTCGCTGTAGGTCCTGACTGTGCGTGACCCCTGGATTGGGGAGCACAGCGGGGAGAATCACCCCGGAGGAGGGGACTATGCTACGCAGCAAGGTTCTTCGCCTACTGGTTCTGCTCAGCCTGGTGCTGGGCATGCTGGGGCCCGCGCCGGCCCGGCTGGTGCAGGCACAGGACGCCACGGCTCAGGCCACCACGATCATCGCCGCGCTCAGCGACTATGGCTCGGGGGAGACCACCGAGCAGACCGTGGCCACCATGATCGCGGGCTGGAATCCGGCCGCCATCGTCACGGCCGGAGACAACTACCACTACCAGAACTGTAACAGCTACGAGACGTGTGTCGGCAACTACTACGGGTCCTTCGTGACCGCCCAGACCTTTTACCCCACGCTGGGCAACCACGACTATGACAACCCTCCGGTAGGCCTGACCGACTGGAACAACTACTTCACTTACCTGCCCACGAACTCGGATGCGCAGCGGCGCTGGTACGATGTGGTGGTGGGCGACGTGCATTTCTTCATGCTCGACGCCAACTACAACCAGAGCACGCAGAGCACGTGGCTGTCGACCGTCGTTCCCGCGTCGACCTCGGTGTGGAACATTGCCGTACTGCACCAGGCGCCCTACTCGACCGGCTACTATGGCGACATCGCCGCCTCGCAGATGTCCTACGGCACGTATGGCATCGACTTTGTGATCTGCGGTCACAACCACCACTTTGAACGGCTTTACAAAGCGGATGGGGGTAAAGACGTCCGCTACTTCATCGACGGTTATGGCGGAAGCGCTTCGCACAGCCAGTGCGGTACTAACACGTCGGCCGCCACGAGCGAATTCTGCCTGGCCAACACGCCCGGCGCGATCAAGATCACCGCCTCGGACACGTCGATCACGTTCGAGTACTATTCCAGCGCCGGTGTCGTGCAGAGCACGTACACTCAGGACGCCGAGGAGCCCGGCCCCAATATCGTCACCGTGGGCACGCTGTCCCCGTTTAGCACCACGCCGGGCACTCCCTCGGCGGCGCAGAGCTACACGGTCAGCGGCAGCCTGCTGACCGAGGGCATTCTGATCACCGCGCCGTCCGGGTTTGAGATTTCCACGGCGAGCGGTGGGCCGTACAGCGGCTCGCTCACTCTGCCGCAGTCGGGCGGCACGGTGGCCAGCACGCCCGTCTACGTGCGGCTGACCGGCGCCGAGGGCACCTTCAGCGGCAACATCACCCACGCCAGCGCCGGGGCAACCACCCGCAATGTGGCCGTCAGCGGCACGGCGGCATTCTGCTACTCGGTCAATCTGGTGGCCGCGGAGGACACCTACCTGAGCGCTAACGACGTCACCTATAACAACGGCGGCAACGCCTCCCTGCACGTCAATGCCACTACCGGGACCAACCGCCGGACGGCACTGCTGAAATGGGATCTGAGCGGTATCCCCGCGGATGCAACGGTCTCTGCGGCCAGCATGACGATCTATGTCAGCGACGCCAGTCCCCTGGTGTTCAATCTGTACAACCTGAGACGGAGCTGGGTTGAGGGCACCAGCACCCAGGCCGCCTCGTCGACCAGTGCCAACTGGAACACCTACGATGGCGCCAATACCTGGGGGACAGGGGGCGCGGCGAACACCTCCTCGGACCGCTATGACACCAATCTGTGGAACGCAACGAGTACCTCCTACTCCACCACGGGCAGCAAGACCATAGACCTCAACGCCAATGGTGTGGCTGTCGTGCAGGGGTGGGTGGCCGGCACCCTGACCAACTACGGCGTGATCATGCAGACCTACTCGGGGACAACGAACAACGCGCTGTTCTTCGCCTCGAGCGAGAATAGCACGGTGGCGAACCGGCCCAAGCTCAACATCAGCTACTGTGCGGCACCCACGGTGCCAACCATCTACACGTCGGGCACGCTCAGTGCCTTCCACACCACGCCCGGCACTCCTTCGGCGGCGCAGAGCTACTCCGTCTCGGGCGTCCTGCTGACGGAGGGTATCCTGATCACCGCTCCCACCGGCTTTGAGCTGGCCACGGCGAGCGGCGGGCCCTACAGCGGCTCGCTCACTCTGCCGCAATCGGGTGGTAACGTCGCCAGCACGCCCATCTACGTGCGCCTGACCGGAGCGGCGGAAGGCAGCTTTGGCGGCAACATCACCCACACGAGTGCCGGCGCGACGCAGAAGGATGTCGCCGCCAGCGGCACGGTGGACTGGTGCGTGACGGTCAGCTTCCAGCAGGGTACCGCGGGCTACGACGGCGCGCGCGATACGCACCTCTACCAGTACAGCCCGACTTACAACTACGGGGTAAGCACTCCGCTGCTGATCGACAGCGACGAGCCGTCTCAGCAGGACAACTATGACGTGTCAGCGCTGTTGTACTGGGACATTTCCTCCATCCCGGCGGGCAGCACGATCAGCTCGGCCTCCATCACCGTGAACGTGGAGAACGTGACCGACGCCACGCCCGGCTTTAACCTGTATGCGATGCTGCAGGGCTGGACGGAGGGCACGGGCAACGGCTCGGCCACGGGCAACGGCGCCACCTGGAACACCTACGACGGCACGAACGCCTGGCCGGGCGGCGCGGGTGGGGCCGGTGCCTCGGACCGCGGCACCACCGCACTGGCCAACCTGGCTCCCACGAGCACCGGCTCCTACCAGGTCACGCTGAACGCGTCCGCCCTGGCGGTGCTGGAGGGCTGGGTCAACACGCCGGCCGGCAACAACGGCTTTATGATTCACGCCGGCACGGAGGACAACGGCATGGACATCAGCTCCAGGGAGGCGGTGACGATCACCGCCCGTCCGAAGCTCACGATCGACTACTGCGCGGGCGGCGGCACCGGCAAACTGGGCGATGTCAACGACGACGGTGAAGCAAACTCCACCGACGCCTTGATCGTCCTGTCCGCCGATGCCGGTATCGACACGGTGGCCTTTTGCCCCATGAACTGCGGGGATGTGAACAGTGATGGGGTCGTCAATTCCACCGACGCCTTGATCATCCTGTCGTTCGACGCCGGCATGAGCGTGCCGTTCCCCGTGGAGACAGGGGCCTGTCCATCCAACGTCACCCCGCCGCCGGGATGCGGGGGGACTAGAAATTAGAAATGAGGAGTTAGAGACTAGAAGCTAGAGGGTAGCCGGCAGCGGCGCGGACGGATAGCCCGCGCTGCTGCCGGAACCGGTTGTGACGTGACCTGACTGCATCGCAACCCGTGATTGGGAGATGCAGCAGGATACTGATTTTGTGGAGGTATGATGCTACGCGGGGATTTTGCTCGTGTATTGGTTGTGCTCAGCCTGGTGCTGGGCGTGCTGGGGCCCGCGCAGGCCCGTCTGGTACGGGCGCAGGACGCCTCGGCCCAGGCGACCACGATCATCGCCGCGCTCAGTGACTATGGCTCCGGGGAAACCGTGGAGCAGACCGTGGCCACCATGATCGCCGGGTGGAGCCCGGCCGCGGTCGTCACGGCCGGCGACAACTACCACTACCAGAACTGCAACACCTACGCCACGTGTGTCGGGACCTACTACGGGTCCTACGTAACCGCCCAGACCTTTTACCCTACGCTGGGCAACCACGACTATGATGCCGCAGTAGGCCTGACCGCCTACAACAACTACTTCACCTACCTGCCCACCAACGTCGACTCGCAGCGGCGCTGGTACGATGTCGTGATCGGCGATGTGCACTTTTTCATGCTCGACGGCAATGGCAACCAGAGCACGCAGAGCGCCTGGCTGTCGACGGCGGTTCCCGCCTCGACCTCGGTATGGAAAATCGCCGTCATCCACCAGGCGCCATACGGGACCGGCAACTATGGTGACATCGCCGCCTCGCAGCTGCCCTACGGCGCGTACGGCATCGACTTTGTGATCTCCGGCCACAACCACCACTTTGAGCGGCTGGTCAAGGCCGACGGCGGCAAGGACGTGCGCTACTTCATCGACGGCTATGGCGGGTCTCTGGTGAGCGGCTTTGGCCACAGCTACTGCAACTACAATACCACGGCCGCCACCAGCGAGTTCTGCCTGGCCGAGACCCCCGGGGCGCTCAAGATCACTGCGTCGGGCACGTCCATCACCTTCGAGTACTATTCGAGCGCCGGTGCTCTGCAGAGCACATACACCCAGGACGCGGAGGAACCCGGCCCGAGCATCGTGACCGCCGGCACATTGCAGCCCTTTAGCACGACCCCGGGCACGCCCTCAGCCGCCCAGAGCTACACGGTCAGCGGCACCCTGCTGACCGAGGGCATTCTGATCACCGCTCCCACCGGGTTCGAGCTGGCCACGGCGAGTGGCGGGCCGTACAGCGCCGCGCTGACTCTGCCGCAGTCGGGTGGCACGGTGGCCAGTACGCCGGTCTATGTCCGCCTGACCGGGGCGGCCGAAGGCAGCTTTGCCGGCGATATCACCCACACCAGCGCCGGCGCAACGCAGAAAGACGTCGCCGTGAATGGCACGGTGGACTGGTGCACCACGGTCAGCTTCCAGCAGGGCACGGACGGCTACAGCGGCGCGCGGGATACGTACATCCGCCAGAACGATCCCACCTTCAACTACGGCGTGGCCACCACCCTGCTGGTCGATAGCGATGAGCCGTATAGCAGCGACAGCTATGATGCATCGCCGTTGCTGTACTGGGACATCTCCTCGATCCCGGCGGGCAGCACCATACAATCCGCCTCGATCACCGTCTACGTGTCCGACGCCACCGACGCCACCCCCGGGTTCGACCTATTTGCCATGAACCAGGCCTGGACCGAGGGCACGGGCAACGGCTCGGCCACCGCCAACGGCGCTACCTGGAACACCTACGACGGCGCCAACGCCTGGCCGGGCGGCGCGGGCGCGAACGGCGACCGCGGCACCATCGTCCTGGCGAATTTCGCCAGGACCAGCACCGGGTCGCTGGAGGTCGCGCTGAATGCCTCCGCCATCGCCGTGCTGGAGGGCTGGGTGGATGACCCGGCCAGCAACAAGGGCTTGATGCTCTACGCCGGCACGGAGGACAATGGCATGGACATTACCTCCAGGGAAGGGACGGTGGCTAACCGGCCCAAACTGACCGTCACCTACTGTGCCGCGCCCGACGTGCCCACCATCACGACCTCCGGCACGTTACTACCATTCGAGACTGCGCCGGGGACGCCCTCGGCTTACCAGAGCTACACGGTATCCGGTGTCAACCTGACCAACGGCATCGACATCGGTGCCCCGGGCGGCTTTGCACTGGCCACGGACAGCGGCGGCCCGTATACCGAGGTACTGACGCTGCCGCAATCCGGTGGCACTGTGGCCAGCACGACCATCTACGTCCGCCTGACCGGTGCCGCGGAAGGCACCTTCTACGGGGACATCGCCCATGTCAGCAGCGGCGCGACGACGAAGAACGTGCCGGTCACCGGCACGGTATCCGGGGCCAACGATCCGCCGGACGATCCGGTGCTGGTCGGCCCCGCCGATGGCGGTACGGGCGTTGCCCTGCCGCCCACTCTGGAGGTCACCGTCACCGATCCCGATGACGACGATATGTGCGTGACCTTTTACGGCCGCGAAGCCGGAGCGGGTGGGGGTGAAGACTTTACGCTCTTTGTGTTCCCGGATACGCAGATGCATGTACAGAACCTGCCGGCCGCCTTTGACGCCATGTCGACCTACGTGGTCAACAACAAAGAGACGCTCAACGTCGCTTTTGTCACGCACGTGGGCGACATCGTCAACACGTCAAGCAGCACCGCACAGTGGGTTGAGGGCGACGAGGCGATGGACATCCTGGATCCCGCCGGAGTTCCATACAGCGTGGGCCCT